>Ga0268266_10002047_pt1 | contig 22376 bp, 18 predicted proteins | sample KBSS13metaG_FD_190356 | JGI IMG/M metagenome (GOLD analysis project Ga0268266, IMG submission 190356) | Switchgrass rhizosphere microbial communities from Kellogg Biological Station, Michigan, USA - KBS S1-3 metaG (SPAdes) (version 2) | ecosystem: Host-associated > Plants > Roots > Rhizosphere... | reverse complement strand
CGCCCGCATGGCCTACCTGACGCTTTTTCCCGTTGCCGACGGGATGCGCGCCAATCTCATGGTCTATCGCGAGCTTGATGACCCGTGGGTGCGGCGGATGCTCGATACGCCGGAAACGGCGATGTTCGAGCTTATGCCCTCCCTCAAGCGGATAATCGGCGAGGTCGAAGTCGAAACGCCGGTCAAAATCCGGCCGGCAGACCTCGCCGTTTCCGAGGGGTTTCGGCAGCCTGGCGTCGTTCTCGTCGGCGATGCCTTTGCAACTTCCTGTCCGGCGGCCGGCACCGGAGTCGATAAAGTTTTCACCGACGTCGATCTGCTCTGCAACACCTACATCCCGGCCTGGCTCGCGACGCCGGGCATGGGCGCCAACAAGATCGGCCAGTTCTACGACGACCCGACGAAGCGCGCCTGCGATGCGCGCACCATCGAGCAGGCGTATGCGCTGCGCGCCTTATCCATCGATCCCGGCCTGATCTGGGTCTGGCGCCGCTGGAGCCGCTTCATCGGCCGCGGCGCAATCGGCCTTCTGCATCGCTGGCGCGTCCGGTGGGCACCCTTGTCGACTGGCCTGCAAGTGCCACGCTCGGCCGCCGATATCCGCTAGTTCGGCGGCGGCCACCTCTCACCTGCCCCTTCGAACAGTTGGCAGCGGGCGATTTCATGCCTAAATGCCTTCCACACCCCCTTCCGAAGAGAGTTTTCATGCCCGCAAATCCCGCCTTCGAGCTTGTTCGCGATGAGCAGATAGCGGAGGTGAACTCGCGGGCGCGGCTCTATCGGCACAAAAAGACCGGCGCCGAAGTGCTGACTCTCGCCAACGACGACGAAAACAAGGTCTTTGGGATCACCTTCAAGACGCCGCCCGAGGATTCGACCGGTGTCGCGCACATTCTGGAGCACTCGGTGCTCTGCGGCAGCCGCAAATATCCGGTGAAGGAGCCGTTCGTGGAGCTGCTCAAGGGCTCGCTCCATACCTTCCTCAACGCCATGACGTTCCCGGACAAGACCGTCTATCCGGTGGCGAGCCAGAACCTCAAGGATTTCTACAACCTCGTCGATGTCTATCTCGACGCGGTGCTGTTCCCGCTGATCAGCGAAAACACGTTCAGGCAGGAGGGCTGGCACTACGAGCTAGATGCCACGCAAGGTCCGCTGACCTACAAAGGCGTAGTGTTCAACGAGATGAAGGGCGCCTATTCCTCGCCCGCGTCGGTGCTCGGCAAGGCGGTGCAGCAGAGCGTTTACCCGGACAACACCTATGGCGTCGATTCAGGCGGCGATCCGGCCAAAATCCCGGACCTGACCTACAGCTATTTCAAGAACTTCCACGACCGCTTCTATCATCCCTCGAATGCCCGCATCGTCTTTTACGGTGACGATCCGGAAGAGCAGCGACTGGAAAAACTTGAAGAGTTTTTGGGCCAGTTCGACCGCATCGAGGTGAACTCTGCCGTCGCTTTGCAGCCGCGGTTCACCGCCCCCAAAGAGATCGCCAGCACCTATGCGGCCGGCGAGGATGAGGCCGACAAGCCCAACACCGCCATGGTGTCGGTCAACTGGATGCTCGACCAGATTCCTGATCAGGAAGCGGCAATCGTGCTGTCGCTGCTCGAGTTCTCGCTGCTTGGCACCTCCGCCTCCCCGCTCCGCAAGGCGCTGACCGATTCCGGCCTGGGCGAAGGCCTGACCGGCAGCGGCGTCGCCGACGATTTCCGCCAGCCGATGTTCTCTGTCGGCCTCAAGGGCATCCTTCCGACGGACGCCCCCAAGGTCGAAACGCTGGTGCTCGAAACGCTCGGGAACCTCGCCCGCGACGGTATCGACGGCGAGACCATTTCCGCCGCTGTCAACACGCTCGAATTCGCGCTTCGCGAAAACAATACCGGCTCGTTCCCGCGCGGCATTGCATTGATCTTCCGTTCGATGCGCACCTGGCTGCACGGCGGCGATCCGCTGGAGCCGCTGTATTTCGAGGCAGCGCTGGCCAAGGTAAAGGGGCGGTTGGCTTCCGGCGAAAAGCTGTTCGAGGATGTCATTCGCGCCCAACTGCTCGACAATCCGCATCGCACCACCGTGCTGCTGACTGCCGACGCAACCCAGGGTGCCCGTGAAGCCGCCGACGAGCGCGCCCGGCTTGATGCCGCCAAGACCGGCATGAACGACGGCGAAATCGCCGAAGTGCTGGAGGAGGTTGAAACCCTCAAGGCGCTGCAGGAAGCCGTCGACTCTCCCGAGGAGCTGGCCAAAATCCCATCGCTGCAGCTCACTGATCTGCCGCGCGAGAATAAGACCACGCCCACCGAGGAATCCCATCTCGGCGATGCCCGCGTGCTGTTCCACGACCTGAAGACCTCTGGCGTCGTCTATCTCGACCTCGCCTTCGATATCCACGGCCTCGATCCAAAGCTGCTGCCGTATTTCCCGCTGTTCACGCGCGCGCTGACGCAGACCGGCACCGCAAAAGAAGATTTCGTTTCGCTGAGCCAGCGCATCGGCCGCTCGACCGGTGGTATCGGCGCTGGTCGGCATATCTCCGGCACGTTCAGCGACGGCAAGACGGCGGCCTATCTTACGATCCGCGGCAAGGCGGTGCCGGACCACACCGACGAGCTGCTGGCGATCGCCACCGACGTACTGCTGACGCCGCGCCTCGACAATAAGGAGCGCATCCGCCAGATGGTGCTCGAGGAAAGGGCCGGCTTCGAGAGCCGCCTTTCAGGTACGGGCAACAGCCTCGTCGCGATGCGCGTCAAGGCCGGATTCCATGAAGCCGACTGGGTCACGGAACAGCTTTCGGGCGTCACCCACCTGTTCTTCCTCCGCGACCTCGTCGCCGAGATCGACCGGGATTGGGATGGCGTTGCCAAGAAACTCGAGGCGATCCGCCAAACGGTGGTGAACAGCGCGGGACTTCTCGCCAATGTCACCGCTGATCGCGAGCAGTGGCAGAAATTTGCGCCGCAGCTTGAAGCGTTCATCAAAACGCTGCCGTCGAAGCCGGTGACGTTCACGGCTTGGCCGGTCGCTGGCGGTGCAGTGGCGGAAGGCATGACCATGCCGGCGCAGGTCAATTTTGTCGCCAAGGGTGCCAACATCCTGAAGCTGGGCTACAAGCCCTCTGGCGCGACGGCGGTCGCCATGACCTACCTCAACACCTCCTATCTCTGGGACAAGGTGCGCGTGCAGGGCGGCGCCTACGGTTCGGGCACCGGCTTCACCGAGGTCACCGGCAGTTTTATCTTCACCTCGTATCGCGACCCCAACCTGCTGCAGACCCTCGATACCTATGACCACGCCGACGGGTTCCTTCGCCGCGACATCGGCGATGCGGAACTGGCCCGCTCGATCATTGGCGTCATCGGCCGCATGGATGGCTACCAGTTGCCCGACGCCAAGGGGTACAGCGCCATGATCCAGAAGTTGATCGGGGAAACCGAGGAGCATCGCCAGCAGCGGCGCAACGAAGTGCTGGGCGCCAAACTCGCCGACTTCAAAGCGCTCGCCGATGTGCTCGGCAAAGCGGCCAAGGTAGGACAGGTGGCCGTACTCGGCTCCGAAGCCGCCATCAAAGCCGCCAACGACGAACGCGGCGGGTTCCTCAAAGTCACGCGCGTGCTGTAGATCCAGCCACAACCGAGTCTTCCTTCTCCCCTTGCGGGAGAAGGTGGATCGGCCAAAGGCCGAGACGGATGAGGGGTGAGCCGCAAGCTCCGAGTCTGTGGCCCACCCCTCATCCGCCCTTCCGGCACCTTCTCCCGCAAGGGGAGAAGGAAGAAAGTGTGTGACTTTCTACATCGCCTCGATGACCTGACGGTGGCGCTGCATTTCGAGGAAAATCCGGTAGTCGCGGTCGAAGGCAGTCCTCGTCGCCGGTTCGGGCGCGCGTTCGACACCGCCCTGGTCCATTGCTGCGGCGGCGTCGGGGAGGCTCGGATATAACCCGGCGGCCTTTGCCGCCAGCATGGCGCTGCCGAGCAGCACCACATCCGGCGCGTTGGGTTCGACCACCATTGAGCCGGTGGCGTCGGCATAGAGCCCGACAAGTAGGTCGTTCTGGGCATGGCCGCCGGCCAGCAGCAAACGATCGGCGTTGAAACCTGCGCCGCGCAAGACGTCCAGATTTTGCCTGATGCCCAGCGCCATAGCCACCGCAGTCCGCCAGTAGAGCCGGCAAAGGCTGTCGAAATCGGTGTCGAGACCGACACCCGAGATGACGCCTAGCGCGTCAGGCTCGGCCCGTGGCGACCGGTTGCCGTGAAAGTCGGGCAACACATGCAGCCGGGCGCCGTACTCAACGCCCTCTTGCTGCCGCAGCACGGCGATCCGCTCCGCGATGGCCTTGTGGCGCGAGGCATCGGGCGTCCCGCCAGCCGGATGCGACCGGATGACATGATCGAGCAGCGCGCCGCTCGCGGATTGGCCGGCTTCGAGCAGCCAGATGCCCGGCAGGATCGCGCCTTCCGTCGGGCCCCAGATGGCGGCGATCGGCCGCATGTCGGGAGACTGCGCCATCACCGAATTGGAGGTGCCCGCGACGAGGCAGAGGTGGTTGTCCAGCTCACCCGGCTGCTGCGCCGCCGCGCCGAGCATGCCGAGGGCAGCGGCGTGGGCATCGATCAGGGCGGCGGCCACCCGCGCCCGGATCGTGAGGCCAAGCTCGGCAGCGGCGGCAGAAGTCAGCAGCCCGAGATCGGTGCCGGGAGGCGTTGCCGCCTCGGGCAAGCCGGCGCGCTCGTTCAAGTCACTGATGCCAACTTTGTCGAAAAAGGCCCCTGGCCATCCTGGGCTTCCCGCCCCCCATTGCCACTTGCAGGCGAGCGTCGATTGCGAGCGGGCGTTCGATCCCGTAGCCCGAAACGTCAGAAAATCGGCGAGGTCGAATGCCCTGCCCATCGCCGCCCAGCTTGCCGGCACGCGACGCTTCAGCCACATCAGTTTTGGAATCTGCATCTCCGGCGACATCACGCCGCCGACGTGCTGAAGCACCTTGTCGCCGGTTGACGTGCATTCCGCAGCTTCGCTCATCGCGCGGTGGTCGAACCAGGTGATGGTGTCCCAGCGCGCCTCGCCATCCGGCGCAACGGGCACCTGCTCCCCCTCTTGCCCCCGGACGACCAGCGAACAAGTGGCGTCAAAGCCGATGGCAACGACATCCTTGGGCTGCGCACCAGCGGCCGCTATCGCGCCGCGCACGGCTTTACCCACCGCGGCCCAAATGTCCTCGGAATCGTGCTCAGCCTCGTTGGCGCTGCGGCGGCGCATGAGGATGGGGTGTTCGGCGCGGCCGAGCAGCCGGCCGGTGGCGGTGAACACGCCGGCGCGCGCGCTGCTCGTGCCGACATCAACGGCGGCCAGCAGGTCTCCCATCCTGCCCCTCTCCCTTGCCGCGTCTTCAACGAGACGCGGCAGATCGTGCATGTCGTCGAAGGCAAGGGTTGGGTTGAGACCCTCGATCTCGGCCCTTAGCCCGCTTGGGCCGATATGCCCGCCGCCGAGGAAAGCAAAAACCCGCATCCCGGCGGCTTTTGCAGCGATGATGCCGGCCGGGCTGTCTTCGATCACCAGGCATTCGCTCGGATCGACCCCCATCGTACTCGCCGCATGGAGGAAAAGATCGGGCGCCGGCTTGCCGCGCTCAACCATCGAGGCCGAAAAGATCGCCGGCTCGAACCGGTCGATCAGGCCCGTGACGCTCAGGCTGACGCGGATGCGCTCCATCTGGCTCGACGAGGCGACGCAGACCGGCACCTTGATCTCCGCCAGCGCGTCGATCAGCCCGGCCATCGGCTTCAGGTCGCGGGTAAAGGCGGCATAGAGATTGGCCCGCATTCGCGCGAGGGCGTCGTCGGTGAGGTGGAGGCCATAGGCGGCGTTGAGATTGGCGATGATGGTGGTGAGGCTGCGGCCGAGAAAATCGCGGAACGCAATATCGGGATCGATCTCGACGCCCTCGGCAGCGATGGTTTCGAGCAGCACCCGCATGGCGAGCGGCTCGCTGTCGACGAGCACGCCATCGCAATCGAAGATGATGAGGGAGACGGCCACCGCGCGGTCAGCTCATCCAGTTGCCGCCGTCGACGTTGAGCGTCTGGGCGAGGATGTAGTCGGAATCCGCCGAGGCAAGGAAAACCGCGGCGCCGGTCAGGTCGTCGGGGACGCCCATGCGGCCGGCCGGCACCGCTTTGCCGACGAGGCGCTTCTTCTCGCCGATCGGGCGATTTTCGTATCTGGCGAACAGTTCGTCGACGTGGTCCCACATCGCCGTGTCGATGACGCCGGGCGCGATGCCGTTGACGTTGATCTTGTGCTCGGCGAGCGCCAGCCCGGCTGATTGCGTGAGACTGATGACCGCGGCCTTGCTGGCGCAGTAGACGGCCACCAGCGCTTCGCCGCGCCGCCCGGCCTGGCTCGACATGTTTATGACTTTGCCGCCGCGACCCTGTTTCACCATCTGGCGCGCCACGGCCTGCAGCGTGAACAGCATGCCCTTCACGTTGACGGCAAAGACGGTGTCAAAACTCTGCTCGGTGATATCGAGGAACGGCATCAGATCGAAGGTCGCGGCGTTATTGACCAAAATGTCGACGCCGCCCGCTTTCGTTACGACCGCGTCGACCATTGCGGCGATCGAATCCATTTTCGCGACGTCGATCGGCACGCTAAGTGCGCCGCCACCGAGTTCTGCGGCCAGTGCCGCGCCCTCATCTTCGCGCCGATCGGCGACGACCACGCGGGCGCCCTCGGCGGCATAACGGCGGCAGATCGCCGCGCCGATGCCGCGCGCCCCGCCAGTAACGACGGCGACTTTTCCGCTGAGTTTCATACGCGCTGCCCTCCCGGCTTCACCCTAACCTGAGTTGTCGAAGGGTGGCCATGGGGCGTTTGGCGCTGACTAGAAACGCCCTTCGAGGTAGCGCATCAGCGTCGCCGGAGTACCTTCGCTCCAGAGGTTGCTAAGCGCCGCAGTGAATGCCGCAACGTAAGTCGGGTTCTGTGCGAGATCGCCAAAGATATCGCCCATTTCGAGCCAGGCTTTGGGATTGTCCTTGGCCTTTTTGGCCTGCGTGGTGAGGCGGTCCCAATCCGGGTCGTTGGGGGCGATCGGCTTGCCGCTGTCGGTTTCGCCATAGCAATAGCGGCACCATAGCGCCGAAACGAGCGCGAGGCCGGTAACGCTACCACCCTGCGCCAGCCGGTCGCGGGCCGACGGCAGGATAAATTTCGGCTGGCGGTTGGAGCCATCCAGGCAGAGGCGCGTAATGGTGTCGCCGATTTTCGGATTGGCGAAGCGCCGGTCGATGAGTTGGTAGTAGTCTTCAAGGTCGGTATCTGGCACCGGCGGCACGATGGGGATGATCTCGTCGTGCTCGACCTTGTGGAGAAAGCGCCGGACGAGGTCGTTCTCCATCGCCTCGTGCACGAAGTGGATGTCCATGAGACCGGCCGGATAGGCGATGGTCGCGTGGCCGCCGTTGAGGATGCGGATCTTCATCAGCTCAAACGGAGCGACATCCTCCACGAACTGGACGCCGACTTTTTCGAGCGCCGGACGGCCGTTCGGAAAGTGATCCTCGACCACCCATTGCTTGAATTCTTCGCAAAACACCGGCCAGGCGTCGTCGATGCCAAAATTGTCAGCGAGCAGTTTCCGCTCACGGTCCGACGTCGCCGGCGTGATCCGGTCCACCATGCCGTTGGGGAAGGCCACGTTGGCTTTCACCCAGTGGGCAAGCTCCGGATAGATCAGGTTGGCGAGGCCGATGACGGCATTCTGCGTCACGTGGCCGTTGCCCGGGATGTTGTCGCAGCTCATCACGGTGAAGGGCGCAATGCCCACATCGCGGCGGCGCTTAAGGCCGGCGAGGATCAGCCCGAACACGGTTTTGGGCGCATCGAAATGCTCGGCGTCATAGGCGATGTCGGGATGGTGCGGATTGAACGCCTGCGTCGCCGGATCGATGTAGTAGCCGCCCTCGGTGATGGTCAGCGAGACGATACGGATCGTCGGATCGGCCAGCCGGTTGATGATCGCCGCGGTGTCGCCCGGCTTCAGGTAGTCGATCATCGCGCCGGTCACGTGCGCGGTTGAGAGGTTCGCCTCCTGCTCGACCACCGTCGTCAGCCAGTTCTGCGCCATAAGTTTCTGGCGCATTGCCTCGTCGGTGTCGCGCACGCCGGCGCCGACCAGCGCCCAATCGCGGCTCTCGCCCTGGTTGAACAGCGCGTCGAGATAGACCGCCTGATGCGCGCGGTGGAAATTGCCGACACCGAAATGCACGATGCCGGCCTTGAGGTCACTCGCCTTGTAAGCGGGAATACCGGCGGTCTTGGCAACTTCGGAAAGCGTACCGGCTGAAAGTTTTGTGGTCATAGTCTGGTCCCTTTCGGCGCCGGAGGGTTAGCGCGCGCTGATCCCGCGCGCCAACACTAATTTACGGCGACGCCCGCCTTGTCGAAGCGATAGATGCGGGCCGGGTCGGGCGTCAGCCAGATCGCATCGCCCGGATTGAGTTCTTCCTCACCCTCTTCACGGATCGTCATCAGGCCAAGCCCTTCGACATTTGCGTAAATGAAGGTATCGGAACCGAGATGTTCGGCAACGGCGACCGTCCCCTTCCACGTCCCCTTATCCTTCGTGACATGCAAATGCTCCGGCCGGACGCCGATCGAGTTGGCGTTGAACTTTGCGGCCTCGGGGCCGTCGACGAAGTTCATCTTGGGCGAGCCAATAAAACCCGCGACGAAGCGGTTGGCCGGGGTGCGGTAAAGCTCCATCGGCGTGCCATACTGTTCGATGTGGCCGGCGTTGAGCACGACGATTTTGTCGGCCATGGTCATGGCCTCGACCTGATCGTGCGTCACGTAGATCATGGTGGTCTTGAGCTGCTGGTGCAGCTCGGAAATCTCGAGCCGCATGTTTACGCGCAGGGCGGCGTCGAGGTTCGACAACGGCTCATCGAAGAGGAACGCTTTTGGCTGGCGCACGATCGCTCGGCCGATGGCGACGCGCTGGCGCTGACCGCCCGAGAGCATGCGCGGCCGGCGATCGAGATAGTCGGTGAGGTTCAAGACCCGCGCGGCGTCCTTGACCTTGGCGTCGATCGTCGCCTTGTCGACGTTGGCCATCTTCAGCGGGAAGGCGATGTTGTTATAGACGCTCATATGCGGATAAAGCGCATAGGACTGGAACACCATCGAGAGCTGGCGCTTGGCGGGAATCGAGTCCGTCATGTCGGCGCCATCCAGCCTGATCACGCCGCTCGAGGTATCTTCGAGGCCGGCGATCAATCGCAGCAGGGTCGATTTCCCGCAGCCGGAGGGACCGACAAAGACCACGAACTGGCCATCCTCGATCTTGAGATTGATCGGCGGGATGACGGTATGAGCGCCAAAACTCTTGGTGACGTTTTCGAGCGCGATCGAGCCCATGATGTTCCCCTTATTTCACGGCGCCGAAGGTCAAACCGCGCACCAGTTGCTTCTGGCTGAACCAGCCGAGCAAGAGGATCGGCGCGATGGCGAGAGTCGAAGCCGCCGAAAGCTTTGCCCAGAACAAGCCTTCGGGACTTGAGTAGGAAGCGATGAAGGCGGTGAGCGGCGCGGCATTCGCGGCCGTCAGGTTCAGCGTCCAGAACGCCTCATTCCAGGCGAGGATGATGTTGAGCAGCATGGTCGAGGCGATACCGGGCACCGCCATCGGCAGCAGCACATAGACGATCTCTTTCCAGAGCACTGCGCCATCCATGCGGCAGGCTTCGAGGATGTCGACCGGGATTTCCTTGAAGTAGGTGTAGAGCATCCAGATCACGATCGGCAGGTCGATCAGCGCCAGGATCACCGTCAGGCCGAACAGGTTGTCGAGCAGGTTGAGGCTCTTGAAGATCAGGTAGATCGGGACCAGCACGCCGACCGCCGGCATCATCTTGGTCGAGAGCATCCACATCAGAATGTCCTTTGTGCGCTTGGTCGGCGAGAACGCCATCGACCAGGCCGCGGGCACCGCGACGATGAGGCAGAGGACCGTCGAGCCGACGGAGATCACGACCGAATTGAAGAAGTGGCGGAAGTAGTCGGAGCGCGACTGCACCTCGAAGAAATTCTCGAGCGTCCAGTGCGGCGGAAAGAACGCCGGCGGAAAGAGGATCGCGTCGCCCTCGGTCTTGAAAGCGGTGAGGATGGTCCAGAGGATCGGGAAGAAGATGATGAGCGCCACGATCCAGGCGAGGACCGTCCAGGCCCACTTCGTCGATGTCGATACGGTGCGCGCCATGTCAGTGTTCCCCCAACTGGTGATGAGTGTGGGGCGTACCCCTCACTCCCTGCCGGACCCTCTCCCGCAAGGGGAGAGGGAAGTCGTGGCTGGGCTGCGCCCCATATTCCCTTCTCCCCTTGCGGGAGAAGGTGGCGCGGAGCGCAGGATGAGGGGTGAGCCGCGAACTCAGCGTCGCTATGACCATCTCACGCATCGAGGTTCTTCCCCACGATTCGCACGAGGAAAAAGGCGACGATGTTGGCCAAAATCACCGCGATCACGCCACCGGCCGAAGCCCCGCCCACGTCGTATTGCAGCAGCGCGACGTTGTAGACGAGGTAGGCGATGTTGGTGGACGCGTAGCCCGGTCCGCCGCCTGTGGTGACCAAAATTTCCGCGAACACGCCGAGCAAAAAGATCGTCTCGATCAAGATCACCACGGTGATCGCCCGGGCGAGGTGCGGCAGGATGATGTAGTAGAACAGCCGGAAGAAGTTGGCGCCGTCCATGCCGGCAGCTTCCTTCTGGTCCTCATCGAGCGATTGCAGCGCGGTCAAGAGGATCAGCGCCGCGAACGGCAGCCATTCCCACGACACGATCATGATCACCGACAGCATCGGATAGTTGGCGAGCCAGTCGACCGGCTGCAGGCTAAAGCCGTGAATGAAAAAGCCGATGAAGTTCCCGATCTGGATGGTGATCCAGGCGAAGACGCCATAGGCCGGGTGCATCAGCATGTTCTTCCACACCAGCGCCGCGACGGTCGGCATGATGAAGAACGGCGAGATGACGAGGATGCGGACGATCCCCTGCCCAAAAATCGGCTGATCCATCAGGAGGCCTAGGAGAATGCCGCCGACCACCGTGATCACCAGCACCGACACCACGAGGATCAGCGTGTTGGCGAAGGCCTGGAGGAACGAGGGATCGGTGACGAAATAGAAGTAGTTCGACCAGCCGGCAAAGCCGTTGTTGATCGGATTGAGGAGGTTATAGGTCTGGAACGAGTACCAGAGCGTCAGCACCAGCGGCACGATCATCCAGATGAACAGGATGACGATCGACGGTGTGAGCATCGCGCGCGCCAGGGCGCTAGTATTGCGGGTCGCCAATTATCCCCTCCCCTTCGTCGCATGCCGTGGGCTTTTGCCTCGTCCAGCCGGGCGACGTCCGCCTTTTGCCCCCCTTCGGCTGCCCGGAACCGAAATCCCGGGCAGCCTCGCTTCGGGGGGAATCTTACTTGATGTAGCCGGCCTTGGTCATGGTGCGGGTCGCGACCTGCTGGGCCTGCGCCAATGCCTGATCTGCCGTCATCTGCCCGGCGAGCGCCGCCGAGAAGATCTGGCCGACGGTTTCGCCGAGACCCTGGAATTCAGGGATCGCGACGAACTGTCCACCCGTATAGGGCACCGGCTTGACGGTCGGCTTTTGCGTATTGGCTTCGCCCATCGCCTTCTGTGTCACCGCGGCAAAGGCTGCGGCCTTCTGGTACTCAGGATTGTTGTAGAGCGACAACCGGGTGCCCGGCGGGACATTGGCCCAGCCTTCCTTGCTAGCGACGAGCTCGGTGTACGCCTTGTCGGTCGCCCAGGAGATGAACTTTTCGGCGTCGGCGGTCTTGGTCGAGCTCGCCGGCACCGCCAGCGACCACGCCCAGAGCCAGTTGCCCGGATCGCCGAGGCCGGCGGTCGGAGCCGTCGAGAAGCCGACCTGATCGGCAACCTTGGAGGCCTTCGGATCGAGCACGAACGAGCCGGCCGATGTGGCGTCGATCCAGACGCCGCACTTGCCCTGCTGGAACAGCGCCAGGTTTTCGTTGAAGCCGTTGGACGAAGCACCGGCCGGACCGTCTGACTTCATCAGGTCGATGTAGTAGTTGAGCGCAGCTTTCCACTCGGGCGAGTCGAACTGGGGCACCCACTTTTCGTCGAACCAGCGCGCGCCAAAGGAATTGGCGAGGGCGGTGATGAACGCCATGTTCTCGCCCCAGCCGGCCTTGCCGCGGAGGCAGACGCCGTTAACGCCAGTCGACTTGTCGGTGACTTTGTCGGCGAACTGCTTCACCCAATCCCAGGTCGGCTTGTCGGGCAGGGTCATCCCGGCCTTGTCGAGCAAATCCTTGCGATACATCATCATCCAGCTCTCGCCGTAGAAGGGCGAGGCGTAGAGCTTGCCGTCGTAGGAGACCGAGTCCTTAATCGCCGGGATCAGGTCGGCCTCGTTGTAATCGGCGCCGAGGTCGGCGAGCGGGGCGAGCCAGCCCTGCTTGGCCCAGATCGGCACTTCGTAGTTGCCGATGGTGACGATGTCGTACTGGCCACCCTTGGTGGCGATATCGGTCGTGACCTTCTGGCGCAGCACGTTTTCTTCGAGCGTCACCCACTGCAGCTTGATGTCCGGGTTCTTGGCGCTGAAGTCGTCAGTCAGCTTCTGCATGCGGATCATGTCGCCATTGTTCACCGTGGCGATCGTCAGGGTCGACGCGGCGAGCGCCGAGCCGGAGAGCAGCGCAACCGTCAGCGCGCCCAGCATAATCGGGGTAAGTTTCATTGATGTCCTCCCAACATCCAAAGCGAGCAATTGCTTTGGTGATGGGCAAATTCTCAATAGTTTTTTTGCCGAAGTCAAGCGCAGGCTGTGCGCGAAGTTTGACGCACGTGCGTCAGATTTCGGGTCAAAAGTCGCTAAAAATGAATGGATTTCGAGGCTTAGCGGGCGCGAAGAAGCTTTTCGGCGGTCAGCTCGTCGGTGATGAGCCCATTGATCAGCCGGCGGCTAAGCGCGGCTTTGATGCCGGGCAATTTCTTATCGCCCTTGGCTAATGCTACGACCAGCGACCGCTCGCGGGAGGGCAAAGGCGCGCTCATCACCCGGTCATTGGTGAGGCCGTCGATCAGCTTGCCGTCGGCGTCATAGGCCCAGCCGACAATCTCGGTAACGCCGCCTGCCTTCTGCAGCGCCACCAGTTCGGCTTTGGTGATAAAGCCGTCGAGATAGAGCGGCGCCTCGGGACCGAGATCGCCGATACCGATGAACGTGATATCGGCGCGCGACGCCAGAGCGATCGTTTCCTCGATGAGCGGCTGGGCGAGCAGCAGTTGCCGCTCTCGGGGGGTGGGGGCAATGACCGGCAGCGGCATCGGGAAGCTACGGGCCTTGACCATGTCGGCGATGTTAAAAATCACGTTGTAGAAGGCAGCGGAGCCGTCGGGCGAAATCGAGCCGGTCAGCGAGACGATTTTGTGCTGCGGACACTCCATCGGGGTCAGTTGCTCGATCGCGGCCTTGAGCGTACGGCCGGTGCCGATAGCCATGACGATCGGCTTTTCGGAGCGCAGCCGCCGTTCGATCTCGGCGGCTGCCGCTTCGGCGATGCCGGTCGTCGTCGACTGCGATTGCGGGTCCGACGGCACCACCTCGATCAGGTCGAGCGCATAGCGCGATTTGAGCGCGGCGGCCAGTTCGAGGCAGCGGGCGATCGGATGATCGAGCCGAACCTTGATCAGTCCCTCGGAGACCGAGAGCGACACCAGCCGTTGCGCCGTTTGCCGCGACACACCAAGTTTTTGGGCGATTTCTTCCTGGTTGTTATGGGCAACATAGTAGAGCCAGCCGGCGCGCGCCGCGTCATCCAGCCTGCGGCTTTGCGGATCCTGCCGAGTGATCATGGAACCACGCCCCGAAAAAGCGGCCTCTGGCCGTCGCGGCAGTTCTAGGGCTTTTGTCGTGCCGGGCGCAAGCTCACCGGTTGGGCAAATGCCAACCACCAGCCATTCGGCTGGACTGGTCTTAGGTGGGCGAAGCCCTTAGGCCGAGCGGGCGATCTGCGCCAGCCGGCTGTCGAGCAGGTCGCCGGTTTCGCTGAGAATCGGGTAGGCGACGCTGGCGAGCAGCGAGTTGATCGTCTTGAGCGCCCTGACCGTTTCGAGGTGGATATCGCTGGTTTCGATGCTGTGCTGGGTGCCCGTCTGCAGGCGCTTCAAATGCTGGCCATAGCTCAGGCGTTCGGCCGTGCGCATCTGGTCCTTTTCCTCGAGCAGTTGGCGCGCCGATTCCCGATCCTTCGACACCAGCACATTGAGGGCGAGCTGCATATTTGCCATCACCCGGTGGTGGAGATCGCAAAGCTCCTCCCAGCCTTCCTTGGAAAAGCTGAGGCTCTTGTCGCGCCGCACTTCGGCGAGATGGACCAGGGTTTTGGCGATGAGGTCGCCCACATATTCGAGGTTGATGGCGAATCGCGACAGCTCCTCGCCGCGCCGGGCATCTTCCACATCGGCGTCCTTGTAGGAGATCCGGGCGAGGTAGAGCTTTATCGCCGAGTGCGCCTGATCGACCTCGCGTTCGAGTTGCCGGAGCTGGCGGATCTTTTCACGGTCGCCGGTTTCGTAGAGCTCCATGATCGGCGCCAGCATGATCTCGACGATGCCCGCCATGCTCAACAGTTCGCGCGTGGCGCTGGCGAGGGCGAGACCGGGGATGCCGATAACGTTCTGGTCGAGAGCACTGACCGGCGCCGGCCGCTGCTCCGGCTGGGCCGGCGGCTTGACGTAGCGCGCAACGAGCGCCTCGACCTTGCCGCAAAGCGGCAGCGCCACCACGAGATTGAGGACGTTGAGCAGCAGATGCAGGTTGACGATCATCCGTGGCGTGCTGCCCAGGAGGTCGAGCGGCAGCGGGACGAAGCGGACGATCAGCGCCATGATGACGGCACCTGAGCCGCGCAGGGCAAAATGGCCAATGGCGATGCGCTTCGCCTCGACGAAGCCGGTGCGAGTCAGCCCGACCGGGATCAGCGCGCCGCCGAGATTGGCGCCGAGCACCAGGGACACGCCGAGTTCGGCCGGGATCAGGCCTTGCGCCGCGAGCGTGACGATGAGCAGCACCGAAGCGACGCTCGAATGCACCAGCCAGGTAAACGCCGCCCCGATCAGGAAAGCGGTGACAAAATCGCCGCGAAGGTAGGACACCACGGCGGGCAGCATCGGGTTGTCGCGCAGCGGCACCGTCGCATCGCTGATCATGCTCAGCGAAATGAAGATCAATGCAACGCCGATCAGCACGCGGCCCATCTGCTTCTGGTTGCGGCTCTGGCCCTTGAAGAACAGCGCGCCGCCGGCGATCAGCAGCACCGGTGCGATCCAGGTCAGGTTGATGGTCAGCACCTGCACCACAGCAGCCGAGCCAACATCCGCGCCGAGCAGCATAGCGATGCCAGTTGAAACCGCGAGCACGCCGCTACCGGCAAAACCTGCCGCCAGCACGCCAACGGCCGTTGAACTCTGCAGCACCGCAGCGACGCCGCCACCTATGGCCGCGGCCCGAAGCCAGCCGCGCTTGCTATCCTTCAGGGCGCGCCGAAAAACCGGCTCATATGACCGTTCGACGCCGGTGCGTACCATCCGCACCGCCCAGAGCAGCAAAATCACTGCGCCGGCGAGGTGCAGCAGGACCTGGTAAAAATTCATTCAGTTCAAGCCTTTGATAGGACTGCGCACCCCGCATGTGACAGTTTTATGACAACGCGGCGACTTCGCGCCCGTTCGGTTGAAATTGCAACGAAAATTTTGGTGGTTCAGACAACAACGTGAGGTTTGGCAGACGTGTTCCAGCTTCCCGCGAAATGGGCTCGTTGGCCCCAACATGCATCCTCCGATCGGAGGACAGCGGGCTCGATAGCGGCGGCGTCGGAAAGGCGAACGACCTCAGCCAAGCAGGTCGAAGTCGAAGACGATGATGCCGGCTGTGCCGCCCTGCGCCGCGGCGACGATGCGGCCGCCGATGGCCTGATGGTCGGGGTGGACGAGATAAGCGTCGCGGACGGCCGCGCTGTCGAAATCGACGAAGAAGCCTTCGTCAAAACCTTTGCTGAGCCCTTCCGGGCTGACGTTTTCGCCTGCCTCGACATGCCGCATGCCGGGAATCTTCGTCCTCAGGGCCTCAAGGTCGGCGTAAATCGCGTCGCGTTGCGCGCGGCTGAAATCGAGGTCGAATTTCACGAAGACGCAATGCCGGATCATGCTTTTCTCCCTCGGCAATCCACTCTACCGTCATGGCAAAAAACCGGGAGCAGCACCAATGGCTTTTTCGCGCGAGAGATTTTGGGAGCTGCTCCACGCAGGGCCACAGGGCGCCCTGACCGAAGTGTCGCGTGAGATCGAGCGGCGCGATGGCTATGTTGTCGAAAAACTGCTGCTCAAGGTGGAGAACGGCGAGACCATTCGCGGCTTCATCGCCCGGCCTGCCGACGACACGCGCCGCCACCCCGCCCTGCTTTACATGCACTCGCATGGCGGCAAATACGAAGTCGGCGCCGATGAGCTGCTCAACGGCCATGACTACATCGGGCCGCTCGGTCCCGTCTTCGCCCGCGCAGGCTATGTAACGCTGGTGATCGAAATGCCGCTGTTCGGCACGCGGGCAACGGTTACCGAAAGCGCCCTCAGCAAGGCGCTGCTCTGGCGCGGCAAGGTGCTGATGGGCCAGATGCTGTCCGAACTCAGTGGCGCACTGAGCTATCTAGCGGCCCGGTCCGACGTTGACCCCGCCCGCATCGGCGGTTTCGGCATGTCGATGGGCTGCACACACGGCTTTATGCTCGCTGCCCTCGACGACCGGATCAAAGCGGTCGCCCACCTCTGCTGCTTTGCCGATTACGACATCATGATCGATCTCGGCGCCCATGACGGGCACGGTCACTACATGACGATCCCCGGCCTTCTCGCTGAAACCTCGGTCGGCGAAATCTGCGGCGCGATCGCGCCAAGGCCGCAACTGATCTGCCTCGGTGAGGCGGACGAGCTGACCCCGTCGTCGGCGGTGGCCAAAGCAAGTGGCGAGACGGAAGCTGCCTACCGCGCCGCCGGCCATCCCGAGGCGCTGACGGTTTACGTCGAGCCGGGCGTCAAGCATCAGGAGACGCCGGCGATGCGGGAAAAGGTGCTCGCCTTCCTTCGCGAGACGCTGGGCTAACGCTGATCCCGGAGCAAACATGGGCGACCGCCAGTTGATCTCTTCCGGCTCCTATCTCGAGCCAATCATCGGCTTTTCGCGCGCTGTGCGTGTCGGCAACATCATCAGCGTCGGTGGCACGGCTCCCATTGCTATCGGCGGTGGAACTGCCTCCAAGGGCGATGTCTACGGTCAGGCAAGGCGCTGTTTCGAAATCATCGGCAACGCTCTGGCCGAAGCCGGCGCCGGCTTCGAAGACGTGATCCGGACCCGCGTGCTGCTAACCGACATGGCGCTCTGGAACGACGCCTCCAAGGCGCACGCCGAGCTGTTCTCGACCATCCGGCCGGTAACGACGGTGATGCAGGTCGTCGCCTTCGTCGATCCGGACTGGCTGATCGAGATCGAAGTGGACGCGGTGGTAGGGTAACCCGGGCGTCGAAGAGGCTCGGCGCTTCGTCCTATGCCGGCGGCGGCCCGCTGCTTTGCCGCAGCACCAGCTCCACGGGCCAGAGTTCGTGGATGTCGTCGATCGGTTTGCCGGCCAGCATCTGCAGCGCCAGTTCGCCGATGCGAAAGCCGGCCGCGCGGATCGACGAGCGCGTCGTCGACATGGACGGCACCATGTTGTCGGCGTTGAGGTAGGGGAAGACGTCGTCGTGGGTGATCATCGACACGTCCTTGCCCAGTTCGAGCCCCGCGGCGCGGATGGCCCGGAACACGCCGAGCGCCGTCATCATCGAGCCCGCGAGGATCGCTGTTGGCCGGTCTTTCTGGTCGAGAAAATTCTGCGCATGGCGGAAGCCGATTTCATCGGTGAAGCGGCCGGCCGCGATGAGATGCGGATCAGGCGTGATGCCGCGCTCGATCTGCGCCTCGCGGAATCCCTTTTCGCGATGGATGGCGAATGTCTGGTCGCCCGGACCGTTGACCATGGCGATGCGGCGATGGCCGAGATCCAGCAAGTGGCTGGTCGCCCGATGAAACGCGCCCTCGTTGTCGATGTCGAGCCAGGCATGCGGGGTGGGGATTTCGGTACGGCCATGCAGGATGAAGGGCATGCCGAGTTCGGAGAGGATCTTTATCCGGGCATCATTGGGCGTCGGCGCCGAGAGCACAACCACGTCGACGCGCTTGCTGGCGGCGAGACGCCGATAGACCGGCACTTCGTCGTCGGCGTCGATCGGCGTCACCAGGATGTCGATGTCGTTTTGCGCCAGGCGCTCGCCGATCCCCGACAGGAACTCGGCGGTGTGCGGACCGAAATGCAGGCTCCGCTCCAGCGGTAGCGCCACCCCGATGGCGCCGACACGGCCAGTGGCGAGGCGGATGGCATTGGCGTTTGGCCGATAGCCGAGCCGCCCAGCCGCCTCATTGACCCGTTCGCGGGTCGCCTCGCTGACTTCCGGATAGCCATTGAGCGCCCGGCTGACCGTCGTCTGCGACAGTCCGAGCTGCCTCGCCAGTTCTTTGAGGCCCATCGGCAATCCTGGGTCCCCCCTACCAAAGCGGTATCAAATCCGCTCGTTAAGCGGCGGACATTACTCGAATTTGAGCGCCAGCCAAGAGGGCTTCTGCGGCCTTGCAACGCCGTCCAGAGGGGCGTCGGTCTGCAGTACCAAAATTAAGTGATTGATATCAATCACAATAATCCGCCGGTAACGTGCCTCACGATTTGTCCAATCCGCAAAGCCCCTTGACTCGGGTTTACCGCTCTGGATAGCTTCGCCCTCAAAGCGCTTTGGGAGAGGGCGTCAAGAGCCATCTTCCAGATCGTTTTGCAGGGAGGACATCGTTAGGGTGAAGGCGCCTGTTCGGGCGTCGTGAGCCCATACCTCCCGTTCCACAACAAAGTCCTTTCGGGAGGCATTTCATGAAGCTTAATCTGATGATGGCGGGGCTGCTTTCAGGCGCGGCGCTGCTGACGGCCGGCTCGTTCGCCGCGCCGGCCGCCCTGGCGGTCGACCTCCACTTCGTGTCCGGTTCGACCGGCGACGACCTCAATTTCTACGCGCAGGAATTCAAGAAATTCACCGCTGCGACCGGCGACACCGTCACCATCGTGCCGATGCCGTCATCGACCACCGACCAGTTTGCCCAGTACAAGCTGTGGCTGGCGGCCGGCAACAGCGACATCGACGTCTACCAGACCGACGTGATCTGGGCGCCGCAGCTCGCCGACCAGTTCGTCGACCTGACCGACGCCGCCAAGGGCGTGGTGGGCGATCACTTCAAATCGATCATCGACAGCCAGACGGTGAACGGCAAGCTCGTCGCCATCCCGGCCTTTACCGATGCGGGCTTGCTCTATTACCGCAAGGATCTGCTGGATAAGTACAAGCAGCCGGTTCCGACCACCTGGGACCAGCTCGCGACCGAAGCCAAGCTGATCCAGGACGGCGAACGCGCCGCCGGCAACAAGGATATGTGGGGCTTCGTGTTCCAGGGCAACGCCTATGAAGGCCTGACCTGCGACGCCCTCGAGTGGGTCAAGTCCTATGGCGGCGGCACGATCGTCGAAGCCGACGGCTCGATCTCGATCAACAATCCGAAGGCCGTGGCCGCGATCGAAGAAGCCAAGAGCTGGATCAACACCATCTCCCCGCCGGGCGTCCTCGCCTATCAGGAAGAGGAATCGCGCGGCGTCTGGCAGGTCGGCAATGCGGTGTTCATGCGCAACTGGCCCTATGCCTATTCGCTCGGCAACGCCGCCGACTCCAAGGTGAAAGGCCTGTTCGGCGCCGCGGCTCTGCCGGCCGGCCCGGGCGGCACCCCGGCGGCAACGCTCGGTGGCTGGAACATCGCCGTTTCCAAGTACTCGAAGAACCAGGCCGAGGCGATCAAGCTCGCTCTGTTCATTGCCTCCAAGGACTTCCAGAAGGACCGCGCCATCCAGCGTTCGGCCCTGCCGACGATCGAAGCCCTCTATGACGATGCGGATGTCGCCAAGGCGCAGCCGATCGTGCCGTTCATGAAGCCGGTGTTCCAGAACGCCATCGGCCGGCCGTCGCGCGGCACCAGCATCAAGTACAACGAAGTCTCCAACGACTTCTGGTCGGCGGTGCACGACACGCTCTCGGGCAATGGCTCGGCAGCCGACAACCTCGAGGCCCTCGAGGCCAAGCTGACCGACCTCAAGGGCTCGGGCTGGCAATAATAATCTATCGGCGGACGGCTACGGCCGTCCGCCCCCTCCCCGGCGTATGATGAGCAAAGCGGGCAAGGCTTTGCTGACCCTACTCCGGCCCGGATCTGCTGGCGGCTCCCACTGTGGCCTGCTCGCGCGATGGGTTGAGAACGCTCCAGAATAAGCAGGCCAGTGCTGCGAAGGGGGACAGGATGACAACCGAGAGTACGGCGCCACTACCGGGCACGCTCACCGTGCCGCAGATTGCCATCAAATCGGAACTCTTAACCTCGCGTACTCGCGCCGCCATGTGGTTCCTGGTGCCGATGATGGTGGCGCTGGCGGTGGTCGCCGGATGGCCGCTGCTCCGCACCATCTACTTCTCCTTCACCAACGCTTCCCTGAGCCATCTCGATGCGGCCCAGTTCATCGGCTTCAACAACTACCTGCACTGGACGACTCTCAAGAGCGGCAAGGTGCTGTGGAGCGGCGTCCTCGCCGATCCCGCGTGGTGGAACGCGGTCTGGAACACCCTTCGCTTCGCGGTGATTTCGGTGGTGCTCGAAACCATCATCGGCACCATCGTCGCCCTGGTGCTCAACGCCGATTTCGTCGGCCGCGGCATCGTCCGCGCCGCCATCCTCGTGCCCTGGGCGATCCCGACGATCGTTTCGGCCAAGATGTGGGGCTGGATGCTCAATGACCAGTTCGGCATCGTCAACGACCTGCTGATGAAACTCCATCTGATCGACCACAAGATCGCCTGGACCGCCAATGCGGACACGGCAATGACCGCGGTTCTAGTGGTCGACATCTGGAAGACGACGCCGTTCATGGCCCTGCTGATTCTCGCCGGCCTCCAGATGGTGCCCAAGGACATCTATGAGGCGACGGCGATCGACGGCGTCCATCCGATAAAAGTGTTCTTCCGCGTGACGCTGCCGCTGATCCGTCCGGCCCTGATGGTGGCGGTGATCTTCCGCCTGCTCGATGCGATGCGCATCTTCGACCTGATCTATGTGCTGACGCCCAACAGCGCGCAGACCAAGACCATGTCGGTGATTTCCCGCGAGAACCTCATCGATTTCGACAAGTTCGCCTACGGCTCGGCGGAATCGACGCTGCTGTTCCTCACCATCGCGATCATGACCATCCTTTATATCTGGCTGGGCCGGGTCAATCTTGCCGGGGGAGATCGCTGATGGCCTGGTTCTACGCCAAGCGCACCGCCTTCTACCTCCTCGTCATCGCGATCGTCGTCGAGTCGGTGTTTCCGTTCTATTACGCGATCCTGACCAGCTTCAAATCGGGCACCAGCCTGTTTCAGGTCGACTACTGGCCGACCCAGATCAGTTGGGACAACTACGCCGCCGTGTTTCAGAACGGCAGCTTCCCGCAGAACCTGTTGAACTCGGTCGTCGTTGCGACGCTCACGGTGGCGCTGGCGCTGCTGTTCGCCATCACGGCCGCCTACGCGCTGTCGCGCGTCCGGTTCCGCGGCCGCGGCATTCTGCTCCTGACCATCCTTTCGGTCTCGATGTTCCCGCAGATCGCGGTGCTCGCTGGCCTCTTCGAAGTGATCCGCACCTTTGGGCTGTTCAACACGGTCTGGGGCCTGATCTTCAGCTACACGATCTTCACCCTGCCCTTCACCGTGTGGGTGCTGACCACCTTCATGCGCGACCTGCCGATCGAGATCGAGGAAGCGGCGATCGTCGATGGCGCCGGTCCCTGGGTCATCATCACCCGCGTGTTCCTGCCGCTGATGTGGCCGGCGCTGGTGACGACGGGCCTCCTCGCCTTCATCGCGGCATGGAACGAGTTCCTCTTCGCGCTGACTTTTACCTCGTCGAACTCGACCCGCACGGTGCCGGTCGCCATCGCGCTGCTCTCCGGCGCGAGCCAGTTCGAAATTCCCTGGGGCACGATCATGGCGGCCTCGGTGATCGTGACCGTGCCTCTCGTCGTGCTGGTGCTGATCTTCCAGCGCAAAATCATTTCCGGCCTCACCGCCGGCGGCGTCAAGGGATAGCAAAATGGCTG
>Ga0268266_10002046_pt1 | contig 22379 bp, 19 predicted proteins | sample KBSS13metaG_FD_190356 | JGI IMG/M metagenome (GOLD analysis project Ga0268266, IMG submission 190356) | Switchgrass rhizosphere microbial communities from Kellogg Biological Station, Michigan, USA - KBS S1-3 metaG (SPAdes) (version 2) | ecosystem: Host-associated > Plants > Roots > Rhizosphere... | reverse complement strand
ATACGGCACCCGCGCCGACTGATCCGAACGCGCCGTCCAAGCCGTAGCGTCGCCGTCAGACCGACACGGAGGAGCCTTCATGCCGCGAATCAATTGGCCGATGTTGACGGCGGGCGGTCTTCTATCGCTCGCTCTTTTCATGTCGATTGGCCGGGCCGCTCCCCCCGCCACACAGCCGACCACAAAGCCCGCACCGCGCCCGGCGAAAAAACCGGCGGACGTCGCACCTACGCCGCTCGTTTCGAGATTTGCGGTGTCGGCGGGCGGAGGGTGGCAGAAAGTCGTCGACCTGAAAGCGGGTCAGGAAGTCAGCATCACCGCGTCTGGTACGTGGAGCGTCGCCAAGGAATCGTGGGGCCCGGAGGGGAAGGGAAACGACAACTATCTTGAAGGACGGTTCGGCGAGGACAAGGACGAAGTCAATAACCCGCTCCTACGGGTCGGCAAAAAGTTCGCGTTCATCGCGCCGGCGGATGCTACGTTCTACCTGCACCTGCGCGGCGAACGGGGGCTCGCCGCCGGCAAGAAGGTAACCTTCGGCCAGATCTCAGTGGTGATGAGCATTCTCACGCCGGCCCCCAATCAACAAACCACGCCGGCCGATGGGAGAGCCAACATCGACGCGGTGCTCAAGACGATCGCCGACGGCATTGTCCCCGACAAGGGTATCGATTGGACCCCACTGAAAGCCAGCGCCGCCAACGACACATTGGACACGATAGCTAGGAACATGCCATTCGCTTTCACCGCCCCGCTCGGCAAGACTCACAAGGCGTACGGCAAGTGGGAGATGGAGTCGACACAGTATTCGACTGGCGGGCTTGAAGTTCTGATCAAGGCGTACATTCATGTCGCTGCGGAAAAACGCCTGGCAACCATCGATTCGAAAGATGTGATCGCCGTTAGAGGAAGGGTTGCTGAGCGGTCGCGGGTGCACAATGACCTCGGCCGCTGGGTGATCGAAATCCACGTCGAGAACTGCTCGTTTAACAAGGTTGACCCGTGAAGCGACGCCAGTTTTAGCATCTATATTCGTTCACAGCGAGTAGAATGCCTCTCCGGACAAGGGCCCGTTGAAAAGCGCTGGATTGAAAGGGGCAGTGATGGGACAAAATCGCTGGTCGATCGTGGGTGCGTGCTGTGCGCTTGCGATTGCATTCTTAGCGCCGATCGTTCGTGCCGACCCAGCCGCAACGCAGCCATCAGCGCTGACCACACAGCCGACCACCAGAAAGGCCCCGCTCGTTACGCTTCCGCCGCCGGGCGTCGCGCCAAAACGCATGGGAATTTCGGAAGGCCAAGCCAGTGCCGATCGCGTCATCAGTGCGATTCCCAAGAACATTCTTCCCGAAACCAACGACGGCTGGACCAACGTCAAAGCAAGGGTCGCCACCGATGCGATCAACAAGAACGCGATCAACAAGTCATTCTCGCTGGTCACGCGCGTCGGCAACATCGAGCGCATCGGACTCGGCTGGGAAATTCACGCCAACTTAAAATCGTCCGGCGGGCTCGACGTTGAAGTGGTGGCGATGTTTCCGAAGGAGGCACAGACACGCCTGGCGATTCTCGAACCGAAGGACCTCATCGCCATTCGCGGCCAGGTGGCCGAGCGCTGCGACGTGCAAAACTTTGGCAAGCGTTGGGTGATCCGAATCAACCTCGACAACTGCACGTTCAACAAGGTGGACGTGAAGAAGGAACCGCCCGCGACAACGCCTGCAGGCGTGGTAGCCTTCAGTCCGGTGGGAAGGTGGCGATTGATCGATGCGCCGGACGTCTGGAACTTCCTGGCCGACGGCACGTTCGCCAGGCCGCAGGCGGATCAACCCATCCGGCGCGGGACGTGGCGGATCGAAGCCAATCAACTCATCATCGTCTATCCCGACGATGGCGGCCGCACCTCGTCGTGGCGGATCGACAATAATTCACAGATGGTGCGGACCGTCGGCGGCGGCGCGGCGACGCTGCGCCGGGAAATGCAAAAAGCATCAGGTCCGGATGCCAATATCTTTGACGGCGCGGCCGCACCGGCACCTGCGCCCGCGGAGCAATCGAAGCCAGTGGACGTGCTCGCGCTGGCCGCCGCGAAATTTACGGCGCTGTGGGGCAAGTGGAACTTCGAGGCCGGCGATCTGAACTGCACGCAGTCTGGCCGGGCCCTCCTGCCCTACTCGCCGCCGGAGGAATACGACCTCACCGTCACCTTCACCCGCAACAGCGGCAACGACAGTCTGTTCATCATGTTTCCGCTGGCCAAGGGATCGTTGATCTGGTCCATCGGCGGGTATCACGGATTTTGCAGCCTGAAGCCGGACAACCACGCCAAGCCGATCAGCGATCAGACAGACAAGGTGGTGCTGACCAACAACGAGCCACACACGTGTGTGATCCGCGTACGCAAAACCGGCGTGCAGGCGTTTTTCGACGGCAAGCTCGATTCAGAACTGGCCACCGACGGCACCGGCTACGACACCGACACGCTGAAGATTGACGGTAAACGCGTCATCGGCTTTCACACGCAGGGCACGGCGACGTTCTCGCAGGTCACGGTGACCGGCGTGGCAGTTCCTGCAACGAATCCAGCTGCCGCGAACGCGCCGAATGCGGGCGGCGTGATTTCGATCGGCACACTCGAATCCAAGCGGCCGCCGGTGTTGACCTCTCGCGAGGGGCTCGTTGTCTTCGAAGCACCCAGGCACGACCGATGGTGGGTCGGCTCGAACGGCGTGTTCCTTCGCGCGGCCGCGACGTGGGAGCAGACGGGCACGGTTTGGGTCTGCGGTAAATACTCACCGCGGCCGTGGGGCATGAAGTTCATTCATCCGTTTAGCGATGGGCACGTGTTGGTGAACGTCGCCGACAAGGGAATCGACCTCCGCGGCGGCGGAACGTGGAGCGGAAAAGAAAACGTAATCGCGGTGAATGTGTCGCCGGAGTTTGTAAGCGCCTTCCCGCTCGATCCGGAGGTTGCGCATCCCGTTCGCAGCGAGCTGTCGGCTACGGGTGCGTACAAGTTGTTTATCGACAATAAGCTCGCGGCGACGGCGCAAGTTGCCAATGTGCAGCCGCTTTCGCTCAGCGATCAATTCGTGGGAGACGGCGTGCCGCAGACGCTCGACAAGGGGCAGGCCGGCGTGATCATCGAAAACAGCTACAGGCGAACTTCTGTCGCGGAAGATTTGTCGTTCACGCCCGGCGATCGAACCACAGCGCCCAAGGCGCCGGTCGTCAAAGTCGCTGAGCCCAGAGTGGCCGACGCGCTGCCCACGCGACTGACGATCGTCGCTCACATTGACGGAAGCGACGACGTCGTCATCAGCCGGCAGGGCGCCACGTGGAAACATCTGGGCGCGAAATGGCCGACCGGCGTTTTCATGAACGGCGTCGCCTGGGCGCCGTCCAAAAACGCCACCACGCTGACGAACAAGGGAACGACCACGTTTTTGAACGGCCCTGTCGATCTGGGGTCGGCCCGAATCGTTGAGCAGACCGGCCGCACCAAAGTGACATTGGACGCGTCGGCCGATGAGATCACCGTGCACTTCAAAGACGGCAAGGCCGGGGCCGCCGACTTCGTCGTGCAGATTGAATTCCGCACGCAGGGAGACGCAAAGAGACCAGTGGCCGGCGTGCCGGCGGTTGCCGCGGCCGACGATCCGAATCTGAAGGCGCTCAACGATCGCCTGAACAAGATTGACAACTGGACAGTAAAGAACGGCACGTGGAGCCCCATGCCAAGCGGCGGCATGCGCGGCGAAGGCGATTCCACCCTCGACTTCAATGAGCCGTTGCCGTCCGATTTCACGCTGTCATTCACCATGAACGTCGTGAATGGCATGCGGCCGCGGATTCATTTCATCGGGCCGAGCTTCTTCATCGGGAATGAAGGGTTTTCCAAGCAAATTACCCTTCACGGCGCGGTGACCGACGTGGCGGGAAACGCCGTGCCGTATCGCAACGGCCAGGAGCTTGCGGTGTCGCTGACCGTGAGCGGAACGAGCTGCACGCTGCGGATCGGCGACGAAACGATCCAGGGAACCTGCAAACAGGCCGAAACCACTCGCCTGCGCATTCGCGGCGGCGACGGTTTCAGCAAGGGAACGACGGAGTATTCGAATTTCCGCATCACGGCGACGAACGTTGCGCCGCCGGCCGCCGGTGATGCGAATGCCGCTCCGCCGCCACCAGCGATGACCCTCCCACCCGGCGCGACGATCGTTTCGGCCCGCTGGGGCGGCGGTAAGAACTGGGTCGATTGCACCGACCGCGTGAAAGCGAACTTCGCTCAAGGCGTCGACTTCCGAGTCCAGAACAAAATGCTTGGCCCTGATCCGACACCGCATTGGAAGAAGCATTTGATCATCACGTATGAGCTTGGAGGCGCGCGGCGGAATCGATCAATCGCGGAAGGCGCGTTCGTTCGACTCGGCAAGAGCGGCCCAGCGATCGCGGGTCCACCGGCGGCGGCTCCGCCGACCGGAAACCCGCCCATCGGCCCTGCCCCCGCCGGGCCTCCCACCGTTGCGGAGCCGCCGATGGATGAGCCGGAGCTGCCGGACAACCCCGACGACATCGCCGCCGCGAAGGCGCGAGCCAAAGCGACCGGCCGCGTACCGACGACCATGGGCACGGATCTGTTCGACTTCGGTGACGACCCGCCGGCGGCCCCCGCCCCGGCTCCGGCCGGGAAGTAGGCGGCGCCGCTTATCACGCTAGCGACAACGTCGCGAGCAACTGCTTCACCGAGAACGTCGCGCCGCAGATCACCTCATCGCTGGCGCCGTAGTAGATCGTCAGTTTATCGCCGTCGAGCACGTGGCCGTTGGTAAAGACGACGTTGCCGAAGAAGCCGGTCTTTTCGTACGGGGCGGTCGGTTCCATCACCTCTTCTTTGCCGCGGGCGAGGACTTTCGCGGGGTCATTCAAATCAAGCAGCAACAGGCCGAGGCAGTAGCGGTGAAATTCGTCGGCCCCGTGGTAGAGGACGAGCCAGCCCTTCTCGGTGCGGATGGGACTTGCGCCGGCGCCGACGCGGGCGGTGTCCCACTGGCCGGGGCGCGTGAGGGCGAGGCAGCGATGATCTCCCCAATGGATCAGGTCGGGCGATTTGGCGAGCCAGATGAAATTCCCGCCGAGGCCGCCCACGCCGCTCGGGCGATGCAGGGCGTAATAATGGCCGTCGATTTTTTCGTCGAAGAGGGCGCAGTCTTTGTTGTGCGGCGGAAAGATCAGGCCGCGCTGCTCGAAGGCTTTCCAGTCGCGCGTGGTGGTGAGCGCGACCGCCACGCCGGCCGGTGAGACGGCGGTGTACGTCAGATGATACTCGTCGCCGATCTGCGTGACTCGGGAGTCTTCAATGCCGTACGTCTGCAGTTCACCTTCGCCGACGAGCGTAGGCGAGTCATCGGGCGTGAAGTGGACGCCGTCGTCGCTCCAGGCCAATCGCAGGTGGGAGAGCGTGGTGAGATATCCGTTGCCGTCGTACTGGATGACGCGCGGATCGGAAAGATCGAGCAGCGGATCGTCTTTGCGGAAGCTAAGAATGCGCACGCCGCCGGGGCTGGCCGGGTCGGCGATCGGCATGCTGATCCACTCCTCCTGCTGCACCGGCCGCTCTGCCACGCGCAGGAGCAGGCCGACGCGACCGCGATAGCGGAACACGCCCGGGTTGAGCAGGCACTCGATCGCCATGTCCGGCCGGCTCGGTTTCACGTCGATGGGACGAAGAATCGGATTGCCGGCGAAACGTTGTGCGAGATCGGCCATGGGCGGCTCCTTAAGGTTGGAACAACTCTAGTTCCGCGATTTATCCCGTGACAATCGGGCTTATCCGGTAAAATGCCAGCATTGCGGGAATGATCCGCCCGCCCCGAAGGTTGATGACTCCAACGGCCTCTCGGCATTTCAACGGCTGTGCAACTTCAAAGGGAACGACCATGAACTTCGCGATCTCAATGTACCGGCGGCTGATTCGGTTTGGCGTTTACGTGGCGCCGATCGCTCTGCTTCTCATTCGCCTGGCGTGGGGCTGGGAGTTGGCCGAGAGTGGGTACGGGCATCTTACGCATCTCAAAGACACGACGGAATTCTTTGAGTCGCTGCACATCCCCATGCCGCACGCCAATGCGATCATTTCCGGCACGACAGAACTGGTCGGCGGTTGCCTGTGGATGGCGGGCCTGGGCACGCGGCTGATTTCGCTGCCGCTGTTTTTCAACTTCTGCGTGGCCTACGCCACCGCGAGCAAGGAAAAACTGCAGGTCATGTTCCACGATTTTCCAAATCACATCGACAAGGTGATCGACGACTCGGCCTTTCCGTTCCTCGTCACCAGCTTGATTCTACTCGCCTTCGGACCCGGACTTTTCTCGCTCGACGCGATGCTGAAGAAGCTGTTCTTTTCCAAACGTCAGCCGGTTGCGGCGGGCACCAAGGCAGAAGACTGGATGAGGTGAACTGTGCGTAAGCTCGCACTGGCGATTCTGCTGATTGGATCGATTGCGCTACCCGCGACATCGTACGCGGCCCCCGCCACGCAGCCTTCGACTCAACCTGCGCTCAATTGGATCGCCTGGAACGACGACGCCTTCGCCCGCGCTAAGGCCGAGCACAAGTTTGTGCTGCTCGATCTGCATGCCGTCTGGTGCCACTGGTGCCACGTGATGGACGACACCACCTACCGCGATCCCGCCGTGCTGAAACTGCTCAATGGCCGCTACGTGACGGTAGGCGTAGACGCCGACAGCCGGCCTGACCTGGCCAACCGCTACGAAGACTACGGCTGGCCGGCGACGATTGTGTTTGATGCGTCGGGCAAAGAGATCGTGAAGCGCCGCGGCTACATTGCACCGGCAGAGATGGCGAGCCTGCTGCAGGCGATCATCGACGACCCGTCGCCCGGGCCGTCAGTGCGGGCCGAGGCGGCAGTACAGCCGGCGGCGAGCGCGGCGCTTTCGAAAGACGTTCGCGAGAAGCTCATCAAGCAACTGAATGAAGCATACGATAAGAAAAATGACGGATGGGGAACGACGCACAAGTTTCTCGATGTCGACGTAATCGACTTCTGTCTGCAGGGGGAGCGATACACGACCAAAGACGGTCCTTCTCTGGCGGAATTGGCAGGAGGTACGCTGATCGCCAACACCAATTTGATCGACCGTGTCTGGGGCGGGGTCTATCAATATTCCACTGACGGCGACTGGTTCCACCCGCATTTCGAGAAAATCATGTCGTTTCAGGCCGACAATCTGCGCGCGTATTCGCACGCCGGTGCCATGTGGCGGCAAATGACTCCCAGTTGGCGACAATCGCCAGACCTTAAGACCGCGGAGGCGATTCGGTCGTACCTGAAACAATTCCTTACCAGTCCCGACGGCGCGTTCTACACGAGCCAGGATGCCGATCTGATCCCCGGAAAGCATGCAGGTAGCTACTTCGATTTGAACAATGCAGACCGGCGCAAGCTCGGCGTGCCGCGAATCGACCAGCACCTCTACGCTCGGGAAAACGGCTGGGCCGTGACGGGACTTGTCGCGTTCTACAGCGCGACGCAGGAGGCCGACGCATTAACCGACGCTGTTCGCGCCGCGGAGTGGATCGTGGCGCATCGCTCGCTATCGGGCGGTGGATTTTCGCACGACGAGCACGACGCCGCCGGGCCGTACCTCGGCGACACCTTGGCGATGGGCCGGGCGTTTCTGGCGCTCTACTCGGTCACCGGCGATCGCCTCTGGCTGACGCGTGCGTCGGCCGCGGCAGATTTTCTAGCGGCGAAGTTCGCGGGCGACGCGGGATACGTGACTGCAATCGGCGTCACGCCGGCCGCCAGGCCGCAGGTGGATGAGAACGTGCAGCTCGCGCGGTTTGCCAATCTGCTCTACCAGTACACCGGAAAAAAGGAACACCGTGCCACGGCCGAGGCGGCGATGAAGTATGTCGCGTCGCCGCAGGTGCTGGCGACGCGAAACTGGCTGGTCGGCGGGATCCTGCTGGCCGATCAGGAACTGGCAAGCGATCCGATTCACGTCGCGATCGTCGGGCCGAAGAACGATCCGCTGGCGAAGCTGTTGTGGGAGGCGTCGCTGCCGATTGGCACCGACTACGTCCGCCGCGAATGGATCGACGCCGGCGAACCGCCGCTGCCGCGGCAGGATGTGGAGTATCCGAAGCCGAAAACATCCGCGGCGTTTTTGTGTGCGAACGGCGCGTGCTCTAGGCCGATGTCAGATCCCGAAACGTTGCGGGTGGCGATTCAGAAGACGCTATTCGGGAATAGAGAATAACGTGGATCGGAGGAATAACCGCCGCGGCTAAACGCGAAGATTGCTCTGCTATCTTGAGCGTGCTCGCGTCATCGCTCCTTTTTTCGCGGAACGCGACCGCGCCGCTGCCGGCCGGGCGGCGGACGCCCGCCCACCGCGGGCGCCGCCGATTCGGCCGCCCTTGCGGGCGGGCTCATGGTTCTCTTCTTTCCCACGCCCCGACCCGCTTTTCTTCCCGCCGCCTGTCATCTTGTTCACCGTCGCCCAGGCGCGACGTTCTGCCTCTTTCTTGCTCTTGCCGCTTTTTTCGTACCCTTCCTCGATGTGCTCGGCCTGGCGTTTTTGTTTGTCGGTGTAAGCGGATTTATCGCCTTGTGGCATGATGGCTCCTGTTGAAAAAGACGTGAGATTATTTCTCAACGATCCCGCCCGCGTCGATCAGCAATCGCCCGATCCTCGGATCGGACGCGAGATTATCGGCCGCGCGTTTTTGTTTGTCTTCGCGCGCTCACCCGGCGACAATTAAGAGCCAACAAAGGGAGCCTTCATGAAAAAAGCAATCAAGTGGATTGTTATAGTTCTGCTTGTCGTCGTTGTGGTCGCCGTGTTCGTCGTGCTGAAAAATCTCGATGAGATCATCCGCACCACCGTCGAATCGCAGGGTACCAAGCAGCTTCAGGTGGATACGAAACTCGGTGGCGTGCACCTGTCGGTCTTCAGCGGCGGGTTATCGCTCAAGGAATTTTCGATCGGCTCGCCGAAAGGGTTTAACGCCCCGCAGATGCTCGCCCTCGGACAGGCCGACGTCGCCGTGACGATGGACGGCATTAAAGGCAACCCCAAGCGCGTCGGGCAGATCACACTCAATAAGCCCAAGCTGGTGATCGAGCAGAGCGGCCTGAACCTGAACTTCAAGGCGCTGGTTGATCAGCTCCCCAAGAGCGAAACCCCCGCCCCCGCCGAACCTGCCAAGCCGGCCGCTCCGGGCGAGGAAATGAAGCTCATCATCGATCAGATCAACATCAACGGCGCGGTGGTTGCGTTTAAGGCCGGCATCCCGGGTCTGGATAAGGAACTCGAGATTCCCATCCCCAGCCTCGTGCTGAAGAACCTCGGCAATGCCGACGGCGCTCAGAACGGCCTGGCACTGAAAGACGTCGTCGTGCAGGTCATCACCGGCATGGTGGCGGCCGCGGCCGACTCGGATCTGCTGCCGGCCCCGGTGAAAGCACTGCTCAAGGGCAACTTGGCCGATGTAGCCGCGCAGATGGGCGACGTATTGAAGAACCAGGTCGGGGCCGAGATCGGTAAGCTCGGCGATGGCGCCGGCAAGGCCGCCGGCGATATCCTGAAGGGCAAGACCCCCACCACCCAAAACCTCGGCGACGCCGCCGGCGATCTGTTCAAGGGACTGGGCGGCAAGAAGGACAAGAAGTAGCAAAACTTTGCTCGGCGCGCGGACTAGCGGCCGATACGCCAAAAACCAAGAGACGCAGAGAATCTGATTTGGATTCTCTGCGTCTCTTGCGTTTGGCGCGCACTCTCCGGTATCTGTTGGTTTGTTGGACTGACTCGTATGCTGTGACCGAAGGAGATATCCATGCGCCGTTTACTGGTTTGCTCGTTGTCGCTGATGCTGGTGACGTTATTCGCCGGCTGCAGTAAAGACTCGCACGAGAAAGTGGCGCAGGACATGGTCGTCAACATGACGCAGCTCCGCGACCTGCTCAAAAGCGTGACCGACATGAACACTTCGCAGGCGGCCGTCAAAAAAATCCCGCTGCTTGAGGAAAACATGCTCCGCTTTCAGGAGCGGTACAACACCCTCGGCAAGCCCCCGAAAGAGCTGGGCGACGACCTCAACGCCAAGTACAAGCCGCAACTGCTGACCCTGGGGCAAGAAGTGAGTGCGGAGCTGATGCGAATCCATGGCCTCGGCACGGAAATCTCATTGCCGATCGAACAGGCGATGAAAAACACCGTCGGGAAGCAGTAGGCTCCTTCTCCCCGGAGGGACCAGGGCGTCAGCCACTTTTTCCTTGCCCTACGCCCCCGCTTCCCTAAAATCCGCCTTGGCGATTCGAGGCAACGAGGAGATCGGATCCAGCCAAGATGTTTGAGCAGTATCAATGCGACGGCCTTTTCGACGAGATGTTCGTCGACGGGAACACTCCCCGCGCGCACTACGCGTCGGTTGCAAATCGTTTGGCAGCAATGGGTTCCGAAGCATTCAGCCGCCGCGTCCGCATGGCGGACATGACCTTCCGCAACCAGGGCATCACCTTCACCGTTTATTCTGACACACGCGGCGTGGAAAAGATCTTTCCGTTCGATCTGATCCCCCGCATCATCCCAGCCGACGAGTGGAACCTGATCGAGCGCGGCCTCACGCAGCGCATCACCGCACTCAACCTCTTCTGCCAGGACATTTATCACGACCAGCGGATCCTCAAAGAAGGTATCATTCCGCCGGAACTGATTTATGGCGCAAAAATGTTTCGGCGGGAGATGTTTCACGTCAACGTTCCGAAAAATATCTACATCCACATCTGCGGAACGGACTTGATCCGCGGCAAAGACGGCAAGTATTACGTGCTTGAAGACAACGGCCGCACGCCCAGCGGCGTGTCGTACGTGCTGGAAAACCGCTCGGTGATGAAACGCGTCTTCCCTGCGCTCTTTAGCGCGTACCGCGTGAGGGCGATCGAGGACTATCCGCACAATCTGATGCAGACGCTGAAGTTCGTCGCCCCGCCGCACGCACAGGACAACCCGACGATCGCGATCCTCACGCCGGGTATTTACAACTCGGCGTACTTCGAGCATTCGTTTTTGGCGCGGCAGATGGGCATTGAGCTGGTTGAAGGGCGCGACCTCATCGTCGAAAACTCCTTCGTCTACATGCGCACCACGGCCGGCCTGCGGCGCGTGGACGTGATCTACCGCCGGCTCGACGACGACTTCCTCGACCCGCTCTGTTTCCGCCCCGACAGTTGTCTGGGCGTGGCCGGCCTGATGAACGCGTACCGCATGGGCAACGTGGCCCTCGTGAACGCCGTCGGCACGGGTGTGGCGGACGATAAGGCGATCTACCCCTTCGTCCCTGACATGATCAAGTTTTACATGGGGCAGGAAGCGATCATCCCCAACGTCCCCACGTACATCTGTGCCCGCGAGGCCGACCGCAAATACACGCTGGACAATCTCGACAAGCTGGTAGTGAAAGCCACCAACGAGTCCGGCGGCTACGGCATGCTGATGGGCCACCAATCGACCAAGGCCGAGCAGGACAAATTCGCCGAGATGATCAAGGCCGACCCGCGAGGATTCATCGCCCAGCCGGTGGTGGAGCTGAGCCAGCACCCGAGCCTGATCGGCGATGCGTTCGAAGGCCGCCGCGTCGACCTGCGGCCGTACATTCTGTACGGCGAAAAGCCGATCGTCATGCCCGGCGGCCTGACCCGAGTCGCGCTCCGCCGCGGGAGTTTAGTCGTCAACAGCTCACAGGGCGGCGGCAGCAAAGACACGTGGGTGCTCGAAGAAGAAGACGGCGAAGCCGCGCCATCGCCACTGCCGGCCGGGACGGAAATGCTCGTTACTACATAAGGATGAATGATGAATGAAGAATGATGAATGAAGACAGAATCACTCCTGTATTCATTCATCCTTCTGCATTCCTCCTTCTGCATTCAAGATATGTCTCAACTCGCCAGTTCAACCGCCACCTTCAACCTCAACGCCCCGTCGCGGCCGATGCTCGCGCGCGACGCGGACTCCATGTACTGGATGAGCCGGTACGTCGAGCGGGCCGAGCACATCGCCCGCATTCTGCTGGTCAACTCCAACGTGCTGACCGACGTAGGCGATCTCACGCCGCACCTGCAGCAACGGCAGTGGCAGAGCATTCTCACGATCTTCCGGCTGGCCGACTTGGAGCCGGCCGATTCCAAGGGCGACGTTTCGGTGGCCACGCAGATCGTGAAGTACATGACCTTCGACGAGAAAAACCCCAACAGTTTGCTGAACTGTATCGCCCGGGCAAGAGAAAACGCCCGCAGCATCCGCGAAAACATCTCCACCGAAATGTGGGAGAACCTCAACACGCTCTACTGGTCGATGAGCGAAGACGCGCCGGCCCGGTTTGAAGACTCACCCGACACGTTCTACCGCGCGATCATGACCGGCAGCATGCTCTTCCAAGGCCTCACCGACCAGACGCTCGCGCACGATCAGCGGTGGCACTTTACGCAGCTCGCGAAATATCTTGAGCGCATCGACATCACCAGCCGCGTGATCGAAACCAAGTTCACGATTCTGCGATCCGCCGAGGCGATGCTCGAAGCCCCCATCCGCAACATCCACTGGATGGCCGTCCTGCGGAGCTGCTGCTCGATCGAGGCGTACCGCAAGGCGTACTCCGGCGACATGGACCCGCTTCGCGTCGCGTCGTTTTTGATCCTGCGACGGGATTTCCCCCGCTCAATCCGCTACGCCGTGAGCAAAGCCCATGACGCCATCGCCGCCATCCGCCGCGACGTGAACCCCGGCGCCATCGACAGCGCCGAGCGCGTGCTCGGCCGGCTCGATGCGCAGCTTGAATACGCCGAGATGAGCGAAATCCTCATCGAAGGCTTGCCCGCGTATTTGCAAAAACTTCAGGCCTCCATCGACGTGGCCGCCGTTGAAGTTCAGAAGGCGTACTTCCTCCACTAAAAGGCCTTCATCCACATGCTTTTAAAACTGACACACACGACCGACCTCACCTACTCCGACCTGATCAGCGAATCGGTCATGGAACTCCGCATGGTCCCCCGGCAGGAGCAGGATCAGCACCGCCTCTCCTTCGTGCTGGCCATCGGTCCGGCCACGGCCGTCAACAGTTACTTCGACTGGCTGGGCAACACGGTGCACTCGTTCACCGTCAACCAGTTCCACAAGCAGATCCGCATCGTCGCCACCAGCGTGCTGGAGACCGATCGGCCGCGCAAAGAGGTGGAGAAATTCGCTGACAAGTGGCCGATTCCACAGAACGGCGATTACGCGCACTACGACTACCTGCAGTTCGGCGGGCCGATCGTCGATACGCCGCAGTTGCGCAAGTTCGTCGACATCCTTTGGCCGACGCCCGGCATGAGCCTCGGCGAGATGGCGCTGCGCATGCTCGCACTGATCAACGATAAATTCACGTACCGGAAAGGCGTCACCACCGCCGCCAGCCCGATTACCGATCTGATCGAAAAAGGCGAAGGCGTCTGCCAGGATTTCACGCACATGATGATCGGCCTGTCGCGGGCACTGGGCATCCCTGCCCGTTACGTGAGCGGCCTGGTCCATCCCGATAAGGAGCGTTTCCGCGGGTTCACGCAAACACACGCGTGGTGCGAGCTCTATTTCCCGAGCGCCGGATGGGTTGGGTTTGATCCGACCAACAACTGCATCGTCGGCGCGAACTTCGTGAAAGTCGCCATCGGCCGCGATTACCGCGACGTGCCGCCCAATCGCGGCGTTTTCCGCGGGAAGGCGACCGAAACCATCGACGTCACCGTCCACAGCGAAGAACTCGCCAGCGTCCCTTCTGAACTCGCCGCCGAGCGCGTGCAGCCGCTGACGATCAACACCTTCCAGCCCACTTACGCCGGCCACCGCGAAATGGGGAACCAGCAGGTGGAAGTTCAGCAACAGCAACAGCAGCAATAGTTCCCGGTCCCCAAAGGGCGGCGGGACTCAGTCTCTCGACAATCAACGCTCAACAATCGACAATCACGTTATGACGTATTGCCTCGGAATCCTCACCAAGTACGGCCTGGTAATGGCCTCTGACTCTCGCACCAACGCCGGCAGTGATCAGATCAATGTCACCCGCAAGATGCACACGTTCGTTCAGCCCGGCCAACGGGTGTTCGTGATCATGGCGTCGGGGTCGCTTTCCTGTACGCAGTCGATCATCACCCTGCTGCGGCGCGATTTTGACGCCGGCGAAGGCCTCGCCAAGGCCGCCAACATGTACGACGCGGCACGCGTCGTCGGCATGATGGTGCGCAAGGTGGCCGAGCTCGATCGCGAGGCGCTCGAGCGCGACGAGTACCGCTTCAACGTCAACATGATCCTCGGCGGGCAGGTGAAGGGCGAAGCCCCACAGCTCTACATGGTCTACCCGCAGGGCAACCCGCTGCAGGCAGGCGAGGATTCTCCCTTCCTGCAAATCGGCGAAGTGAAGTACGGCCGGCCGATCCTGGACCGCGGCATTCGTTACGAAAAAACCACGCTCGAGCAGGCGGCCAAGTACGCGCTGCTCAGCATCGACAGCACGATGAAGAGCAATGTCACGGTCGGCCCGCCGATCGATTTGCTCGCGTACAGCGCCGATGAACTGGACATCACCCGCCACCGCCGCTTCGGCGTCGATGACCCGGATCTGACAAAGATCCGCCAGCGCTGGGAGCAAGCCCTTCGCGGCGCCGTCGCCAAGCTGCCCGATTTCAAATTCACCAAGGCCGCGACCGGTAAAGAGACGGCCGACGAGTCGATCCAGATGGTGGAAGGCGCGGGCGAGACGGCCGAGATGCAGGCGCAATCGACGGAACCGAAAAAGGACTCAGGCTCAAGGACTTAGGACGTGGTAATATGCGAATGACCTGTCTTCACTCGGCCCCAAGTCCTCGGTCCTAAGTCCTCGGTCCTAAGTCCTAATCATGCGTTGGATCATCGGCGACATTCACGGCATGCTCAGCCCCCTGCGGACCGTCGTGGACACGATCGACCGCATCGACTCCGCGGCCCGCATTTACTTCGTCGGCGATTACGTGAACCGCGGGCCCGACTCCAAGGGCGTCCTCGATTTTCTCCTCACGCTCAAAAACGCCCGCTTCTGCCGCGGCAACCACGACGACGTGTTCGACCTCGTCCTCAATGGCATCGGCTACGCCGAAAACGACGCCCGCGGCGACCGGGCGGCCGCCCTCTCGTGGTTCATGCAGCACGGGCTGATCCAGACGTTCGTCAGCTACGGGGCCGACTTCAACATGCTGGAAAAGATCACCCGCGGGAACGCCAGCGCGTCGCAGCTCAAAACGCTGTGCGACATGGTGCCGCCCGAGCATCGGCGGTTCATCCGCACGCTGCGGGCCGTCATTGAAGAAGACGATTTATTCATCGTGCACGCGATGTACCCGCTGGAAATGCCGTCGGACGACCCGCGAATTTCGTTCCGCCTGACGTCCGACGCGGAATTGCGATCGCAGCTGCTGTGGGGCCGATTCAACTACGGCGCACTCGCATCGGAAAAACAGTGGAAGCGCACCGGCTACTTCGGCCACACGCCGTCGCAGAATTACGTGGAGTTCGGCGCCAGCAACCAGCCGCTGGTGGGTGATCGACTGGTGCTGCTCGATACCGGCGCCGCGTTGGCGACTGATGGCCGACTGACCGCGTACTGCGCCGACACGAAGCAATACATCCAGGCCGATCCCGGCGGGGAATTGTCCAAGACGGTTTGATTTTTCGCGCATGATGTAGGGTCCGCCTTGGCGGACCATCCGCGTGTGCCACCCTCTGTGATGAAATCACGGTCCGCCAAGGCGGACCCTACATCATGCTCCAATCCCATCAACTCAAACTCGTCCTCGTCCACCCGCAGATCGCCCCCAACACCGGCAACATCGCCCGGCTGTGCGTGGCGACAGGCACTGCCTTGCACATCGTTCGGCCGATGGGGTTCGTGCTTTCGGATTCAAAGCTCAAGCGCAGCGCCATGGACTACTGGCCGCGGCTGAAGCTGACCGTTCACGACGACGTCGACGCGTTCGTCGCCGCCGTGGGGAACGATCGCGTATGGCTGATGGAAAACGGTTCATCGCAATCGATCTGGACGGCCGACTTCGCCGATGGCGACTGGCTGCTCTTCGGCAGCGAAAGCAGCGGCCTGCCGCGTTCGATCCTCGACCGCTGGCGCGACCGGCTGGTCGGCATTCCGCAGGTGGAAGGGGAGCGATGTCTCAACGTCTCCACCGCCGCGGGGATTGGCTTGTTCGAGGCGATCCGCAAGATCCAGCCGCGGTGAACGGCGCGGCCAACGGACGCAACTGGCATCATCGGAACAAAAAGGGATAATCGGCGCAACGCATGAAACGACCCGCCGTCTTTTTCGATCGCGATAATACGCTCATCGCCTGCGACGGCTACCTGGGCGATCCGGCGCAGGTGAACATCATTCACGGCGCCGCCGACGCGGTGGCGCGGCTGCGGTCGCTGGGGTTTGCCATCGTCGTCGTGTCCAACCAATCAGGCGTGGCCCGCGGCATGTTCGATGAAGCGGCCGTCAACGCGGTTAATCAGCGGCTGGAAAGTTTGCTGGTGGCGGAGAACGCCGGGGCGATCATCGACCGTCACGAGTTTTGCCCGTATCACCCAGAAGGCACGGTCGAGCAGTACAAGCACGAGAGCGAGCGTCGCAAGCCCAAGCCCGGCATGCTGCTGGAGGCCGCCCGGGCGCTGGCGCTGGATTTGCGGCACAGTTGGCTGATCGGCGACGCGAAGCGCGACATCGAAGCCGGCCGGGCCGCGGGCGTGCGGACGATTCTGTACACCGACCCGTCGCTTGAATCCTCCCCCGCCGCCGCTGAAAACGCGTGGGCCGGCGCGGAGTTTCACGTCGGTTCGTTGAAGGAAGCTGTTGACGTCATCGCCCAGCACCTGCCGCCGCCCGAAATCGACATCAATGCCCCGCCGCCACCGGCGAAGATGACTATTCCCCTTGCGCCCGCGGAGCCGACCATGCTCGACCTCAAGCCGATCCAGCACGTGGCCGAGCAGATCCTTCGCGAGATCCGCCATCAGCACGAAGCGCCGCACAATGATTTTTCAGTTCCGAAATTGCTGGCGGGAATCGCGCAGATGATCGCGCTGGCGACGATGTTCTTCGCTTACCTCTTTAGAGACGCGCCGGCGGTCACGTCCATCCTGCTGACGGCGGTGTTTTTGCAGATGCTCACGGTCTCGCTGCTGCTCATGGGCCGCAAGTAATCCGCTGAAAAATCAGATTACCTCCAGAAACGAAATGAGCGAGCGGACCCAACCACTCGCTCCCTTCGTTCGCGCTCGTTACCGAGAGTACGATCGCGCTAGTAATTGTGATAGACGCCGGTGGCGGCCTTCATCTCCGACTTGGGCATTAAACGAACCGACGAATCCGAGAACAGCACGTTGATGTACCGTTTATCGGTGTGCCGGCCGACGAGATACTTCGTGACGTCGTCGTCGTCGGCGTTCAAGCCGTCGTAGTCGATCCACATCTTGTCGTAGTCCATCGCCAGTACTTTGCCGGGCTTAGGGCTCTTCACGTCGGACATTTCGCTGTTGTAGCCGTAGTTAGTCCCGCCGGGCGTGCCGAGAACGTTGTAGTACGTCTGACCCACTTGCAGGTCGGGGAATGACACGCCGCCCCAGTCCAAATCGATCGGCGGACCGCCCCATGCGCCCCCGTCGTCGATCCGCGTAGCAACGGCCTGCCAATAATTGCCGTAGAGCCGCGTGAACACGACAACCGCCGTACCAGGATGTACGTTATGGTACTGAATATTTCCGGTGTATTTATCGGCATTGGGGCTCGTCGCGGGATCAGGCGTCCAAGTAATGATCGGATGGCCTTTGCCGCTCCAACGCTTGGACTGGGTAAGATCCGGCGTGGCGAACGCAGCGTTGGGGCCGTTGTTACGACCGCCATCAGGGCAGTAAAGAATTCGGTCTTCCTTCGTGACCGTCTGCACCGCCGTGATCCAGGAGAACGTCTGCGGCAGGTGCATGTACGACTTTTTGGCGCGCTTGTCCTGCTGCCAGATCCTCCACGCTGCATCAATTTGATGGAGATTTCCCGAGCACTGTACGACGCGAGCAGCGGCCCGTGCGCGGGACATGGTCGGAATGAGAATGCCGATCAGCAATGCCATCATGGCAAGCACGGTCAGCAACTCGAGCAACGTAAATGCTCGGCGCGTGCGAGATTGGTTCAACATGATCTTCTTCCCTTATGCTGCAAAGCACGTTCGCTTCGTTACCCACTTGCGAACGGATTGCCGTATCGGTGGTCCTACCTGCCGATACCACTGAGACGTGTTCTACGTTGTGATTGGTTTACGCCCAAAATAGTCGCGTTGCAAATATAAAAGCAGATAAATTTCGGGGATTTTTGAACGCAAACGTTTCTCTGACCGAATCTGCCCGATTCTAACGCATCATATTTTTGAACTCGTGCGTATCGTGTTTTTGCTAATCTTCACATCGGGGAAATTCGACGAACGCGGGCGTAGCAATTGACGCAAGATGATGCAATTCGATTGTAACGGTTGTAACGATTGGTGGGATTTTGGGACCGCACACATTTCGTCCTTCGAATTGAACTCAGCACGGCGCCTCGGCTGCTTTTCATGCCATTCGCACGCGTCATTCACGCGCGCTCATGCAACGAAAAATCGCCCGGAGGTTATCCGAGCGATTCACGCCTTGCCTGGTGCAAGGAACCTGATTGACCCTGACGGGATTCGAACCCGTGTCGCGGCCTTGAAAGGGCCGTGTCCTAGGCCTCTAGACGACAGGGCCGAATCCGAGTGCGACGAATACGGTCTGCCTAGGAGGTGGAACAGTATGCGGAAGTTTGCGGGACAGTCAATGCAAGGGGAATGCAGAAGTATGAATGCAGAATGCTGAATGGAGGACGCAGACGCATTTCCTCATTCTGCATTCCGCATTCTGACTTCTGGCTTTCTGCGGTATCCTCCTCCCCATGCTCCACTTCTTCAAATTCCGCCAGGACCTGTTCGACCCCGAGCCGGCCAAGGACGTTTACATCAAACGCGGCCCCGGCAAGGGTTGGCCCGAGGAATGCCCCCCGCTACGGGCGGCCAATGCGTTCGGATTCGATCTGCTGGCGAATTTTGATGTCACCTTCCGCCGCACGCGCTCCGGCTGGAAGATCGAGCCTGACACGACGATTGAGTCCGACTTCGACTACGCCGGCGAACTCGATTCGCCGGGCGCGCCTCTCCACCAGCAATACGCATGGATGTGGGAAAAGGGACAAACCCTTCCGCACAAGATTTCCGACAACGTGTACGAGCAGATCAAGCACCAGGTCAAAATCAGCAGTTACCTGTTCCTGAAGACCGATCCGAACGAACTGCTGTACCTGACCGAAGTGCCCAACCACCCGCGCCCGTGGCGGGCCGTCACCGCGCTCATCGACACCGACTGGTACCCGGCCAGCTACCCGTGGCACACCGTCATCGAGCTCGACCCGGCGGAGAAGGTGATCAAGATTTCAAAGGGGGAACCAATCGGCCGCGTGATCCCGGTCCGCCGCGACACGTACTTCGCGCAGCCGATGTCGCCGAGCACGTTTGACGAGTTTTTCGCAAAGGGACAACAATGGCTCGCCACGCACGGCAACGTGGAACACGAAGGAACCGTCGACATCACCCGCACGTACGTGCGGCAGCAGATTCGCAGTAAGTTCGTCGTGCTGAAGTAACGTTACAACGAGAGTATTAACCGATTAAATATAGAAGCCTGTCATCCTGAGCGTACTCGCGAAGGATCTGGCATCGATCGACATGGGACGCAGATCCTTCGCGGGTACGCTCAGGATGACACGCTTGGATGGCTTATAAAATTTGCTCAGCAGATGACAATGATCCGACATACCCGTGCGTAACTAGACTGGCCTACACCCGCAGCGTCGCCCCGACTTTGTCCTTTGCGGCCGACACCACCGATTGAACCGCGCCTTCCACTTGCTCACTCGTGAGCGTGCCGGTCGGCGAGCGGAAGACCAGCGTGATCGTGACGCTCTTGCTTCCCTTTTCCAGCGGCTTTCCGCGATACGTCGTCACGTACTCCACGTCTTCCAGATTCTGCGGCTTTACGTGTCGCACGACGTCATCGATCGCGGCGTAGCGCACGTTGTCGGCCACAACGAGTGAGAGATCGCGACGCACCGACGGGAAACGCGGGAGCGCCGACTGCTGCGGTACGAGCTGCGCGCCGACGATCAGGGCATACAAATCCAGCTCAGCGGCGGCGGGCGTTTCTTTCAGCGACAGCTTGGCGGCGAGCTTGCGGTCGATCTTGCCGATCGCGCCGATCGCCTGCCCGCCCCACTCGATCGTGCCGGCGGCGCCGGCGTCAAAACCGGGGTGGGCCGACGGTTTGACGACGATTGCTCGCTTGGGGTCGAGTTTGGTCAGCAGCGTTTCGACGGCGCCGCGCAGCTCGCGAAGATCGGGCGAGCCAACGAGGGCCACGCGGGAGGATTCGACGACCTTGCCGTTCACATCAAGCCAGAACGTCGCCCCGGTTTCGAACAGTCTTGCCCCGGCGGTGCCGGCGTTTTCATTGCGGCGGACGGCTTCGAGCAGGCCCGGCAAGATGCTCGGGCGGAGCTGGCCGTCAGCCTTGCGGACGGTCGGGTCGACCCGCGGCAGGCCCTTGGCGGTGGCGGGCAGGAAGTCGCCCGCGAGTGAATCGGTCACGAAGCTGGCCGTCCAGGATTCGAAGAAACCGGCGGCCACGAGGGCGCCGCGGACGATCTCCATCCCCGCCAGTCGCGAATCGGGCGGCGTGACGCGGACGGCGATCTCGTCGCGCACCGGGATCAGCCCGTAGCCGAGCACGCGGATCACTTCTTCGACGAGATCCACTTCGATATTGATGTCGAGCCGATTGGACGGCACGGTTACGTCGATCTTGTCGCCCGCATCGACGGGCGAGAGGTGATCGCGCTTGAGCGCTGCGATCGCGTCGGCCTTGGGAATCTCCACGCCGAGCACAGATTTCAGCTTGCCCATCCGCAGCGAAAGATGCTTCGGCTTGTACCCGCTCGCGCCCGCGTCCACCGACCCGGCCAGCAGTTCGCCGCCGGCCAGTTGCAGGATGAGTTCCGCCGCGCGGCGGCTGGCGCGCTCGGGGAGCGTCGGATCAATGCCGCGTTCGAAGCGGTACGAGCTGTCGGACTTCATCGCCAGCGACCGGGCGGTTTTGCGGATCGAGAGCGGCTCGAACCGCGCGGACTCCAGCAGCACGTTGACGGTGCCGGCCGAAACTTCGCTGTCGTGGCCGCCCATCACGCCTGCGAGCGCCACGGGTTTTTCCGCATCCGCGATCACCAGCATGCCGACGGTCAGCTTGCGCTCGTGGCCGTCAAGGCTGACGAGTTTTTCGCCTTCGCGGGCAAGTCGCACGATGATTTTTTTCCCACCCACGCGATCCAGGTCGAACGCGTGGAGCGGTTGGCCGAGTTCGAACATCACGTAGTTGGTAATGTCGACGACGTTGTTGATCGACCGCAGGCCGATCGCCTCGAGGCGTTTCACCATCCACGCCGGGCTCGGGCCGATCTTCACGCCCTGGATGACGCGGGCGGTGTAGTGCGGGCAAAGGTTCGGCGCGTCGATCGACACCGCAATGGCCCCGCTGGCCGGCTTCGCGCTTTCAGCGAGTTTCGCCTCCGGCTCCACGTACGGGCGGTTGAGCAAGGCTGACAGTTCCTTCGCCACGCCCACGTGGGAGAGGCAGTCGCCGCGGTTGCTGGTCACTTCCACGTCGATGACGGTGTCGTCGCCTACTTTTTCGATCACTTCCACTGGCAGGCCGCCGTGCGTGAGTGCCTCTGCGAGCGCGGAGGCGTCGAGCGGGCCGGGAAGGTAGTCGTTAAGCCATTGGAGACTGATTTTCATGGTCGATTTCTCGCGAGTTGGACATGCTAGTCGGAGGCGGGAAAGAGACAAGGACTTAGGACGAACGACTTCGCTCGACCATACCCGCAAGATTCGGGCAGCGAAGCCGCAAGTCACCGGCCCTAAGCCCTACAGGCACCCCGGTTGACAGCAACTACCGTGCCACAGTATACTTATGGGTCTCTGGATCGAGGGCGAAAAATTCTGACCTTTGAACGAATCCGGAGATGGACGCGCGGTGAAAGGAGCACGGGGTATCGTGGCCAAGAAGTCTAGTCAAAAGCCTGCACCGGTGAAGAAGTCCAGTTCCTCTTCTGTAAAGTCCAGCAAGCCTGCATCTAAAGCAAAGCCAGTTAAAACAGCTAAACCTGCGGTTGTGAGTAAGTCAGCG
>Ga0268266_10002045_pt1 | contig 22388 bp, 22 predicted proteins | sample KBSS13metaG_FD_190356 | JGI IMG/M metagenome (GOLD analysis project Ga0268266, IMG submission 190356) | Switchgrass rhizosphere microbial communities from Kellogg Biological Station, Michigan, USA - KBS S1-3 metaG (SPAdes) (version 2) | ecosystem: Host-associated > Plants > Roots > Rhizosphere... | reverse complement strand
ATCAGTCTTGGTCCTCTCAAGGCTGAAACAGGGGTTCGATTCCCCTAGGGAGCGCCAAAATCCACGATATTCCGCGACGCTGTACGATGCGCCTCCGCTTCAGGAGCGCCATGTCGCTCGATGACTGACTAACTGATTGCGCAGGCTGCATGAGCCGAGCTTGCGCTTTGCTCGCATTCGATTTGCCATTTTGCGCTGTTCCGCGACCTTGGAGTTCCGAGCGTCCGCGTCCCCCGTCTTGAGGCGTAGTCCCCACCGCGAATCAAGCGGCAGGCGTCCCGCATTTCCGCTATGATCAAACCATGACGATCGGGATTACCGGACCCGAACGGAAGGTACCAAGGCAAAGCGCCGTGGTCGGGTCGGTGATTGCGGCCGTCTTCGTTGGGATTGGCCTGATCCTGCTCTGGCTCACGAGCGACTTTCTGGTTGACTGGCTGTGGTTTTCCGCGATCGGTTATCCGCAGGTTTTTTGGACGACGATCGGCGCCAAAGCCGCCGTTCTTTTTGCAGTCTGGACCGGGACTGCGGTCGTCCTTTGGTTGAACGGATGGCTCGCGGTGCGCTTTGCCCGACGGCAGCCGACGCAATCTGTAGCGGTCTTCGTGTGGAATCTTGCGGGCAATGTGCCGCCACCCGACCTGTCCGCGGTCGTGCGCGATCGGCTGCCGTGGCCCCGTGTCATCGCGGGCGGTGCAGGTTTGCTCGCTCTGCTGGTTGCCGCGGCCGAAGTGGGCCATTGGGGCGCCATCCTGCAGTTTTTCTATCGCGTTCCCTACGGCGCCGACGATCCGCTCTTCAACAATGACATCAGTTTCTATCTCTTCGTACTGCCGGCCTACATCCTCGTCAAAAACTGGATGCTGCTCACACTCGTTCTAAGCGCGTTTTTCACCGCGGCGATCTATTGGGTGCACGGCGACATCGAATACGACGTTCATCATCGATCGATGTCGCCGACAGCAATCGCTCACGGCTCGGCGCTGCTTGCTCTCCTCTTCGTCGTGAAGGCCTGGTCGTACGTTCTCGACCGTTATCTGCTGCTCTATGGCGACAACGGCGTCGTCGTCGGCGCCAGTTACACTGATGTGCATGTGGGGCTGCCGGGCCTGTGGCTGATGATCGGGCTGTCGATAGGCGCGGCGGTTGCTGCGTTGGCAAACCTCCGGGTGAGGGCCTACCGGCTTCCTGCCGCCGCGGTCATGCTTGTCGTCATCAGCTCTTTAGTGCTGTCCGGCATAGCCCCCGTGCTGTTCCGGCAGTTCTTTGTCAAACCAAGCGAGTTGGAGCTGGAGAAGCCCTACATCGAACGCAACATCGCACTCACCCGGCAGGCATACAATCTCGATCAGATCGCAGCCAAGCCGTTTGCTGCCGAACAGAAGCTTACCTTCAAGACGCTCGACGCCAACAAGGCGACAATAGAGAATATCAGGCTGTGGGACTGGCAGCCCTTATCGGACACCTACGCGCAGCTACAAGAGATCCGCACTTACTACAAATTCCATCATCTTGACGTTGATCGCTATTGGCTCGATGGTTCCTACCAAAGCGTAATGATCTCGGCCCGCGAACTGCGGCCCTCCTTGCTGCCGCCGAATGCCCAGACATGGGTCAACCGCCACGTGCTGTTTACTCACGGCACCGGCGCGGTCATGAGCCCGGTCACTCGTAAGAGCAGCGAAGGGCTGCCATTCTTTTATTTGCGCGACATACCGCCTGTTGCGGACGGAGGCCCCCAGATCCGGGAACCGCGCATCTACTACGGCGAAGAGCACGACAGCTACGTCATCGTCAAAGGGAGCACACCTGAGTTCGACTATCCAAAGGGAAAGGACAATGTCTACGCGGCCTATGACGGCACCGGTGGCGTTCCGATCGGGCCGATGGTGTGGCGAGGCCTGTTTGCTTATTACTTCAACGACCCGAACCTGCTGCTCTCAAGCTACATCACCGCCGACAGCCGGATCATGATCCGCCGCAATATCCAGCAACGGGTAGGAACGATCGCTCCCTTCCTCAGGCTCGATCACGATCCTTATCTGGTCATCAGCGATGGGCGGATGTTCTGGATGCAGGACGCCTATACGGTGAGTTCCTATTTCCCCTATGCACAGCCAGCGCAAGAGCTGGACCTCAACTACATTCGCAATTCGGTGAAGGTTATCGTCGATGCCTATAACGGAACGGTCGACTTCTATCTGATGGATACCGGCGACCCGGTCGCCGCGACCTTCCAGCGCATCTTTCCGAGCTTGTTCAAGCCGTTCACGGCTATGCCGGCGGACCTGCAGAGGCACATTCGCTATCCGGAGGACCTGTTTCTGATTCAGGCGCAGCTCTATCAGACTTACCACATGGAGGCGGCCGACGTTTTCTATAATCGCGAAGATCTCTGGCAGTTCCCGCGCCAACCGGGCGGCGGCGGCGTTGCAACGATGGCTCCCTACTACATCATCATGCGGCTGCCCGGCGAGCCGCACGCCGAGTTCTTCCTCATGCTTCCGATGGTGCCTAGCCGCCGCGACAACATGATCGCGTGGCTCGCCGCGCGCTGCGACGCGCCCGACTACGGCAAGCTGATCGTCTACGAGTTTCCCAAGGAGAAGCTTGTCTATGGACCATTCCAGATCGAAGCGCGGATCAATCAGAGCACCGAGATATCGCAGCAAATCACGCTGTGGAATCAGATGGGCTCACGGGTGATACGCGGTGCGAACTTGCTTGTGATCCCGATCGAAAACTCGATCCTTTATGTAACGCCGCTCTATCTGCGAGCGGAGCACGGACACCTGCCGGAGCTGAAACGCGTGATCGCAGCCTACGGCGAACACGTGGTGATGAAGGAGACATTGACCGAGGCCTTGTCAGCGCTTTTCATGGAGCCCGGCGCTACGTCGGCAGTTTCAACCACAATAGAGGAGAGGCCCGCCACAGGCACGGCGGCAAGTCAGGCACGGGAGGCGCTTGATCGCTACAATCAAGCAGTGGAGCGATTGAAGTCCGGAGATTGGAAGGGCTTCGGCACGCAGTTCGATGCGATGCGCGAGCTTCTGGAGGAAATGAACCGACGCTCCACCGGCCACTAGGCCCCGAACTTTCAGTCCAGCGCTGCCTCCGACCGGCGGCGGCTTGCACAAGCCCGGCCGCGAAGTCGGGATCGGAAGTTGTTTTTGCCATTTTGAGCAATGCTGCCGCTGCCTCACGTGCATGGAAGTAATTAGACATGGATACTCACGTCTTACTCTTCTGTTTTCCTTATGCAGCATAAACAAAACGCCGAGTTTCCGTTCCGCAGCGAAAGTACAAAAATACACAAAGCGCTTTGGTATGACGGACCTGTCGGCGGACTGATCGAAAAAGGAGTTCCTCGGGTGCACGCAGGGAACCCAACGGTCCACTTAAAAAAGCTTGCTGTGACTCGCGCGCCACAGGATTGAGGCGAAAAATTCCCTAAACGTTGTAATTGCGACTCAACGGGGAAGATATTTTGGCATGTTTGCGGCGCGGCCCAAGCCAAAAAGGTTTCCTGCAACTTTTGTTGCGGTGACAGTACTTGTGATTGCCACGCTGAGGCTAAGCGTCCCTTCGTCCGCAATTGGGAACGACTTTGAGGAATGTGCGGAGTGGAGCCGAAGGATGTTTTCGGGCGCCGAGCACGTCGCGCGGATTATGGATTGCGGCGCCCGCTTTGCCGGCCGCCGAAAGATGGGCGGAGGTTATGCCTACTACGATCTATTCCAGTACCGCAGCTTCGATATCGCTGGTCCGAACCCGACCGCGAACGAGCGCGCACGGATCTATGCGGAGTATAAGCGCTTTCTTGATGTGCAACGTCGCGAAGCAGCTTTGGCCGAACTTCAACAGCCGGTCACCGAAGAGCCTCGGGTCCTCGCATTGTCAATGCCCAACCTGCGCCGTCCAAAGCGGTCGAGGTTGGAGTCGTGCATGATAGAAGGCTCGTTGTCGTGTACTTGGGTGAAGTTGGCGTCTACCGTTAGAAACGCGTTTGCTTCGAGCGGCTCCAGGCCTGTAGCTCCAACGAACTCGCGCTAGCTATCACCACTTCCGACCACCCAACACTTTCCCTTTGGTCGGGCCAGGCAGCTCCTTTTTCAATTACGGTGACAGTGCACGAAACTCTCACTGGAGTTGAGTGCACTGTCACCGTAATCCGGCATTCGCGCCAAGCTGCTCAGCGACGGCGGCCCGACCATGTGGGCCGAGCTGATGGACGAGCTGCGCGAGATCCATCTCGGCTTGAAACCGAAACGTCGAACCGGCCCAGGCGTAGGCGAACGGCTGCCCGCGGCCTATGAGAAGGTGATGGCGAAGAGGGTCAAAGGCTGACGTCAGCGACGCGCAGCCCGCGATTGCCTGACGAATGTCGCGGGACAAGCAGTCTCACGCATACGCAAAAACGGCAACGGTCCCCGTCATAGGAAAGCTATTGGGCCGCCGTCACTCGCAGAGATTTCCTCGGAGCCCGTTTGGGGCTCGATTCCGGATCCGCGACCGGGCGGTGGTAGGTCGCGATGCGGCGCAGCCAGCCGACCTCGAAGACACGGTTGGATGGAAGGTTGCGAACCCTCTGCTGCAGGACGAACTGCGCCGCATCGGCGAATTCGGCGCGCACCGCCTTCGGATCGCCGGTCACGCCGTTCATCCTGAGCAGCACCTGCTTGAGACCCCAACCCTGCCGCCGCCCGGTCTCGCTGTTCATGGCGGCTTCGTTCGGGTTGGTGCCCTCGCCCTTGAAGTTGATGTAGTCGATCAGTGGATAAAAATTCTCGGAGGCGCGGATCACGCGCGTGAACTGGATGACGATATGTTCGCGCTCCGTGCGGTCGGGCGTCGTCTTGAGGATCTTCTCCATCGCACCTTGCGCCCGCGCCACCATGAATTGCGTCTGCTCCGCCACGGTGTCGAGCAGAAACTGCCTCAACTCTTTCATCTGCGGTGAGTTGGCGTTCTTCCTGAACTCGGCCCGGCTTGTCCACGGGTTGGCCGGAATTTGCGTCTGGTCCAGCCAGGCGGGCAAACGCACGTTCTTCTTGCGCATGAATTCGAGCAGGGCCGGAAAGCTCTCCTCGAAAGGCAGCCATTTGCCGACAGGAAACCAGATGAAATGACCGATCCCTAAGGAAGCGAATTCCTCGTTCGCACTCCATGTCGTGATCGCATCAATTTTTCCGCCTGTTTCATTCAGCCAGATCTTTTGGCCGATCGTCTTCGCCAGATCGCCCGGCAAGACGAGCTGTGGTACAGGTAAATCCTTGGCCTCGGGGCTCGATTGCCGTGCTTCCGGCATTTGAACCGCAGCTTCTGGCGCTGGCTTCTGCACCTCGGGCCGTCGCATGACTGTTTCGGGTTCCGGCTTCTGCGTGGGGGACGGTTGCGCGACGCCAGGCTCTCCTTGCTCTTTTTCGGTATCAGCGACGCGTGCCGCGGCCGGCGCGGCACTTTCCGCCAATGCCGTCTGCGTCGCCATGCCAGCGACGATAACACACGAGAGCAGCCATAAGCCGCAAGCAAGCACCTTCGCGCCGTACTGTCCGGGTCTCGCTTGCCGCGCCGTTCTCCTGCCGCTACGAGCACGCCAGCGGCCAATGAAATCACCGCCCATGTCTATGTTTCCGAAGGCCAGCCTGACGGGAAGGGTCGTGGGAGCGAACAACACGATGCGTATGGCAAAATCGTGGGGTCATCGTGGCGGCCTGATGCTGGCGCCTGAGTGTTGCTTTGGGCTGGCGACAAGTGCAGCCAGCGCCGATGATTGGGGGAAAAGAAAGTGGTGCCTGAGTGCATCCCGAGAATGCCGTTTGGCAGGCATCGCTTGGTTGACCATATTACGCTGACGGGCACGAAATTCCTACCCGCACTTTGCGTGCACTGTCGCGGGCGTCGGCAAGAGCCAGCACGGTCTCCGGAACCAAGCACGTTCCCATCCATTGACGAACGACCTGTTTCGCAGGTGCACTTTCTCATACTCCGGAGAATTCATGCTGGTCCCCAAGGGAACAATCGTGGCCGTCGCCGACGGCGAAAAGTTTAATTTGTTTAGCAACACGGGTGATGAGGCCAGCCCAGCGCTCACAGCGATGCCTGAGGCGGATGTCGAGAACGTCAACAAGGGGTCGGGTGCAAGCCATCAAAGCAGTTCGGCCAATCCTGACGAAAGCCAGGCCGGGGAAGATGGCTTCGCTGGAGGTATCGCCGGCCTGCTCAACAAGCGGGTGCTCGATGGCGAGATTTCCGATCTCATCATCATCGCCGCTCCGCGCACCCTCGGCGAGCTTCGCAAAAGCTACCACAAAAAACTGTCCGAAGTTCTTCGCGGCGAGATTCCGAAAGACCTTACGGGGCATGCGGTGCACGATATCGAGAAGACAATCGCCGCGGCTTGATGCCTTGTCAGCATGGCGCAAACAACAAAACCCCGCCACTGAGGCGGGGTTTCGCTTGACGTGATGACAAACAACACGCGCGCTCGTTTACTCCGCGGCCGCGAGTTGCGTTGATGCGCCGGCGACTTCCCTTATGGCTGACATGACTTCATCCGTCGCAGTCTGCTGTATCATGTGGCCATTGCCGGCGATCCTGCGGATCGTGCTCTGGGAGACGTCGTCATGCAGCCGGTCTGATTGACTGTCGATGTCGATCAGCTTGTCGTCTTCCCCGGCGATGATGACGGTCGGCACCTGCAAATCCGCATACTTGCCGCGCAGCGCGAACGCGTCGGGAATCATCAACGCAGCCTCCGATGCGGATGCCCTTATCTGCGATGGCCGCATCGCCATCTCCTTCGGGAAGGCCTGGAATTTCGTCGGCACCGATTTCGGGCCAAAGATTTTTTTGAGCATGAGCGGCCATATCGCGCGGCTCAGGAGCGGCGATATCGTCTGGCTCAGAAAGTCGCCAACGATCGGTAGCGCAGGCGCGCCCATCGCGACCACATCGGGCCTGATCGTGGGATAGTAATATCCCGATGCCAGAACCAGTCCACGGACCAGGTCCGGATATTTCAGACCCATGGCGACCGCCACCGACGCGCCCCAGGAGTGTCCAAGTATGATGGCCCTGGAAACGCCAAGCTGCGTCAGCGCCGCCTTGATCAGTTCTGCCTGGGCATCGGGCGTCCACACAGTGCCGCGCGGACGTTCGCTGTGTCCGAAGCCTGGGCGATCGAAAACGACGACCCGGAAGTCCTTGGCGGCGAGGTCGATCAGACCGCTGGATTCGAAATCCTGGATCATGCTTCCGTTACCGTGCAGAAGCACTACGGCATCGCCCGTGCCACGTTCGACGTAGTGAAGCCGCACGCCGTTGACGTCAAGGAATCGGCCCACCGGCGGATTGTCACGTTCCGCCTTGTTCGCGAGATATCGATTGACGGCGGCGGCAGCAGCCAAAGCTGCGATCGCGATCGTCGAGGCCGTTACGAGCGAAGATGCCTTGCGATTTCGACGCCGACTGGAAGCGGAGCGGCGGAGAGGCTTCAGGGAAGGAATGGCGGCCATGGGGATTATACTCGGTCGGCGCGTGCACGAATTCTCGGACGATCCTAGAAATGTTGCAGCGCAGAACGAACCGGCGGCTCGGACGATCGTTCCTCGCGTGTGTGCTGAATGTCGACATGCGGGCAAATCTGCCCATTCGCCCGCAAACTGTTCGTCAATTCGCTGGTCGGTCCGAATACCTGGCCGCGTCGACACGGAGCGCGCGGATCGGCATAGCAAACGGGTTTAGTCTAGCTCTGGGACGCGCGTCTGGCTGCTTCAGCGCCGCCGCGCCACAGCCACACCCAGCAAGAAGGCGACCAACAGCGAGCCGAGCGGCGCTTCCCGCGCAATGTTGCTCAGGATGCTGAGCGGCATACCGGGCTTTTTGCCTTTCTCGATCGCGTCGCCAACGCGATTGGCGGCGCCCCGGACAGCATCGGAAACTTCTGCAATCGTAGACTTCGACTCTGGACTGGGATCCAGGCCTTCATACACAAGCGGTGGGGAGGGCGTATCGTCGGCCATGGGCTAATTTCCTGATCAACAAGTAATAATCGAATAGGTCGCGCTTCGTTCCAGTCTGCAAATGAAATCCTGCGCTATCTCACGGACGCGAAATCGGGATTGGCTTGTTGGGAGGGCGGGTTTTCGGGTGCGCGCGCGCAGCGGCGGGGGTACGAGGCAAATCGGCGAACTCGGAAGAGTGGTAATCCCGCCCTTCGGGCGTCGTGATGTAGATGTCATAGCAGCCGGCGCGCGACATTTCCCGGGCCTTCTTGAGCGCGGCTTCGGCCGTCTTCCTGCGGTGGACCAGATCGCCGTGTTGGCACTTCGCTTTGATCGAAAAGCTCATTTTTTCTTCTTTTTCTTGTTCTTCTTGATGATCTCGGCCTGGACTTTGAAGGCCTGCGCCAGTGCCCTCATTTGGCCGGCAACGTACGTGTCAGCCGTATTCACCGCCACCCGCTCTGCGGTGGCTGCCTGCTGCCGGATTGCCTTGGCCATCTTCATGATGGTCAACTTCCCTGCCTTTCCGTGGTTCCCGGTGCAGCCCGATCACTTCATCTCTTCCAGCAGCCTCCGCGCGTCACCCAACAACGCCTGTATCTGCCTGCGCTCGGCGATCGCGCCCCTGCTGAACCGACCGTGCTTGCGTGCGTTCCGGTTTGCCTTTGGCGCGCCGGACCGGCGTGCACCGCCATGCATGCGGCAGCGCTTTCTGCCACTCGCCGCCGGCGAGCGGCACGCGCCGCCGGAACGGGTTTTGGCGCCACAACGTCGGCTCGCCAGCATCGGGCCTGTGTTGCGGGCGTGATCGCTCGCGCCTGTGCTTGCCGCTTGGCGTCGGCGTCAGCGTGCCGTCGTTTGGAGCCCGAGCCCTTCGGCGCCTTCCGCGCTGCGGATGCCGCCTTCTTGTCCGATACGATCACGCTCGCATGCTGCGTGACGTTGCCGACAATGGCCTTACCGCCGTCGCCCACCGACACGTTCTGTACGGTGATGGCAGGCTCGCCATGGCTGCGGTAGCGGTTGAGCGCCTCGATCTGGGCGGGAAACGTGCGGGCGAGCCGGCCCAATGCGCGCGCGGCACTGTCGTGCTGGGCGAGGTCGTCCGCATTCGCGAGGTGATGGGCACATCGCATCGCCATCACATGAACCGAAACCATCTGCGCGACCAGCATGGCTTCGATGGAATCCCGGGGCTTGATGCTCTTCACTTGTTTTCGATATTTTGGGAGCACGCATCCGGTCGTTCTCCAGCGTCACCCGCAATTATGCCGGCAAAGGCACAGTGCGATGCGCGTGCGTGGGAGTGATCCGACCCGGATCATTCAACGGCAAGCGTCTTTCGAAAGATAGGCCGCCAGCATGCGCCTTGCGTCGGCTCGGCGCTTCGCGCGCCAATCTCGATCCGACAGATCACGCTCGAACATGGACGACAGGGTGTGCACGTTGGTCAGGTGGAACTGGCTCAGGGCCGCGATCATGACATACAGGCGAAGTGGATCGATGTCGGGATGCAGCTTGCCTTCGGCAATCCCGCGATTGAGTAGTCGCTCCGTCATCGCGAGCACGGGTGACGACATCTCGTGGATGCGCGGCGACTTTTTCATGTAACGCGCCTTCGTGCCGTTTTCGGCCCGCAGCAGGCTGACCAGATGGCCATCGCGCTCGAAGTGCCCGTTCATGAAATCGAATAGCTGAAGCAGGCCCTCCAATGGATCCAGATGTTCGACATCGAGCGTGAGTTCTTCGGTGCGCAGCGCAGCCAGGGCACTTTCCAGCGTTGCGACATAGAGGGCCGTTTTGCTTCCGAAACACTCATACAACATCCGCGGATTTGTTCCGGCCTTCTTCACAATGCGGCTGATGCGCCCGCCGGCAAGGCCATAGGTCGCGAACTCCACCGTGGCGGCGCGCAAAATCTCCTGGCGGTTTTGCTCGGCGGAACGGCGGGGACGGCGTCGCGGCGGTGTTCGCTGCTTGCCCGCGGCAGCGTCGGGTGCGGAATCCCGATAAGTCATGCCTGGTCTTTGCAATTGGCGAGGTTTGCCCACGGGCTTCCGATCTCGAGCAATGCCCGATCATGACCCGGTGATGCCAGAATGGAGAGGCCGACAGGGCATCCATCCACGCGACCTGCGGGTACACTGATCTGCGGGAGTCCGGCGTGGCCTGCGATCGACGTCAGCGTGAGTGCCCGGGGATAGAAATCGGCAAATTCCGATGGCGCGGCGTTCCTTTTTAGTGCGACGCGGGGTGCCGTTGGCACGACCAGCCCAACGCCGTCGCCAAGCATCGCGCGAACGCGCGCGGCAAGGGATGCGCGAATCGGTGCCCAGCGGGCGATTTCATCCGGCGTGATCGACGATGCCTCGGCAAACCGCTGCGCGACCGCTTCGCCAAACCGAGGGTGCGCAGAGTCTATCCACGGTCCGAGCGCTTGCCAGATGCCGGCGCATTGCACGACGCGATAGCACTCCAGCCACTCGTCCGCGGCGCCGTCAAACAGCGTGATTTCGTCGGTAACGCCCAGCGCCTCGCAGCGTGATCGCAGCATCGCCGACACATCGGGATCGGCCAGTGCGAACGCATCACGCACCAGCCGAAGCTTCCGAATCGGAACGACATCCGCCTTCGGCAACAGCACGTCGCCGACGCAGCTCAGTGTTGTGATATCGCGCGCGAACCAGCCAACAGTGTCGTAAGACGGCGAGAACGGTATGACGCCCTCGAGCGATACCGCGCCATGTGTCGGCCGGAAGCCGAATACGCCGACAAAGCTCGACGGCACGCGCACGGAGCCGCCGGTATCCGTCCCCAAGGCGAAATCGACCAGCTGCGCGGCGACCGCAACCCCAGACCCGCTCGACGAGCCGCCGGGAAGCCGGTCCGCGCAGACTGGATTGACCGGCATTCCGTAATGCACGTTGGTGCCTTCAAGCCCGAACGCGAGTTCGTCAGTGATGGTTTTTCCATTCAGCCTCGCGCCGGCAGCCAGCAACGCTGCCACGGCAGGTGCAGAAGTCGCCGCCGGCGCTTGCGCCTTCAACCAGTCCGGATTGCCGCCGCCGGTTCGCACCCCGGCGACGTCGATCAGGTCCTTGACGGCGAACGTCAATCCGCTCAGCGATCCCGCGGCGGTCGGAGCCATGGTCATGCGCGGACCCGGCACGAAGGCGCCGAAGTCAGGGGCCGCGGAGCCAGCGATCGAGGTTGGTTCGGCGGAAATCAATCTATCCTCCCGCCCGCTTGCCGAGCGCGGCGATCACCGCACTGGAATCGGTGACGAAGCCGAAACATTTCTTCACGTTCCAGACCGTCGCCTCCGTGCAGAAATCCGGCGATGAGGTGGCGCAGCAATCCTCGACCAGAATGCAGCCGTAGCCGAGGAAGTTCGCGTCGGTCAGGGAGTGCAGGACGCATTGGTCGGTGTTAACGCCGCTGAACAGCACCGACTTCACACCCAGATTGCGCAAGATGCTGTCGAGCGGCGTGTCCCAGAAGCCGCTGATGCGATACTTGTCGACCTTGATGTCGCAGGCTTCCTGCGGGAGCTCGTCGACGACGGCCGCAGCCCAGGAGTCCTTCTCCAGCACATGCGAGCCGTTGCTTGGCAGGGCATCGCCGAGCCCGATACCGGCGCCATTCGGCTTGTAGAGATGGATCTGGTTCGGCGGCATATTGGCGAGGTCGGGCCGGTTCCCCCAATTCACCCAGATCACGGGCACGCCGGCCTTGCGCAGCGCCGGAAGCAGGCGCTGCAGCGGTTCGATCGGCTTGCGATCCGGACGATAATCCCCCCCTATGTGGTCCACCCATCCGCCGGCGGTGCAGAAGTCATTCTGCATGTCGATGACGATGATCGCGGTGCGAAGCAAATCAACGGTCACGTTCTGCGGCGTGCAGGCAATCGTCACCGGAACGGGCGCTGGCTGCGGCATCGCCATGTTGACTTCGGTCTCGGTCGCCCACCATGCGAATTGGCGGCCAAGGCCGAGCTGCCCGCCCGGTACCTGTTGTGCGCGCTGTTCACCTGTCTTCATGATCTCCTCCTCTCGGCGAGTCCGGTACGCGCAACGCGGATCGCACGCTGCGTCAGGGATGCACATCCTGGATTGCAAGTTCGCTGCCAAAGGCATTTTGCGAGGAGATTCAACGCGCCCGCTCAGGCTGAGCGGTGGCGTTGCCCATGAATCCGACAAACGCCCAATCGCTCTGGATAAAAAGTAAGCATTTGTTTGTTTCAGTCGGGCGAGGTGAGGCAAATACCCAATATTTTCAATGCCATTGACGTTTGGCATGACGCTTGCTGCATGAAAAGCGCCGGATGATCTTCAGTAATGTACGAGGGGGATTTCATGAGGTTACGCCGTTTCGTTCTGCAGGCCGCGCTGCTCGCCGGCGCGCTGGCGCTTTCCGCCAATGCCGCTCACGCCGATCCGCTCAAGGTCGGCATCCTGATTCCGGGATCGAAGTCCGACAAGGGATGGATGGAGTCGTCCTTCGACGGGCTGACAGCCGCACAGAAGAAGTATGGCGACAAGGTCCAGGTGCAGATGATCGAGAACATCAATTACGCCGATATGGATCAGGCGCTGACCAATCTCGCGAGCAAGAACGAGCTCGTGATCGGCGTCGGCGGTCAGACCCAGGCCTCCGTCTACAAGATCGCAAAGCGCTTCCCGAAGGTGCACTTCTCGATCGTCGGCGGCAACGAAGGCGAGAGCGCGCCGAACGTCGCAGGCTACGATGTCAAGCAGGCCGAGATCGCCTATGTCGCAGGCGCAGCCGCGGCGATGCTGTCGAAGACCGGCGCCATCAGCTACGTCGGCGGCCTCGAAATTCCGTCGATCGTCAATGCCGGCAAGGAATTCGGCAAAGGCGCGAAATCAGTCAACCCGAACATCAAATACACCGAGAACTACACCGGCGATTTCGATGACGTCGCCAAGTCCAAGGAAGCGACGCTTGCCGCAATCGCGCAGGGCGCCGACATCCACTACCACATTCTCAATCTCGGCCTGCGCGGCATGGAGCAGGCGGCGAAAGAGAAAGCTACCCACATCATCGGCAGCTACACCGATCGTTGCGGCACCGATCCGCTCTACGTCGCTTACTCGATCACGGGCACCGGCTTCCAGGTGCAGTACGCGATCGACGAAGCGGTCAAGGGTTCGTGGAAAGCGGGCTACAAGGAGTTCGGCCTGAAGATGGGGCCTGAGGCCTCCAGCATGGTGATCTGCGGCGGCACGCCCGAGCAGAAGGCGAAGCTCGACCAGATCATGAAGGACCTTCTCGACGGCAAGATCACCGTGCTGAAGGGCTGAGGCCTGATGATCGGCATCTCGCCCGGCCTGGCTGCGCCTGCGGCTGAGCCGCTGCTGTCCCTGTCGCAGGTGACGAAGCGGTTCGGCAGCTTCGCGGCTTTGTCGGAGGTCTCGCTCGACCTCCGCCCCGGCGAGGTCCACTGCATCCTCGGCGAGAATGGCGCCGGCAAGTCGACGCTGTGCAATCTGATCTTCGGCGTGCACCAGCCGGACGGCGGCGTCATGCGTTACCGCGGCACGCCGTTTCGGCCTTCGGGCCCCGCGGATGCCCTGGCGCAAGGCATCGCCATGGTGCACCAGCACTTCAGCCTGGTCGGCGACATGAGCGTCGTCGACAATGTGCTGCTCGGGCGCGAGCGCGGCGTTCTTAATCGTAAGGGCTGCGCCCGGCAGCTCGAGAAGATCGCCGGCGATTACGGCCTGCCGCTCGATCCCTTCGCCAAGATCGAGGATCTCTCGGTCGGCGAACGCCAGCGGGTCGAGATCGTCAAGTGCCTGATCCGGGACCCCCAGCTCTTCGTGCTGGACGAGCCGACGGCCGTGCTCTTGCCGGATGAAATCTCGGCGCTGCTCGACGTCTGCCGCCGAGTCGCAGCGAGCGGACGCGCGGTGGTCCTGGTGACGCACAAGCTTGCCGAGATTAAGAAGGTCGCCGACCGTGTCACCGTGCTGCGCAGCGGCCGCACGGTGGCAAGTTCGAGCGATCCAGCAGGCGAAATCGACGCGCTGGTGCGCGCGATGATCCAGGGCAACGTCGAAGCGCTCGACACCTCGGCGGCATCCATCCTTGGGCTCGAACCCGTCACGCATGTGGGTCACGCGCCGGCGGCGACGGCTAGGGTCGAGGCTCTGCAGATCGACGGCCTCACGGTGAGGGATCATCAAGGCGTCACGCGTCTCGACAACTTCACGCTTACGGTGGACCGTGGTGAAATCGTCGGTGTCGCCGGCGTCGAGGGCAACGGCCAGAGCGAGCTCACAGCGGTGCTCGCCGGCATGATGGTGGCGACCGAAGGACGCATCCATCTTGGGGCGACCAACCTCACCGGACGCTCGCCGAAGGAAATCACCGCAGCCGGCGTCGGCATCGTGCCGGAGGATCGACATGCGGTCGGCTGCGTGCTCGGCGTCAGCCTTGCGGAGAACATCTATCTCAACCGGCTCCATGAGTTCACACGCTTCGGCTTTCTCAATCGCGCCGCCCTGGAGCGTGAGGCATCCGCGCTGATGCGCCGCTTCGACGTGCGTGGCCGCGGGCCCGGCTCACTTTTCTCCTCTCTCTCCGGCGGCAACCAGCAGAAGGCGGTTCTCGCGCGCGAGATCACCTTGCCGAACCTGTCTTGCCTGGTTGCGGCACAGCCGACCCGCGGCCTCGATGTCGGCGCGGTGGCCGCGGTCTACAGCCACATCCGCGAGGCCTGCAGCCGCGGCATCGCGGTTCTGCTGGTCTCGTCCGAGCTCGATGAACTCCTGACGGTCGCCGACCGTATCGTCGTGCTGTACCGCGGCCGGATCATGGGATCCTGTCCGGCCGACCCAGCGCGGAAGGAGGCGATCGGCGCCATGATGGCGGGGCAGCCACAATGACAGCCGCGAACCAGGGTCGCCCGCTTCCTGCCGCCCCGCGCTTTTCGCTGCGCCCGGCATTGCTGGTGCCAGTGCTCGCGGTCGCGTTTGCCGCCGGGGTCGGGCTCCTCCTGATCGCGATGATCGGCGTCTCCGTGCCGAAGGCGATCGCGGCGTTCGTCGAAGGTGCCTTCGGCTCGCCCTTTGCGCTCGCGGCGTCGCTCAACCGCAGTTCGGTGTTCGCGCTGGTCGGCTTCGGCTTCGTGCTCGCAAACCGTGCCAACCTGACCAATGTCGGCGGCGAAGGCCAGATCGCAGTCGGCGGCATCGCGGCCACCGCGGTGGCGCTCTACGGCCATGTCAGTGGACTTCCGCTGGGACTGGCCTTCATCCTGCCGACGCTCGCGGCAGTTATCGCCGGTGCTTTGTGGGGCGGGTTCGCCGCGGTGCTGAAAGTGAAGTCCGGCACCAACGAGGTGATCTCGACCCTCTTGCTCTCCTTCATCGGCATCTGGCTGCTCTACTGGTCCGTGCAATCGCCCTTGCTGTTGCGCAAGCCGATGACGAGTTCGGCGACCCTGCCGGAATCCCTCGAAATTCCGGAAGCGACGCAGCTCCCGCTCTTGACCGGCGACTATTCCTTCCCGGTTCACATCGGACTTCCGCTGACCCTGGTGCTCGCCATCGTCGTCGGCGTGATCCTGTCGCGAACGATACTGGGATTTCGGCTTCGCGTGGTCGGCCTCAATCCCGTCGCGGCCAACCGCGCCGGTATCTCCTATGCGAAGACGGTGATCTTCGCGCTTTCGACCGCAGGCGCGTTCGGTGGTCTCGCCGGTGCACTGATGCTGCTCGGCGAGCAGTACACGCTGAAGGACGGCTTCTCCTCCGGCTACGGCTTTGATGGCCTCGTCGCCGGCTTGTTGTCGCGCGGCTCGATCCCCGGCGTGATAGCCGCCTCCCTGCTGTTCGGCTTCATGCGATCCGGCGGCATCAACATGGAGATGGTGGCGGCCGTGCCGACCGCGCTGGTCGCCGTCATCCAGGGGCTGATTGTCATCACGTTGGCGGGAGCCGCGCTGTTCATCGAGAAATGGGAGGGGCAATGACCTGGGAACTGTTCGCTGTCTTCCTGGGCTCCTCGATCCGGCTGGCGACGCCGCTCTTGCTCGCCGGTATCGGCGAGATGGTGTCCGAGCGCGCCGGTGTGCTCAACATGAGTATTGAGGGCATGATGCTGATGTCGGCCTTTGCCGCCGCCGTTGGTGCCTGGGCAACCGGCGATCCGCTGGTCGGCCTTCTGATCGGCATCATTTCCGTGGTTCCGGTTTCGCTACTGCAAGCGTTCCTCAGCAACACTCTGCGCGCCAACCAGATCGTTTCAGGCATCGGCATCAACATTCTGGTGCTCGGCGCCACCACGCTTGCCTATCGCGAGATCTTTGGCGCGCGGTCGCGCGCCGAAATTCCCGGGCTAGCCAAGGTGAAGCCGCCGCTGCTCGGCGACATTCCAGGGATCGGGAATGCCGTGTTCCAGCAGGTTTGGCTGCTCTATGCCGGGATCGCACTGATCGCGATCACCGCGCTTGTCCTGCGTTACACATCGCTCGGGCTTGCGATCCATGCCGCGGGCGCGGAGCCGAAGGCCGTCGATAAGTCGGGGCTGTCGGTGACACGCATCCGCTATGGCTGCGTGCTGTTCGCGGGCTTCATGGCGTCGTTGGCCGGTGCGTTTCTTTCGATCGGCGACATTCACACCTTTACCGAAGGCATGACCCGTGGCGCCGGTTATCTCGCCATCGCTTCCGTCATCTTCGGAAAATGGCGGATCGGCGGGACGACGCTCGCTTGCTTGTTGTTCGGCGCGGCGACCGCCCTGCAGTTTCAGCTTCCGGCGCTCGGGATTAGCGTTCCCAACGCCCTTCTGATCATGTTGCCATATCTACTGGCGCTGCTCGCCGTAGGCGGCTTGGTCGGAAGGCAGATGGCGCCGGCGACGTTGGGCGAGCCTTACCGGCGCTGATGAGGGCGACCGGTTTAGGCTCAGATCGTGCCCGACGGCGGCCAATCTTTGCGAAACCCAATCACTTCATCTCTTCCAGCAGCTTCCGCGCAACACCCAACAACGCCTGAATCTGTCTCCGCTCGGCGATCGCGTCCCTGGTGAACAGCCCGTGCTTGCACGCGTTCTGGTTGGCCCTCGGCGCGCCGGACCCGCGTGCACCGCCATGCATGCGGCAGCGCTTTCTGCCACTCACCGCCGGCGAGCGGCACGCGCCGCCGGAACGGGTTTTGGCGCCACAACGTCGGCTCGCCAGCATCGGGCCTGTGTAGCGGGCGTGATCGCTCAAGCCTGTGCTGCCCTCTTGGCATCTGCGGAATCCCGCCTTCGCCTGGAGCCCGAGTTCTTCGGCGCCTTCCGTGCCGCGGATGCCGGGTTCTTGTCCGAAACGATCACGCTCGCATGCTGCGTGACGTTGCCGACAATGGCCTTGCCGCCGTCCCCGACCGACACGTTCTGCACCGTGATGGCGGGCTCGCCATGGCTGCGGTAGCGGCTGAGCGCCTCGATCTGGGCGGGAAACGCCATCACATGAACCGAAACCATCTGCGCCACCAGCATGGCCTCGATGGAATCCCGGGGCTTGATGCTCTTCACCCATCGAAATCATGAAGGAGAGGTTGACCTCGTCGGGACTCTCGCCGCTCACGCTGGCCTTCACCAGCTGTCGAAGGATGCCATGCATCGCTTCGCGATCGGCGACCCCCATGGCATTCACCATGAGCTGTTCGCCGATTTCAGGGTGTGGATGGTCGATGGAGAATCCGTGCGACAGAAGCTTGATCCGCGGGGCTGCGGCAGCTTGGGTCTGGTCAGTTGCAGCTTTTGTCGTTGAGGTCGTGATATCAGGAGCGGTGTTCATGTCGGGATTCCCTGAGGAATGCGCGGGCCGAGCGCGCGGTTCGGCCACGCGCAAGCGATCGTTCGCCGCGGCGGGCCGTGCAATTTCAATGGTGGGTGAGGATTTGAGCCGCAACCGTACCGACGCGCCCGCTATTGCGGGACGACGGGCGTTTACAGGATTGCGGGATGATGAAGGAATGCCGCTGATTTGCCCGACGTGTCAAGTTGCGTTTTCGGATGGCGGCGGCCGCTCGCTACTTTGCATGGGGTTGTTTTCGATATTTTGGGAGCTCGCACCATCGAAGGGGAGTTCTCGCAAAACGCCGTCAAGCCGACGGTCTGGTGAAGACGTAGACCAGACCCACAAACATGAATGTGCCGACGCTTGCCATCAGGATCGGACCAGGCGCGCTTCCGATCCAGAACAGCAGAAATCCGGTGACTATGCCGGCGAGGGCCAGCAGTTTTGCTCTGAGAGGGATCGCGCCGCGCTCCCGCCACGCACGTAACGACGGCCCGAAGCGGGGATGGGAGAGCAGCCAGTTTTCGAGCCGCGGAGACGATCGTGCAAAGCAGGTGGTGGCGAGGATGAGGAATGGCGTCGTCGGCAGCACCGGCAGGAATGCGCCGACAAAACCGAGGGCGATGAAGATGAAGCCGAGAACCAGATAGACGCTACGCATCAGCCGCAACCTTCATGCCAGCGCGTGGGCTTGCCATTGCAGCCGCGTGCCTGGCGGGTGTCCCAATCGATCTGCCCCGGCGAGGGTCAAGGCGCAGGTGACCGGGCATGTCTATGACACCTCGACTTGAAAGTTTCCACCGGTCCTGCAGGGCGCATAATGCGTCAGCGTCGGAGGAGGTGGTCGTCGGTCCGAAAATCTGCCTTTATTGGAAACGAGCTGGCTTTGTGTGGCCTGTGGCTTGCTTTGCCGGACCTGAAGTTTTTGCGTAGGGAATGACGATATGAGTGGCTTGATAATCAGTGGCGGCCGGGTGGTGGATCCGGCAAGCGGGATGGACGCGATTGGCGATGTGGCTGTCGTGGATGGCCGGATCGCCGCCGTCGGCACCGGGCTCGGCAGCGCCGAGCGGGTGATCGACGCGACTGGCCTCGTGGTGGCGCCCGGCTTCATCGACCTGCACGCCCACGGCCAGTCGATTCCGGCCGACCGCATGCAGGCGTTCGACGGGGTGACGACGACGCTCGACCTCGAGGCCGGCGTATTGCCGGTCGCATCCTGGTATCGGCGCCAGGCCGACAAGGGCCGCGTGCTGAACTATGGCGCCGCCGCCAACTGGGCGTTTGCGCGCATCGGTGCGATGACCGGCTCGAATGCCGAAAGCTCGCTGGAGGCGTTCGGCAACGCCATGCGCGATCGCCGCTGGATCGAGAACGTGGCCAGCGAGACCGAGGTGGCCGGCATCCTCGATCGCCTCGCCAACGGATTGAACGAGGGCGGCATCGGCATCGGCATTCTCAACGCCTATGCGCCGGGCGCCGGCGTCCAGGAATTGACCGCGGTGTGCCAGCTGGCGGCGACGCATGATGTCGCGACCTTCACCCACGTCGCCTACATGTCGCGCATCGATCCGGAAAGCGCTGCGGAAGCCTATATCCGTCTGATCGGCTACGCCGGCGCCACCGGCGCGCATATGCACATCTGCCACTTCAACTCTTCCAGCAAGACGGACATCGAGCGTTGTACCGCGCTGATCGCCAAGGCGCAGGCGCAGGGCCTGCCGATCACGGTGGAGGCCTATCCCTACGGCACCGGTTCGACGGTGCTGGCGGCGGCCTTCTTCAGCGATCCCGAGTTCGAGGAGCGCAATGGCCTCGGCTATGATTCGGTGCAGCGCGTGACCGACGGACACCGTTTTCGCGACCGCAAGGAACTGCTGGCGGCCCAGGCAGAGGAGCCATCCACGCTGGTGCTCTGGCATGTCCTGGATATCGAGAACAATCCGCACCATCGTAACCTGCTGGATATGGCGGTGCTGTATCCCGGCGGCGCGATCGCCTCCGACGCGATGCCGTGGACGCTGTCGGACGGTCGTGCGTACACCGGCGACGCCTGGCCGTTGCCGGACGACGCCACTTCGCACCCGCGCTCGGCGGGCTGCTTCACCCGCTTCATCCGCGAATGGGTGCGTGAACGGCGAAAGCTTTCGCTGCTGGACGGCATCCGCAAATGCGCCCTGATCCCGGCGGAGATCCTGTCGCACAGCACGCCCGCGATGCGCGCCAAGGGCAGGCTGCAACCCGGCGCAGACGCCGACATTGTCGTGTTCGATTACGAGACGCTGTCCGACCGCGCGACGTTCTCGGCAATGAACCGCCCGTCAGAGGGCGTGCGGCATCTGGTAGTCAGCGGCCATCCGCTGATATCGGATGGCGTGCTGGATGTGGCGGCGCGGCCCGGCCGGCCGGTGCGCCGGCCCGTTGTCGCGAGCTGATGGTGCCGGTCCCGATTCTGCTGGTGACTGGCTTTCTCGGGGCGGGCAAGACCACGGTCGTGAACCATTTGCTGGCGCATGCCGAGGGGCGGCGGATCGCCGCCGTGGTCAACGATTTCGGCGCCATCAACATCGATGCGGAGCTGATCGCGGGCGCCAGCGATGGCGTCGTCAGCCTGAGCAATGGCTGCATCTGCTGCTCGCTGGAAGGCGATCTCCTGCGCACGCTCGCCACCCTGCTGCGGCGTGATCCGCGGCCGGAGTTCATCGTGATCGAAACCAGCGGGGTCGCCGATCCCTCTGACATCGTGCGCAACCTGATGGATCCGATGATCTGGCAGGAGGCACCGCTGGAAACGGTGCTGTGCGTGGTCGACGCGACGACAAGCACGGAGACGTTGAACGACGCGTTGTTGCGCTCTCAATTGCGGGCAGCCGACGTGGTGGTGCTGAGCAAGACGGATCTGGTCGACGCGGCGGTTTGCGCGCAACTGCGCGACGTCATCCGGGCACAGCGGCCGGCGGCGGTGGTGGTCGATGCGTTGCATGGCGAAGTGTCCGCCGCGCTGCTATTCCCTGCGGACGTGGACCGGGTAGCTACGCCGCGCGAGGTGAGCCCGCGACGACCGGCGGCTGACCGGTTCGAGACGCTGAGCTGGACATCCGATCGGCCGGTATCGTTGCCCCGGTTGCAGCAGGCCATCGCCCGGTTGGCGCCGAAGCTCGCGCGGGCAAAGGGGTTGTTTGAGACGGTGGAGCAGCCCGGGCGGCTGACGGTATTTCAGCTCGCCGGCGGGCGCGCGACGCTGGCACCGGGCACGGAGCTCGCGGCCGGGATTCCGCGAACACGGATCGTCTTCATTGCCGAGATCGGGCTTCTCTCGCGCGCCGAGATCGACGGGATCATGGCTTCGTGTGTCGAAGCCGGGTGATGTGAGCACCAGCGTCCGGCAACCGAGTGCCGGACGCCAGCGGTAACAACGATCGTCCTACTTCTTGTAGGCCGCGATCACGGCTTCACCATCCGGGCCGGCCTTCTTGAGCCAATCCGCGGTCAACTGCTCGCCGACTTTCTCCAGGCCTGTTTTCAACGCCGGAGGCGGCGGCAGCACCTTCATCTTGTTGGCCTGCAGCTGTTCGAGATACCACTTGGCCTTTTCCTCCGCGAGCTTCCAGCCGCGTTCTTCGGCGACCGCCGCCGCCTTGAGGATCGCGTCCTGGGTCGGCTTGTCGAGCGCGTCGAACGCCGCCTTGTTCACGAAGGTCACGTTCTTCGGAATCCAGGCCTGCGTATCGTAGAAGTGCGTCATGCTTTCCCAGGCCTTGCTGTCGTAGCCGGTCGAGCCCGAAGTCATGAACGCGTTGACGACGCCGGTGGCCAGCGCCTGCGGCAGTTCCGCCGCCTGGATGGTGACAGGCTGCGCGCCGACCAGTTCGGCGATGCGCGAGGTACCGACATTATAGGCGCGCCACTTCAGGCCTTTCATGTCGTCGAGGCTGTTGATGTCCTTCTTGGCATAAATGCCCTGCGGCCCCCACGGCACCGCGAACAGGAGCATCAGACCTTGCGATGCGAGCTTCTTTTCCACGGCGGGTTTCGACGCAAGCCACAGCTTCTTGGCTGCCGGGTAGCTCGTCGCCACGAACGGCACGACATCGATGCCGAACATCGGATCCTCGTTCTCATGCAGCGAGATCAGAACCTCACCCGCTTGCGCCTGTCCGGTGGCGACTGCGCGCTTGATTTCCGGCGCCTTGAACAGCGAGGCGGCGGCATGCACGGTGATCTGCAGCTTGCCGCCGGTGGCGTCGCCGACGTCCTTGGCGAACGCGATCAGGTTTACCGAATGCGGATTGTCCGCCGGATAGGCCGCCGGCAGATTCCACTTGGTCTGCGCCATCGCTGGAACAACAAATGCGGGCGAAGCGAGCGCCGCGACGCAGGCGGCCATTGCAAACGTGTTTGTTAGCCTGAACATCAAAATACCTCTCTCTAGCCGGGAAACGCCATCTGCGGCAGCACCATCACGATAGCAGGAAACACCGTGATGATGGCAACCGCCAGAACGAGCAAAAAGAAGAACGGCAAGGCCGCCTTGGCGACCGTGTTGGAATCCTTGCCGCTCA
>Ga0268266_10002044_pt1 | contig 22398 bp, 14 predicted proteins | sample KBSS13metaG_FD_190356 | JGI IMG/M metagenome (GOLD analysis project Ga0268266, IMG submission 190356) | Switchgrass rhizosphere microbial communities from Kellogg Biological Station, Michigan, USA - KBS S1-3 metaG (SPAdes) (version 2) | ecosystem: Host-associated > Plants > Roots > Rhizosphere... | reverse complement strand
CGGCGCGGCGCGCCGCTGTGGCTCGGCGAGCTCGCGCCGCCGTACACGCGCGTGGCGTTCGGCGACAGCGATCTCGAGGTCGATCTGACCAAGCGCGGCGCGAAGAGCCGCAAGGGCGTGGTCGTGTGCACCGAGGAGCTCGCCGGCGAGCACGCGGGCGCCGTGAAGTGGAACCAGCTCGCGCCGGGCCAGCTGTTGATCGTGCGCGAAGGCGCGGTGATCGACGAGCGCACCACCGGCGATCGCGTGTCGTTGTCGCGCATCCCGCGGCTGCCCGCGAAAGCCGAAGTCCGCACGCTCGACGTGGTCCACCGCACCGTCTATCGCTACACGCAGCCGATCGAGCGCTCGCAGCACCTGTTCCGGCTCACGCCGGTTCACGACCGCACGCAGCGTCTGATCGCGCACCAGCTCACGTGCTCCGTCGGCGGTCACGTGCGCGACTACGAGGACGTGTTCGGCAACCGCGTGCGCAGGCTCGAGGTCGACTCGCCGTTCACCGAGCTCGTGATCGAAGCGACGAGCACGATCGAGCTGCTCGATACCGATCCGCTCGGGTTCGGGCCGCTGCGCGTGAGCCAGACGATCCCGCTCGTGTGGATGCCGTGGCAGCGCCAGGTGCTCGATCCGTTCCTGCTGCCGCCGGAATTGCCCGAGACGCAGCTCGCCGAGCTCGCCGAGTACGCGATGAGCTTCGTCAAGCGCAACGACTACGACCTGCTCGACACGCTGCTCGACATCAACAAGACGATCCATCGCGAGTACGCGTACACGCAGGGCTCGACGACGATCTTCACGACGCCGTTCGAGGTCTACTCGAGCCGCAAGGGCGTGTGTCAGGACTTCGCGAACCTCATGATCTGCCTCGCGCGGCTGCTCGGCGTGCCGGCGCGCTACGTGTGCGGCTACATCTATACGGGCCCGAAAGCCGACAACACGAAGCAGTCGGAAGCGTCGCACGCGTGGGTGCAGCTCTACCTGCCGCAGATCGGCTGGAAGGGCTTCGATCCGACGAACGGAATCCTCACGCAAACCGAGCACGTGCGCGTCGCCGTCGGCCGCAACTACATCGACGCGACGCCGACGAGCGGGACGATCTTCGTCGGCGGCGGCGGCGAGACGCTCGACGTCACCGTGACGTGTGAGCCGCATGTTTGATTGTCTGAACCTGCGCGAGGTCGAAGCGATCGCGAAGGACCGCGTCGAGAAGATGGCGTGGGACTACTACGCGAGCGGCGCCGACGACGAGCTGTGCCTGCGCAACAACTGCGCGGCGTACGGCAAGTACGAGCTGCACTACCGCGTGCTGGTCGACGTCGCCCAGCGCCAGCTCGCGACCACGGTGCTCGGCCAGCGCGTCGCGATGCCGATCCTCGTCGCGCCGACCGCGTTTCACCGGCTCGCGCACGAGGACGGCGAGCTCGCGACGGTGCGCGGCGCCGGCGACGCCGGCACGCTGTTCGTGCTGTCGACGCTGTCGAACACCGCGGTCGAAGACGTCGTCGCGGCGGCGAGCGGCCCGGTGTGGTTCCAGCTCTACGTCTACAAGGATCGCGCGGCGAGCGAGGCGCTGGTCCGCCGCGTCGAGGCCGCGGGCTGCCGCGCGCTGGTGCTCACCGTCGACGCGCCGCTGCTCGGCCGCCGCGAGCGCGACGTCAGGAATCGCTTCGCGCTGCCGCCGAACCTCGGCGTGCAGAACATGTTCGCGCACGGCTACGCGCCGCTGCGTGCCGCCGAGGGCGAGTCCGGGCTGGCCGCGTACGTCGCGACGCTGCTCGATCCCGCGCTGACCTGGGATGCGATCGGCTGGCTGCGCTCGATCACGAAGCTGCCCGTGCTGGTCAAGGGCATCGTGCGCGCCGACGACGCCGCGCGCGCGGTCGCCGAAGGCGCGGCGGGCGTGATCGTATCGAACCACGGCGGCCGTCAGCTCGACGCGTCGCCGGCGACGATCGACGTGCTCGCGCGCGTCGTCGATGCAGTCGATCGTCGATCCAGCGGGGGGCCCGTCGAGGTGCTGATCGACGGCGGCATCCGGCGCGGCTCCGACGTCGTGAAGGCGATCGCGCTCGGCGCGAAGGCGGTCCTCGTCGGCCGGCCGATCCTGTGGGGGCTCGCCGCCGGCGGGCGCGAAGGCGTCGCGCACGTGCTCGGCATGCTGCGCCGGGAGCTCGATCTCGCGATGGCGCTGTGCGGGTGTCCGGACGTCGCCGCGATCACGCGCGACCTCGTGATGCCGTGATCACGACGATCATCGGCACGGTGGTGATCGTGATCGTCACGATCCTCGTCGGCCGCGTGATCGACAAGCGGCTCGCGCCGGCGCCCGAGGAGCTCGCCGGCAAGCCGCGCACGCTGCCGGGCGAAGCGCCAGCGGCGGCGATCCGCGCCAGGCCCGCACAGCTCGCGCGGCTCCGCGCCGGCCAGCGCTGCCCCAACTGTCGCGCGGCGATGCGCGCCCTGCCCGACGAGGCCATTCGCTACGACGAGCAGAGCATGCTCGTGCTCCACTTCGAGTGTCCGGACTGCGGCAGAAAACGCTCGTTGTACGCGGCGCCGACTACGACGCGCTCTTCATGAGCTCGGCGAGCACGAGCTTGGCCGCGAGCTCGAACGTCTCGACCACACCGGTGCCGCGCGTCGCCGAGGCCCGGACGTCCGGCGCGCCGTGGCGGCTGAATCGGTCGCGCAGCTTCTCGATCGGCGTCACGCGCAGATCGTCCTTGTTGAACTGAACCACGTGCGGCAGCGCGTCGAGCGACGACCCGGCTTCGGCCAGCAGCTCGTCGAGCAACTCGAGGTTGTCGGCGACCACGCCGCGGCGATCTTCACGAGGATCGATCACGAGCACGACCGCATCGGGGGCTTTGAGGACCTGGTCGATCGCCGCGCGCGTCGCCTGGCCCGGCGCGGCGAACGCATGAAACCGGATGCGGTACCCGCGCACGACCACCGATTGCGGAAGCAGTAGCGAGTCGAGCCACAGGACGCGGTCGGGGAATGTCCCGTCGGTCTCGCGCTCGGCGATCCGGATCTCGATGTCCGGCTGGAGCTGTTTCTGGAGGTGAAACAGGTTGGTGGCCTTGCCGCTCCCGGGAATGCCCCAGTACGCGACCTTGAACCCCAGCTCGCCCTTCTCGCGGTCGACCAACACCGCACGGACCCTACTGCAGTGTCAGACGGCTCCGCTAGATCGGTACGCGATGCGGATCTACTTCGTCGGGAGCCACGCCACGGGAAAAACCACGCTGTGCCGCTACGTCAGCCGCCGCTACGGGCTGCCGATGATCAGCGAGGTCGCGCGCGCCGTGCTCGCCGAGATGGAGACCGCGCTCGACGCGCTGCGCACCGACATGGATCTGGTCGCCGAATATCAAGAGCGCGTGTTCGCGCGTCAGGTCGCGGTCGAGCGCTCGCATGAAGGTAAGTTCGTCTCGGACCGCGCGTTCGATAACCTCGCGTACGTCGCCGAGCACACCACCAACGCCGCCGCGATGATGAACGACGCACGGTTCCGCGACTACATGAAGTGGGTCAGCGAGGGCGTCGTGTTCTTCGTGCGGCCGCACCAGTCGCTGCTCAAGGACGACGGCGTCCGCGCCGGCGTGTCGTGGGACTCGGTCCTGCGCATCGACGGCATGGTGAAGCTGATGCTGGAGCAGCATCAGATCAGCTACTTGCCCCTCGACAGCGTGTCGATGCAGGAGCGCGTGCGAGCCGTCGAGTTCGTGCTGTCGCGGTGCGGCCTCAAGGCCCCCACCGTCGAGAAGCCGCGGCCGCGGCCCCAGACCCAGCCGCCGATGGCCGCCGGGACGCCGCGCGTCGAGTCGTGGCCGCATTTCCTCGTCGAGACGGCCGAGACCGAGGCCTAACGTCGTCTGGGCGTGCACGTGCTCGTGTCACGTGCACGTGCACGTGCACGATCTTGTCTGCGTTCCGCGCCCTGCCCCCGCTTCCCCAGACTCCGGCGATATCGCGGGCATCGGATCCGCCGTTCACAAGAGGCTTCCGGGCCCTGGGACGCGGATTCCTCGTCGGATCCGGGAGGCCGTGCACGAGCACGTGCACGTGGCACGAGCACGTGCACGTCCGGTGACCGAACGAACGTTGCACAGCCGGGTGCGACGATTCCTTCTGCATTGCCACGGCTTACGAGGGTTCGTGGTACGTTCGTCCGCCGAGGATGTCGGACACGTTCTCCACGCAGCCGTCGCGATCGGTCGACCCGCTCGAAGCGAAAGTCGTGGTGTTCCGGCAGCAACCGGACGCCAAGGACTTCGCCGCGCTTCGCCAGGAGCTGCGCGAGGCCGGACGCGGCGAGCTGCTCGCCGAGCTGTGCGCGACGTGGGCGCAGCACGAGCGCGATCCGATCCGCGCCGCCGACGCGTGGAGCGAAGCCGGCGAGGCGATGATCGTGCTCGGCGAGACCGCGACCGCGATCGAATATCTGCGCACCGCGCTCGAGCTCGATCCGACCAACGATCGCGCGTCGGACCGCTTGCTCGAGATCGTCGAGCCCAACGATCCGGCGGCCGCCGTCGAGATTCTCGAGAGCGAGCTCGGCGAGCTCGCGAGGCGCCCGAAGGCCAAGACCGAGCTGATCGCGCGCCGCGCGCAGCAGCACCGCCGGGTCGCCGCGCTGTGGAACGATCACCTCGGCCGCGTCGACCGCGCGCTGTGGCACTTCCAGCAGGCGTGGAAGCTCGAGCCGCACCGGACCGAAGCGCTCGAGGCCGCGCGCGAGCTGTACGCGTCGCTCGGCGACGACGCGATGGTGATGAAGCTGTACCAGGCCGAGCTCGACGTGCTCGGCAAGGATGCGGCGCAAAACGCGCGCAAGGCGCGCATCCGGCTCGAGCTCGGTCGCACCGCGCAGCGCAGCAAGGATCTCGAGAACGCCGCGCAGCACCTCGAGGAGGCCGCGCGGCTCGATCCGAGCTCGGCCGACATCGCCGAGGCGCTCGCCGAGGTCTACGCGACGCCGGGCTTCCGCGACGGTCAGGCCGGCGAGACCGCCCGGCACAAGGCCGGCGAGCTGTTCGTCTCGCTCGGCAAGCGGCGCACCGAGCGCGGCGACTCCACCGGCATCAACTACCTGCGCCGCGCGGTCGGCGTCGATCCGTACGCGAAGGCATCGTCGCGCGCCCTCGAAGAAGCGCTGTCGACCACGTCGCAGTGGGACGAGCTCGATCGAATGCTCCGCCATCGCACGGCGGTGATCACCGATCCCGACGAGCGCCGCGAGCTGCTGCGCCGGCGCGCCGCGCTGTACCGGACGCAGCTGCTCAACCGCGACGGCCTGCGCGAGGTCCTCACCGATCTCGTCGCGTACGAGCCGGCCGGCGGCAAGGTCTCCGAGGAGCTCAAGGAGCTGCTCCGCGAGGATGCGGCGTGGGAGGTGCTGTCGCGTCTGATGGAGGCCGAGATCACCGCGCTCGGTCAGGATCCCGAGACGCCGGTCGACACGATCGTCGGCGAGATCCTCGAGCTCGCGACAATCGCGCGCGAGCACATGGGCGATCGCGACCGCGCCGCCGAGCTCTTGCATCAAGCGCTCGGCATCGCGCCGTCGCACGAGGAAGCGCTCGCGCGCTACGTCGATCACTTCCGCGAGCGCCGCGACTGGCGCGGCCTCATCGATCTCTACGAGTTCGCGCTCGACAACGCGCGCGACAGCGGCGAATCGCCCGACGAGCTGGTCCGCCGGCTCGAGGAGATCGGCCAGCTCGCGGAGCTCCGGCTCGGCGACATTCCGCGCGCGATCGACGCGTGGCAGCGCATCGCCGAGCTCGAGCCGAATTCGCCGAAGGTCGCCGAGGCACTGCGCCGGCTGACTGCGCGCGGCAAGATGTGGGAGCAGCTGGTGACCAGCCTCGAAGGCGAGGTCGCGGCCGCGGGCGACCCGGTCACCCGCATGCAGACGCTCAAGAAGATGGCGCAGACGTATCGCGAGCGCCAGCTCGAGCCGCGTCGCGCGATCGAGCTCTACGAGCAGGTCCTGACCGAGAATCCCGACGACGATCAGACGCTCAAGGCGCTCGCCGAGCTCTACGAAAAAGAAGGCGACGACGCCGGGCTCGCGCACACGCTGCGCCGCACGCTGGATCTCGACGCGCAGCGACTCGCCGCGCAGATGAAAAAGGCCGGGCGGCCCGCCGACGCGCCGAAGGAATGGCCGGTCGCGAAGCGGTCCGAGCGGCTCACGATGCTGCGCCGGCTCGGCCAGATCTTCGAGCTGCGGCTCGCCGACGTCGACGGCGTGGTGTTCGCGTGCAGCGCGGTGCTCGAGCTTCTGCCCGGCGACCGCGACGGGCTCGAGCGCATGGAGCGCGTGCTCGAGAAAGCGGGCGATCCGCGGCTCGAGCAGACGCTCGAGTATCACGTCGCCGCGTCGGGCAATCCCGCCGAGCGCGCGAAGCTGCTCAAGCGGCTCGCCAAGCTCGCGACCGACCGCGAAGACGACGTCAAGGCACTCGAGCGCTGGGAGCAGACGCTGCGCGCGTCGCCGTCGGATCCCGACGCGCTCGCCGCACTCGGGTCACTCTACGAGCGCGCCGAGCGCTGGCCCGAGCTCGCGCAGATCCTCGAGCGCAGCGACGGCGGCCGCCCGCTGCCCGCGCCGGGCACGCCGGAAGCCGCGATTCGCGCGGTCGATCTCGAGCGCTACGCGATCGTGCTCGACCAGCACCTGAACGATCCGGCGAAGGCGACCAAGGCGTGGCATCGCCTGCTCGAGCTCACGCCGAAGAGCCGCAACGCGCTCGACGCGCTCACCCGGCTCTATCGCGCGGCGTCGAAGTGGCGCGAGCTGTCCGAGATGCTCGGCCGTCAGATCGACATGCTGCTCGGCTCGGGCTTCCCCGACGATCGCGAGCGCGCCGCGGTGATCGCGATGGAGCGCGCCGAATTGCTCGAAGAGCGGCTCGGTGCGCCGAGCGACGCGATCAAGGTCCTCGACGGCCTGCTCCGCGAGATCAATCCGAACCATCTCGAAGCGCACACCGCGCTGCGCCGCTTGCACGAGTCGCGCGGCGATTTCGACGCCGCGGTGCGGATCGCCGAGCGCGAGATGTACCTGTCGCCCGAGCCGATCCGGAAGGTCTCGCGCGGTCTCGAGATCGGCTTCATCTGCCGCGACCGGCTCGGCAACCCGACGCGCGCCCTGCAGGCGTTCCGGCGCGTGCTCGAGCTCGATCCCGATCAAGAAGAGGCGATGGCCGCCGCGGCCGATCTGCTCGCGCGGCTCGGCCGCTGGAAGGAGCACGTCGCGATGCTCGAGCGGCTGCTCCAGCGCTCGATCGCGATGGCCGCCGACCGCGATCCGTCCGAGTCCGCTGCCGCCGCCGACGAGCGCCGCGCGCTCGTGCAGCGCATCGCGGCCGCGACCGCCGACAAGCTCGGCGATCCCAAGGGCGCGTTCCGCTGGTGGCGGCGCGCGCACGACGAGGCGCCCGACGAGCAAACGCTCGCCGACGTGCGCCGCGCGGGCGAATCGTACGGCCTGTGGCGCGAGCTTGCCGAGGTGCTCACCGACGAGCGCAAGCGGCTGGTCGCGGCAGGCGGCGGCGTGCCGGCGGAAGCCGTGCGGTTCGTCGCGCTGTCCCGCGAGCTCGCGGGCCTGCTCGAGCGCAAGCTCGGCGACAAGCCGCGCAGCGTGCACATCATCGCCGAGGCGATCGCCGCCTCGCCGCGCGACGGCGAGCTGCTCGTCGAGCTCGAGCGGCTCGCGACCGAGCTCGATCAGCGCCCGGTGTGGAAGCAGCTGCTCGAGTCGTTCGAGCTCGTGCTCTCCGCGAGCTCGCCGACGGAGCGCGTCGACCTGTATCTGCGCCGCGCGCGCATCCTCGACGAGCGCGTCGGCGATCCCAAGGCCGCCGTCGCCGACGTGCTGGCCGCGTTCTCGTGGGCGCCCGAAACGCACGTCCGCGACGACGTGCGTGCCGCCCTCGAGTCGCTGGCGCCCAAGGCGCGCGCGTGGACCGATCTCGTCGCGGTCGATTCGGCGCTGATCGAGCGCGCGCAATCGACCGAGAAGCGCGTCGAGCTGTTGCGCCGCAAGGCGCAGACGATCGAGGAGCAGCTCAAGGACGCGCCCCGCGCGTATCGCACGCATCTCGTCGCGCTGTTGCTCGCGCCCGAGGACGCCGAGACCGCGTCGCACCTGTGGCGGCTCGCGCGCGTGATCGGCAAATACAGAGACGCCGACAAGACGCCGCGGGCCGAGCCGCCGAGCGCGACGATCCAGCCCGAGACCGCGGTCGCCGAGGCCGTCGCCGCCGCGCATCGCGTCGGACCGATGCGCCCGCACATCCCGCAGCGGCTCCAGACCGATCCGCTGTCGGACTCCGATCTCAACCTCAACGCGCATCTCGACGTCGGCGACTCGACGCAGCCGATCGACGTCGACGAGCTCGAGGTCGCAGAGGCGAAGGCACGCGGGCAAACGCAGGCCCCGAACCCGTTCGCGGGCGAGAACGCGACGATGACGTTGTCGAGCAACGACATCGCCGCGCTTGCCGTGCCGCCGTCGCCGCCGTCCGCGCTCGGCCGCCCTGGTCTGCCCGGCGTCCGGATGACCGGTCCCAGCAAGCTGCCGCCGCCGCCGCCGCGGCCGCCGCAGATCGAGCCCAGCGGGCGCGCGCGTCGCACGAGTGCGCCGCCGCCGCTCCCCGGCGTGACCGCCGCCCGCAAGCCCCAGCTGCCCGTGCGCCGGCCGCCGCTGCCATCGCTGCCCAACCGCGCGTTCGAGACGCCGTGGGAAGAGCTCGCGACCGCCTACGAGAGCCTGCCCACGCCCGACGCGGCGTCGCGGCTGCGCTGGCTGTTCCGCTCGTCGGAGGTCTGGGAGACCGGCGGCAAGGACATCGCGCGCGCGTTCGACGCGCTGGCGCGCGCGTTCGCGCAGAGCCGCCGCGTGGCCGGCAACAACAACAACGCGGACGGCGTCAGCGAGGTCCGCGCGCGCTTGCAGCGCATCGCGAGCGAGCACAAGGCGTGGGACCGGCTCGCGGATCTCTACGAGAACCTCGCCGAGGAAGCCGAGACCGCGCAGGAAGCCGCGGATCTGCTGATGGACGTCGCGCAGATCCGCTACGAGCAGAAGCGGCCGCGCGAGACCGAGGCCCAGCTGCGCCGCATCCTCGGCATGCTGCCGAACGACGTGCCGGCGCGCGCGCGGCTCGAGGAGCTGTATCGCAGCGAAGGCCGGTGGGTCGAGCTCGCAGCGTCGCTCGAGGAGCGCACCGATCCGCGGCTCGGCACCGCGGCGCCCGAGGCCGAGCGCCCGCAGCTGTTGCGCGAGCTCGCCGCGATCTACACCGACAAGATCAAGCGCGCGCATGACGCGATCGACGCGTTCGAGCGGCTGCGCGTGCTGGCACCGGCCGATACGAGCGTGCTGTTCAAGCTCGGCGACCTCTACGGCGCCGTCGGGCGCTGGTCCAAGGTCATCGAGATGCTGATCAAGGTCAGCGAGATCGCCGAAGGCTCGGAAGAAGCGCGGACCGCGCTCCGCTCGATCGCGCAGATCTACGAGAAGGAGCTCGAGATTCCCGATCGCGCGATCGAGTCGTACGAGGCCGTCACGCAGACGTGGCCCGACGATCCCGAGGCGTGGGCCGCGCTCGATCGCCTGTACGAAGCCCAGGCGCGGTGGACCGAGCTCGCCGAGGCGCTGCGCCGGCGCGCCGCGCTCGCCCGCGATCCCGCCGAGCGCGCGCAATTTTTGGCGCGCCGCGCGAGCGTGCTGTCCGAGTGGCTCGACTCGCCCGAAGAGGCCGCGGCGGCGCTGCGTCACGCGCGCACGATCGCGCCCGAAGATGCCGTGCTCGCCGACCAGATGGTCGGCACGCTGAGCAAGGCCGGCCGCGACCGAGAGGCCGCGGCGCTGCTCGAGTCGCGGCTCGTCGCGATGGATCGCGATACCTCCAAGGGCGAGCGCGCCGCGCTGCTGATCCGGCTCGCACAGATCAAGCTCGAGAAGCTCGACGACCGCGACGGTGCGCGCGCGGCGATCGACGAAGCGCTCGCGCTCGTGCCCGAGCATCCGACCGCGCTCGCCGTGCTCGCGCAGGCGTCGTCCGCCGACGAGGATCCGCGCGCGTTCGCGGATGCCAAGCTCCGCGAGGCCGACAGCGCGAAGGACGAAGACGTCAAGATCGCGGCGCTGATGGCCGCCGGCGATGTGCTGCACGAGCGCGTCGGCGATCTCGCGGCGGCGCACGCGGCGTACGAGCGCGTGCTCGCGCTCCGGCCGTATCACGCCGAAGCGACGTGGGCGCTCGCGGGCCTGTCCGAAAGGGGCGGCGACGCCGAGGCCGCGACGCGCGTGCTCGAGCACAAGCTCGAGGACGAGACGCTGACGCCGCCCGAAAAGGCGCGTCTCTTGACGCAGCTCGCGGCGCTGTCGCGGCTCGCCGGCGTGACGCCGGCCGCCGAGCGGCGCTTGCTCGAAGCGCTCGGCACGGTGCCCGATCACGTGCCCGCGATCGTCGCGCTCGCCGACTTCTACGCCGACGCCGAGCGCTGGAACGACCTCGAAGCGTTCTTGAAGGAGATCCTCGACGGCACGACACTCGGCCCGGATGCGCCGGCCGCGCTGATCGCGGATTTGCATCGCCGGCTCGCGACTGCCCACGAGCGGCTCGGCCGCGACGAGGACGCGTACCAGACGCTGGTCGCCGCCGACCGGCTGCATCGCGGCCATCTCCTGATCAAGCTCGCGATCGGCGAGAACCGCTACAAGGCGCGGCGCTGGCGCGAGGCCGCGCTGCACCTGTCGCCGCTCGCGGCGCACGAAGATGCCGCGCGCTATCCGTCCGAGGTCGCGCAGGGCCTCTACCACGCGGCGCTCGCCGAGATCCGCTCGCTCCGGCCCGAGAAGGCGCCGGCGCTCTACCAGCGCACGCTCGAGCTCAAGCCCAACTTCGCGCCTGCGTTGCAAGCGTTGGCCGAGATCGCGATGGAGCAAGGCGAGCACGTCACCGCCGCCGATCTGCTCACGCGCCAGGCCACGGCGACCGAGGATCCCTCCGAGCGCATGCGCCTGTTCGAGGCGCTCGGCGACATGGCCACGATGATCCTGCACGACGACGAGCGCGCGCGTGCGTGCTTCGCCGCTGCGGTCGCCGCCGCCCAGCCGCTCGAAGCGAAGCACCTGCCGCTGCTCGAGAAGCTGCTCGAGCGCCAGGATCAAGCCGGCGACCTCGTCGGCTGCGCGCGCACCGCCGAGCTGATGGCCGCCTTCGGCGCCACGCCCGCCGAGCGCGCCGAGCGCCACCTGCGCGCCGCGCACGATTACTTCGCCGCGGGCGACAAGATCCGCGCGCGCGCCGCTGCCGAGCGCGCCGTCGAAAGCGATCCGTACGATGTCGCCGCCGTCGATCTCGCGTCGATGCTCGCGCTCGAGCAGAGCGACGTCGAAGCGGCCGCGAACATGCTCACGCGGCTCGTCACGGCGAAGGACGATCGGTTCAGCGCCGCCGACGCCTTGCAGCGCTCGCAGCTGTCGTATCGCCTCGGCAAGGCGCGCGCCGAGCGCGGCGACGTCCGCCAGGCGATTCCTGCGTACGAGCGCGCGATCGCGCTGGCGCCGGAGTCCGAGGGCGCGACCGATGCGCGGCGCGGCCTCGTCGAGCTCGCGAAGCAGAGCGAGGATCCCGATCGCAAGTCGATCGCCGGCCACCTCGGCGCGATCGTCGCGCAGACCGGCGCGCTACCCGATCTCGTGGCGTGGGCCGACGAGCTGCGCCGCCAGGGCCAGAGCCAGGTCGACGCCGCGCGCGCGACGCTCGAGCTCGCGGTCGCGTGCGGCCACACCGCCGACGTTCACCAGTCGGCGTTCCTGCACTCGCACAAGCCGTACGCGATTCGCGACGACGAGCAGTACAAGGCTACGGTCGAGGACCACGCGCTCGTCACCGGTCACGACGAGGTGCCGCTCGCCAGCGTCGCCTCGACGGTCGCCGAAGCCGCCGCGCTGATGTGGCCCGATCTCGATCACGCGCTCGCGCGCGCCGGAGTGCCCGGTGCGCGCCGCGTGCCCGCGACCTCGCACGCTGCCGCGGTGTCGATGTTCCCGCGGCTCACCACCGTGCTCGGCACCGGCGCGGTGATGCTGTACGAGCACGAGGCGTCGCCCGACGTCACGGTCGTCGCCGCCGCGACGCCGGTGATCGTGCTCGGCCCGCGGCTGTCGGGCGAAACCAGCGAGCTCGCGCCCGCCGCGATCCGCGCGATCCTCGCGCGCGCCGTCGAGCTCACGCGACCCGAGCATCTCGCGTTCGCCGGCCTGCCCACTCGCGATGCGACGCGCCTGCTCACGGCGATCGCGCGGCTGTTCGGCCCGCCGGCGCTGCGCGATGCCGTCTCCGCGCTCTTGTCCGAAGAAGACGAAGGCATCCAGCGCGCGCACGACGACAACGTCAAGGCCGCCATGCCGGTCAAGCTGCGCACGCGACTCGAAGCGTTGCTCGCGAACGTCGCGCCGACCGCGCTCGACAACGCGCGCTACCTCGCCGCGTGCCATCGCGACGCCGATCGCGCCGCGCTGCTCGTCGGCGGAGATCCGATCGTGATCGCGCAAGGCGCGAGAGCCCGCGGCGAGCGCCTCGACTACTTGATCCGCGCGATCGGTCAGCCCGGCTGGCTCGCGACGCGGGCCAAGCTCGGCATCGCCGTACGCTGACTGCGTTATGCTGCCGTCATGAGGTTGACGGTCGTGCTCGTGTGTGTGGCGTTTGGTTGCGGCAAGGGAAACGGCGGCGCGGCGGGCTCGGCGAGCGGCAGCGGCGCGGCGCAGCCAGCCGACGAAGCGGCGGCGCCCGTCAAGACGTGGAAGGTCGGCGACGTCGTTCAGGTCAGGCGCGACGGCAACCGGTGGTACGAGGCCGAAGTCGTCACGGCCGGTCCCGCGTACAAGGTGATGTACACGTTCGCGGACCAGGTCGAGGACAACGTCGACGCGACGCGAATGCGCGCGGAGAAATGGTCGAAGGGCTCGCACGTCGAAGCGCACGTCGACGGCGCATGGAAGCGCGCCGCGGTCACCGCACGCCATCCCGACAGCAGCTACGACGTCACGATCGACGAGGGCGGCGCGACCAAGACGCTCGCGGCGGCGGACGTCCGCGGCGAGCGCAAGCCCAAATCGGCGAACGTCGCGAACACCGGCGGTGGCGGCGCGCCCGTACGATGCACCGGCAACGCATTCGTGAGGCCGTGTGGCGGCCGCTGTATCGATACGTCCGTCGATGACAACAACTGCGGTCGCTGCGGAGATCGCTGCAATCCCGGTAAGCACTGCGACGGTCACGGCTTCTGCCGCGAGCCCAACGGCGACCTGTAGTCGTAGTCCCACATGCGCGCAGACCGCTCGCGTTACCGGGCATGGCCACTCCGCTTGCCGGTGAATCGCGCGAACTGCGCACGCGGTTCGTAGCTGACCTCACCGCTGGACGTGCTCGCGTCTACCGCGGTGATCGTACGCAGCGCGTCATCTCGCTGTCGACTGGTGGCATCGCCGCTGCAGAACGATTGCGACATGCCCACCACCGAGCACGAAGAGAGTCTTCCGACCATCTCCAGCGCCGAGCTCGCTTGCGTCGGCGGCGGTTATTCCGCCGAGCTGTTCAAGGCCATGCAGCATGCCGTCGGCATGGGCATGACGATCAACTCGACGACGACCGGCGGCCACGCGACGCACTCGTACCACTACCTCGGGCGCGCGTTCGACGCGATCGGCACCGAGCGCCAGATGTCGTCCTACTACAACTGGGCCGCGCACAACATCAAGTCGAGCGAGCTCATCCACCGCAACCACTTCCTCAAGAACGGCCGGCCGATTCACCCGATCGGCGGCCACAACGGCCACGTTCACACCGCAGTCTGATTCGCTTACGACAAGGACCAACGACCATGAAGACCATCAGCCTCTCTGCTCTCGATTCCGTCACCGGCGGCCGCTCGATCGTGGCCCAGAACGTCTGCAACCGCGATCAGTACAACTGGATGGTCGATCACATGGTGCCCGACGGCGTCATGAAGCCGGGCGTGCAGCGCCACGTGCTCGTGCGCGACGCGCACACCTGCGGCTTCCCGCAGCCGCCTGCTGCGAAGCGCTGAACGAACACGCCTCGGTTTAGTCCGTCCCTCGACGACTGAACGATTCCGGGCAGTTGATCGGCCTCAGGTTGAGCTAGTGGAGAGCGTCCCTAACACGTGGCGGATGCCGTCGAGCGTCACGGGTTTTACGAGGTGCGCGTCGAAGCCGGCGAGCTCGGAGCGCCGGCGATCGGATTCTTGTCCGTAGCCGGTGAGCGCGACGAGCCGTAGCCGATCGAGCCCGGGTTGTTCGCGCAGTCGAATCGCGAGCTCGTAACCGTCCATCACGGGCAACCCGATGTCGAGCAGCGCGACATCGGGCGAGAAGCTCGACACCACCCGCAGCGCCTCTGGTCCGTCGTGCGCGACGCGGGTGTCGTAGCCGAGCAGCTGGAGCGACGACGACAGCATCTCGGCTGCGTCGACGTTGTCGTCGACGAGCAAGATCCGGCCATCGCCGGGGTCGTCGCGAATCACGGCGTGCGGGGTGGTCGCACCGTGGATCGCGACGCGCACGTCGGCGGCCGGAAGAATGACCGTGAATTCCGAGCCGCGGTTGTGGCCGTCGCTCGCGACTTCGACGCGGCCGCCGTGGAGCGCGACGAGGCTGCGCACGATCGTGAGGCCGAGGCCGAGCCCGCCCGACGAGCGGTCGAGCGCCTGGCGCTCCTGCACGAACATGTCGAACACGTGCGGCAGCATCTCCGACGCGATGCCGATGCCGGTGTCGCGAACGGTCAGCACGATCTCGCTGTCGAGCTTGGACGCCTCGACGGTCACGCGCCCGCCCTGCTCGGTGTACTTCGCGGCGTTCGTGAGCAAGTTCGCGATCACCTGCGCGAGCCGTTCGAGATCGGCATGCACGGCCAGCCCGTGCGGTGCGACGTCGACCAGGAGCTGATGGCGGCGCTGCTCGAGCAGCGGGCTCGCGGTCTCGACCGCGCGCGTCACGACGTGCGCGAGCTCGAGGCGGCGGCGGTGAAGCTCGAGCTTGCCTTGCGTGATGCGGGAGACGTCGAGCAGATCGTCGACGAGCCGCACCAGGTGATGCGCCTGGCGCTCGACCACCGCGAGCTCGCGCGTCGAGCCGTGATCGCGCGTGCGCAAGATGTCGAGCGCGGTGAGGATCGGCGCGAGCGGGTTGCGCAGCTCGTGGCCGAGGATCGCGAGGAACTCGTCCTTCGCGCGGTTCGCGCGCTCGGCGTCGGCGCGGGCGCGGAGGACGTCGGTGACCTCGATGCCGGTGGCCATGAGGCCCGTCACGGCACCTTGCAGGTCGCGGATCGCGACGACGTTGACCTTGAACAGGTGCTCGGCAAGCGCGCCGCCTCGCGTGATCTTGACCGCGTAGTCGTTCGCCGCGAACGGCACGCCGGTCTGATAGACGACATCGAGCATCGCGAGCAGCGGCGCGTTCGCGAGCTCGGGCAGCGCCTCGGCGAGCGGCCGCCCCACGAGGTTGTCGCGCGCGAAGAGCTCGAGGCAGCTCTCGTTCGCGAGCTCGACCGTGTGCTCGGGCCCGCGGGTCAGCGCGATCGCGACCGGCGCCTGCACGAACAGATCGTGGAGCTGCGCCCAGCTGTCGGCTTCGACGCGGCGGAGTTGGGCGGCACCGAGCTGGGCCTGGACGCGCGCGATCAGCTCGCGCGCCGAGAATGGCTTGACGAGGTAGTCGTTCGCGCCGCGGTCGAGGCCTTCGATGCGCGACTCTTCGCCGGCGCGCGCCGACAGCACGATGACCGGCAGCGCGGCCGTGATCGGATCGGCGCGAAGCTCGCGGAGCAGGCCGAAGCCGTCGAGCCGCGGCATCATGATGTCGGCGAGCACGAGATCGGGCGCGTGTGCCCGCACGTGGGCGAGCGCGGCTTGCCCGTCGCCGACGGTCTCGACCGCGTAGCCTCGCGCGCGCAAGAGGCGCGCCACGTAGTCGCGCATGTCGGCGTTGTCGTCGGCGACCAGCACGCGCGCGCCGGTCGATTCGCCGGTCGCGGCAGGTGCGTCGTCGACCCAGCGCAGCGCTTCGGCGGCAAACGCGTGCGCGTTCGTCGTCGGTGCCGGGCTCGTCGCACCGCGGCCATCGACGACGTGCTCGGCCGGCAGGTGGGCGCACCCGATCGGCAGCGCGATCGCGACGGCCGTGCCCTTGCCGAGCTCGCTGGTCATATCGATCGTGCCGCCGTGCAGCGCGACCAGGTCGTGCACGAGCGCGAGGCCGATGCCGGAGCCCTCGTTCGTGCGCGAGCGCGCGCCTTCGACGCGATGGAAGCGCTCGAACACGCGCGGCAGCTCGCTCGCGGCGATGCCGGTGCCGGTGTCCTCGACGCGCAGCACGACGCGCTCGGCCTCGCGTCGCAGCGAGATCCGGATCGAACCGTCGAACGTGAACTTGAACGCGTTCGACAACAGGTTCAGCACGATCTTTTCCCACATGTCGCGATCGACGTAGACGTCGCTGCCGACCGGCGGGCAATCGACGTCGTAGCGCACGTTGCCGCGCGCGATCGCGGCCTCGAACGTCGACGCCAGCGAGCGCGTGAGCTCGGCGAGCTCGGTCGGCTCGAACGACGCGCGCATGCGGCCGGCTTCGATCCGCGAGAAGTCGAGCAGCGCGTTGACGAGCTTGAGCAAGCGCAGCTCGTTGCGATGCACCGTCTCGAGGTTCTCGCCCGTCAGCGCGGCCGGCTCGGAGCCGAGCGCGTCCTCGGTGGGACCGAGCATCAGCGTCAGCGGCGTGCGGAACTCGTGGCTGATGTTCGAGAAGAACGCGGTCTTCGCGCGATCGAGCTCGGCGAGCTGCTCGGCGCGGTGCTGCTCCTCGGCGTACGCGCGCGCGTTGCGGATCGCAGCCGTGATCTGCGAGGCGACGAGCTCGAAGAACGCTCGATACGGCTCGTCGAGCTGGCGGTGCGGGCTCGCGCCGCACACCAGCACGCCGTACGACGCGAGCGGCAGTGCGATCGCGCCGGTCGGCAGATCCGACCACGGGCTTTTCGGCAGCGCCAGCGGGCTGCAATGCGACAGATCGTCGATCGCGATCGCGCGATGCTCGCGCGCGGCTTGCGCCACGCCCCACGGATCGTCGCCCGCGAGGTCGAGCACGTCGGGAACCGCTTCGGGCGCGCAGCCGGCGTTCGCCGCGAGGCGCGCGTGCGTGCCTGATTCGTCGACGAGATAGAACAGCGAGAACGGCACGTCCCACGCGTCGCCAGCGAGCGTGGCCGCGGCGAGCTCGCATGCCTGCTCCGCCGTGCGCGCCTCGCCGGACTTCGCCGCGAGCTCGCGCAGCGTGCGCAGCTGGCGCTCGCCGTAGACCTGCTCGGTGATCTCGAGCACCGTCGCGAGCACGCCACCGATGCCGGTGCCGGGCACGGTCGGATCGGGAACCGGGCTGTACGCGAGCCGGAAGTGCGATTCCTCGTGCGGCACGCGCCGCTCGATCGACAGCGCGATGTCGTCGTGCACGGCGGCCGGCCCGCCGTGATAGACGCCCTCGGCCATCGGCCCGAGGATGTGAAACACCTCGGACCAGCAATCGCGAAATCGCTGCCCCATCGCGCGCGGGTGCTTGTCGCCGAGCACCGAGACGTACGCGTCGTTGTAGATCTGGACGAGCTCGGGGCCCCACCACAGCAGCATGCCGAAGTGCTGGTTGATCACGAGCGCCGCCGTCGAGCGCAGCGCTTGCGACCACGTATCGGGAGCGCCGAGTGGCGTCTTCGCCCAATCGAGCGAGCGCACGAGCGCGCCCGCTTCGCCGCCGCCCGCGAGGAATGCTGTGCTCTGCACCGGCGTCACGCTCCGCGATCTATAGCAGGCTCGCGCGCCGAGTCAGCGCGCAAGCGCGACAACACAGCTGAGCGCTGGTGACACACTCACGCGCGTAGCGGCGACGGCAGCGTCGGCGCTTTGCTCGGCAGGAAATGCCGCAAATGCCACGCGTGAACGAGCAACTGATGCTGCGCCGAGCGGCCGAGTCGATACAATCGCGCCGCGTAGACGCCGGCGACGCCGAGCATCGCGACGACCGACGACACGAGCAGGCCGAGCGTCGGCCGGCCGTGCAGCGACAGCGCGCCGGCGTGGCTCACCAGCTCGTTGCCGCGCACCTCGAACGTGCCGGGCAGCGCATGGACGAGCTCGAGCACGACCGGGATCAAGTAACCGAGCGCGACCAGCGCGACGAGCAACACGGGCCGCGCGAGAAACTGCGGATATGCCATCGACGACATCACGATGATGATCGCGACGCCTGGCACGAACACGAACGGGCCGGCCATCCGCGTCATCGCCGCGATCAGCGCGAGGTTGCCCGTGCAGTACGCGAGCATGAATGCGAGCGAGCGATCGGGCTTTCGCGAGATCCGAAACGCCGCGGTCGCCATCGCGAGCGCGACGCCGAACACGCACAGCACGATGTCCCAGCGCCGCACGCCGTTCCACATCGCGAACGGCAGGAACGACGCGAGCGCCAGATACGCCGCGATCGCGGTGCGCGCGTGCGAGCGCACTGCGGCGACGTCGTGATCGTGTAGCTCCGCCTGGACCTCGGGGCCGATCTCGTCGGGCGGCGTCAACATCAGGCCGGTGACGAGCTCCGCCGCTTCGCTAGATTCGGGATCGAGCGCGAGCGCGCGACCGGAGGCGTGCATCGCGTCGGCGCGCCGGCCTTCGCCCAGTGCGGCGCGCGCGTTCCACACCAGATCGACCGCCATCGTCCGGCGGCGCGCGACGTCGCGATCGCCATCGAGATACGCCTCCACACGCTCGGCCGCTCGCCGCGCGGTCGGTCGCTCACCGGGCTCGAGCGCGAGCATCGCGGTGCACAGCGCGTCGAGCTCCGGCGGGATCGCACGCTCGGGACGGCGCTTGCCCGGTGCGGTGACCACGTCGCCGGTGACGGTGGTCTGCAGCGCGTTCGGACCGCGCGCGTGCACGGGCTCGCCGGCGAGGATCTCGAACAGGATCGCGCCGAGCGAGTACACGTCGGCGGGCCGGCCCGCTTCGGCGGCCTTGTGCAGCTGCTCGGGCGCGATGTAGCCGGGCGTGCCGAGCAAGAGGCTCGGCTCGGCCTCGATGTCTGCGATGTCGCCGGTCACCAGCTCGGCGACCGCTTCGCCGACGACGCGCGCGAGGCCCCAGTCGAGCACGTAGACGTCGCCGAAGTCGCCGAGCATGACGTTCGACGGTTTGAGATCGCGATGCACGACGCCGCGCGAGTGCGCGAGCTCGATCGCGAGACATACGTCGGCGAACGCGCGGAGCAGGCGCTGGCGATTCGCCGACGGCTGCTGGAGCAGCTCCGACAGCGTGACGCCGGCGAGCCGCTTCATCGTGAAATACGGCCGGCCCTGATCGTCGACGCCGACCTCGTGAACTGGCGGGATCGCCGGGTGCTCGAGCCGCGCCTGGATCCGCGCCTCGCGCAAGAACCGCGACGCCTGCTCCTCGCTGGGATGCGCCGCGCGCAGCCGCTTGATCGCGACGTCGCGGCCGACGCGCAGGTCGTGCGCGAGCACGACTTCGCCGACGCCGCCGCGCCCGATGACCTCGCCCATCGCGTAGCCAGTCAGCATGCGCGTCTGGGTGTCGCTGCCGTGGACCCGAGCCTCGGCGTCTCCAACGAGGGTGTCGGGCTCGGATGAATCCGCCGGCGTCATGTGTCCCATCGTACTCTGGGCCGGCTATAGTCCGCGCCGATGTATCTGGGCATCGTCAAAGGCACCGTGGTCGCCGAGCGCAAAGCGTCGGGGCTCGAAGGTGCGAAGATCTTGCTCGTGCAGCCCGTCGACGAGCGCAAGCAGCCGACCGGCGATCTCCAGGCCGCGGTCGACACCGTGCAGGCCGGCCCCGGTGATCTCGTGTACCTCGTCGGCTCGCGTGAAGCCGCGCTCGCGCTCAATCCGTGGTTCGTCCCGGTCGATGCCGCGATCGTCGGCATCGTCGACGGAGTCGGCGCGTGAGGTGCTGTCGCGTCGTCGGCCCGTTGTGGGCCTCGGTCAAGCATCCGGCGTTCGCGCGCCACACGCTGCTCGTCGTGCAGCCGCTCGACGAGCACGGCAAGGATGCCGGCCCGAGCTTCGTCGCGATCGATCGCGCGCAAGCCGGCGTCGGCGACAAGGTCATCGTGCTGACCGAAGGCAACGGCGTTCGCCAGATCACCCAGCAAGGCGATCTGACGCCGATCCGCAGCGCCATCGTCGGCATCGTCGATGCCGTGGACGTCGCGCCGTGAAGCAGCTGCGCGACGCGGTCGCGAAGACCTCGCGCCACCTTCACGCAGCCGGCTGGGTCGCCAACCACGACGGCAACGTGACCGCCAGAGACGGCGCGCGGTTCATCGCCACGCCGACCGCGACGTCGAAGCGCCTGATCGAAGAGCGCGAGCTGATCGAGGTCGATGCCAAGGGCGCCGTGATCGGCTCGGGCCGCGTGTTCGGCGAGATCGGGCTGCACCTCGTGGTCTACGAGCGGCGCCCCGACATCGGCGCGGTCGTCCACGCCCATCCGCCGTACGCGACCGCGATCGCGAGCTCGCGCCAAAATCCGATCGAGGTGCCGTTCATTGCCGAGGCACTGGTCTCGCTCGGCCCGAAGATCCCGAAGCTCGCGTACGCGCAGCCCGGCGAGCCCGCGAAGGCCGCGCTCGCGCCGTGGTGCGAGCTCGTCGACGTCGTGCTGCTCGGCAACCACGGCGTGATCGCGTGGGGCAAAGACTGCGAGACCGCGCTGATCCGGCTCGAGCTCGTCGAGCACCTCGCGAAGATCGCCATCGGCGCCGCGGCGCTCGGCGGCGTCGAGCCACTGCCGGCGAGCGCGATCCAGCCGCTGCTCGCGGCGCGCGCCAAGGCCAACATCGGCCGCGCCGCCGATCGCGCGCTCGACACCGCGGCGCAGCTGCTCGGCACGCAGCCGCAGACGCAAGCGCCGGTCGTCGCGTGCGCGCCCGCGCCGCACTCGCCGGTGCCGACGATCTCGCCCGGCGGCGCGAAGCTCTCCGACGTCGTGCGCGAAGAGATCGTGCGCGCGCTGCGCGGCTCGTCGTCGTGACGCCCGAGCCGACCGCGCGGCTGCGGTTTCGCGCCTGGCGCGACGGCGACATGCCGCTGGCGCGCACGCTGTTCGGCGATCCGAAGGTCACCGCGCTGGTAGGCGGTCCGTTCGACGACGCGCAGATCGCGGCGCGACTCGCGCTCGAGCTCGCGACGCAGCGCGATCACGGGTTCTCGTACTGGCCGATCGCGACGCATGCGGGCGAAGACATCGGCTGCTGCGGCCTCAAGCCGCGCCCCGCCCCGGGCGAGCTCGAGCTCGGCTACTACTTGGCGCCCGCGTACTGGGGCGGTGGCTACGCGGCCGAAGCGGCGCGCAGCGTGGTCGCGCACGCGTTCGACGCGCTCGGCATCTCGGCGCTGTTCGCGCTGCATCACCCCGACAACCACGGCTCCGGCCGCGTGCTCGAGAAGGTCGGCTTCGCGTACAGCCATCACGAGCTGTACCCGCCGACCGGGCTCATGCATCGCGGCTACGTGCTGCGCAAGCCTTCGCTGTAGTCGCTACGGCCGCGGCACCGTCATCGAGCTAGCCGTGTCGCGCACGCAGTCGAGCACGCGATCGAGCGTGGCTTGCCCGCGGATCTTCGGCTCGGCGCGCGTGATCGATAGCTCCATCGGCGCGCCCTCGAGCCCGACGTGGCGGTGCTCGCGGCGCAAGCGCTCGCGTAGCTCGTCGAATGCCGGCACATGCGCGGCGTCGATCTCGACGTGATGGTCGCGCGGCCACGGCAACGCGTTCGGCCACGGGATCGGCCACTGATCGGAGTCGATCGGATCGAGCCAGATGTCGAACGCGGCTGGCACCGGCACGGTCGCCTCGGGTTCGAGCTCGACCAGCAGCTTCGCGGCTTCACCAAAGTCGTCGAGCTGGAGCGCCGCCGGATCGGCGAGCAGCTGGTTCAGCGCGACGTTGTCGACCGTGACCACGTGCCAGCTCGCACCATCGCGCACGACGACCGTGATCTCGCCGACCTTGTCGCTCTCGACCGCCATCGCCGGCGGTAGGCCGCGGACGAGCTCGACGATGCGGCGCTGGATGCCGAGCGCGCGTGCCGGCGTTACCGAGCCTCGATGGTCCGACGTGACGACCGAGCCGTCGGGCCAGAGCCCGACCGCGACGTGCTTGTGGTCGACCCACAGGATCGCGCCGGGTGCATCGCGCTCGGCGACCACCCCCTCGACGCGATCCCCGGAGACGCGGCACGGTGCGGCGCCTGCCGTGCTGGTCATCACGACGGTCGAGATG
>Ga0268266_10002042_pt1 | contig 22415 bp, 15 predicted proteins | sample KBSS13metaG_FD_190356 | JGI IMG/M metagenome (GOLD analysis project Ga0268266, IMG submission 190356) | Switchgrass rhizosphere microbial communities from Kellogg Biological Station, Michigan, USA - KBS S1-3 metaG (SPAdes) (version 2) | ecosystem: Host-associated > Plants > Roots > Rhizosphere... | reverse complement strand
CGCAGGAGCTCTACAACTACACCGTGGGCGTCTTCGGCGGGATCGGCGGGTCGTTCGACGCCGATCCGGGGAACAACCTGGGCAACACCGGTTTCCAGGTCAACCTGGCCATGGTCACCGAGCCGCGCACCCTCCTGGTGCTGCGCGTCGGCCAGCTCGGGCTCGACAAGGACCAGTTCTTCGGCTCGCTGAGCGACGCGGACATGAAGTACGTCACCATCGGCGGCGAGTACCGCTACAGCGAGTCATTCTACGAGTCGGGAGTCTTCGTCGCCCTGGGCGGCTACCGGCTGAACGGGACCACGCTCTTCGGCGACGAATCCCGCAAGGACACGTGGGGCGTTTCCGTGGGGTTCACCGGCGAGCTGCCGATCCGGCGCTGGGTGGGCATCCAGGCCGAGATCTCGGGCCACTACGTCGACTTCCGGGAGGCGCAGTTCTTCGGCATGGCCCACGCGGGGGTCGCCTTCCACTTCTAGGGGAGGCCGAGCGCGGCGGTCTTATTGCCATCCTTCAGGCGCGCGGCGATCTCCGCCCTCAGGGCGGGGTCGTCCCAGTCCGTCGCCCCCACCCACTTGCGCACGACCTGTCCGCGGATCACCAGGTAGGTCTCCGGCAGCTTGTCCGTGCCGTAGCGGTTCGCCACCTTCCAGTTGGGATCGAACAGCACCATCGGCGAGCCCGGCCCCAGGAAGGTGTTGACCCGGTCCGAGGAGTCGGCGACCGCGACCATCAGAACCGCGAAGTCGCGATGGCCGGAGAAGTCGCGGATCAGCCGCTGGATCTTCGGCGCCTCCTGGACGCACGGCGGGCACCAGGTGGCCCAGAAGTGGACCAGGGTGACCGGGGCGAGGCGCTGGCCGATCGTGGCCGTCCGGCCCGACGAGTCGTAGAGGGAGCCGCCGGGCTCTTTGACCGCGCCGTCCCCGCGCGGCCAGAACAGGGCCGCGAGAGCGCAGGCCGCGAGGGTCGCGAGCCCCAGCTTGGCGGGCCATCCGAGGCGTGTGCCCGGGGTCTTCGCCGGCACGGCCGGAGAGGGGGATGGTGCCGTCTCGCCCGGTTCATTTAGGGAATTCATAAAGTAGCTCCGGTGTTGAAAACATCGGGCCGGACTGGACCCGAAATCCCGAGTTCTCATAGAGTACCGCAAGGACTGGAAAAGATTGCACAACCTGGAAGAGACCAAGTTTCCGCGCTCCCGGCGAGCGTTTCTGGTGGGGCTCATATTGCCCGGCCAGCCGGGGTATGTCGTCGAGGAGCATCTGGACGAGCTGGCGCAGCTCGCCGATACGGCGGGCGCCGAGGTCGTGGGCCGCGCCGTGCAGGCGCGCAAGGCGCCGGACCCGGCGACGTCCATCGGCAAGGGCAAGGCCGAGGAGGTCGCCACCGCCGCTCGCGAGCTGGGGGCGGACCTGCTGATCTTCGACAACGATCTCTCGGGGAGCCAGGCGAAGAATCTCGAGGAGCTGACCAAGCTCCTGGTGATGGACCGCAGCGCCCTGATCCTGGACATCTTCGATCTCCGGGCGCAGAGCCGCGAGGCGCGCACGCAGGTCGAGCTCGCCCGGCTCAAGTACATGCTCCCCCGCCTGACCCGCCAGTGGAGCCATCTCTCCCGCCAGGGGGGTGGCGTCGGCACGCGCGGCGGCGAGGGTGAGAGCCAGCTCGAGCAGGACCGCCGCGTCATCCGGACGCGCGTCCGCCGGCTCGAGCAGGATCTGGAGAAGATCGAGCGCACCCGCGGCGTCCAGCGGCACGGCCGGGACGGCGCGCCGCTGGTCGCCCTCACCGGCTACACGAACGCCGGCAAGTCGACCCTGTTCAACCGGCTGACCGCCGCCGGCACGCTCGCCGAGAACCGCCTGTTCGCGACCCTCGACGCCAAGCTCCGGCGCGGCTCGGTCGACGGCTCCCGCACGGCGGTCTTCGCGGATACGGTCGGCTTCATCCGCAAGCTGCCGCACCACCTGGTCTCCTCGTTCCGCAGCACTCTGGGGGAGATCACCGCGGCCGATCTCGTGCTCCACGTCGTCGACCGCGGCCATCCCGGCTGGCAGGAGCAGTCGGAGGTGGCCGAGGCGGTGATGGACGAGCTGGGGGTCGATCGCGAGCGGGTGATCAAGGTGTTCAACAAGAGCGACCTCGTCCCGGCCGAGGAGCCGCGGGACGGCGGCGCGTTCTGGGTCTCGGCGGCGACGGGGGAGGGGATCCCGGCGCTCAAGGCCGAGCTGGCCCGCCGGTTGGGCTTCGGCGCCTCTGTCGAGGAGGCGCCGGCCGAGGCCGCTCCGGGCCTGGTTTGACACCCCCACCCTCACTCGGTACAATCCGCGCTCCTGTGGGGCCGTAGCTCAGTTGGGAGAGCGCTTGAATGGCATTCAAGAGGTCGTCGGTTCGATCCCGATCGGCTCCACCAGTTTTCTCTCCTCTTTCTTCCTGACCTCCATCTAGAAGCTATTCGTCCGGCGGGACGATCAGGACGGACTTCGTCGAGTCGGCGAGGATCTGCAGGGTGACGTCGTGCCGGATTGAGCGCTCGCCGGGCTGGGGAGCGTGGCGGCCGAGGACGATGAGGTCGTAGCCCCCTTCCGCGGCCTCGGCCAGGATCCCCTGCAGCGGTGTGCGCGCCGGACGGAGGGTGGAGCGGCCGGGCACCTCCAGCGCGCGCAGGGTGGCGAGGCCGGCGTTCAAGTGGGCGTTCACCCAGGGGGCGGCGCCGGCGCCCTCCGGGAGCACGTGGAGCAGCGTCACCTCGGCGCCGAGCCGGCGCGCCAGCCAGCCGCCCACCCGCACGTCCGCCTTGCCCGGCTCGCCCACCGCGGTGCAGATCAGGATGCGCCGGAAGGAGGCGGGCCCCCCCTGCGCCACCAGGAGCGGCGCCGCGAGGCTCTCCAGCAGCTCCATCAGGACCTCGACGCGGCCGCCGGTGGGGAACTGGAAGAGGGTGAAGTCGTAGAGGCTCTGCCGCTGCTCGGCGGCGATCTCCGCGGCCGGATCGCCGCGCCGCACCACCGCCTCGGCGTCGGGGAGGTTCCCGGCCACGGTGCGCTCGGTCAGCGCGGCGCGCAGCGGCTCGACGCCGTCCGCGCTGCCGGCCACCGCGAGCAGGGAGACCTTGGCGTTGAACGGCGCCTGGAGAGCGCGGGCGAGCGGGAACGGCGCCGGGCTCCCCTGGTCCGGCAGGTCGCAGACCAGGAGCCGCGGCTGCGGCGGCGCCAGGATGTGCCAGCCGCGCAGGCTCACCCAGACGTCCGGCCCGCCCATGTCCGCCTCGGCGGGCAGAACGGCGTCGATCAAGAGCCCCTCCTCGCCGTAGACCGCCGGCGCCGCCTGGCGGGTGCCGGCGATCGGGGGCATCCGCACCCGCACCCGCCGCAGGGCGCCCAGGAAGTTCCGCTCGACGATCGTCCCCTGGCCGAGCAGGCGCACCCCGCGCTCGGGCGGGGCGGCCGAGATCTCGACCTGCTCGGGCCGCACCAGCACCCGCACCCGCTCGTCCTCCTCGTGCTCGACCTCGGAGGGGATGGGGAGCGCCAGCGGCCCGATCCGCGCCGCGCCCTCCCGCGCCCGCCCCACGAGCACGGTCCCCGCCCCCAGGAAGGTGGCGCCGAAGAGGGTGTGCGGCCGGGCGTAGAGCGCCTCGGGCTCGCCGACCTCGAGGAGCTCGCCGCGCTCCATCAGGCCGATGCGGTCGGCGAGCTCGAAGCCCTCCTCCTGATCGTGGGTGACCAGGATGGCGGTGACGCCGAGCTGCTGCTGCACCTCCCGCAGGTTGCGCCGGAGCTGGGAGCGGATCTTGACGTCGAGCGCGCCGAACGGCTCGTCGAGCAGCAGCACCGAGGGCTCGTGGACCAGGGCGCGGGCGAGCGCCACCCGCTGCTGCTGGCCGCCCGAGAGCTGGTGGGCGTAGCGGTTGCCGAAGCCGCCGAGGCCGACGCGGTCGAGCAGCTCCTCGCGCCGCCGGGCGCGCTCCGCCGGCGGTACCTTGCGGATCTTCAGCGGGAACTCGATGTTCTCCCCGACGCTCATGTGGCGGAAGATCGAGTAGTTCTGGAACACGAAGCCGATCCCCCGCTCCTGTGGAGGCAGGTGGGTGACGTCGCGCTCGTGCAGCCGGATCGTCCCCGAATCGGGGGCGGTGAGCCCGGCGACCATGCGCAGGACCGTGCTCTTGCCGCTGCCGCTGGCGCCGAGCAGGACGAAGAGCTCGCCGTCGCGCACCTCGAGCGAGGTGGGCTTGACCACCGGCTGGCCGCCGAAGCTCTTGGCGAGCTGTTCGAGACGGATCGACATCAGCGCTTCGCGTTCCCCGCGCCCCCGGAATACCGGAGCAGGAAGAAGAAGATGACGAACGACAGCGCCGCCAGCACCGCCGCCACCGCGTTGGCCTCGGCCACGTGCCCCGCCTCGAATTGGGCGAAGATGTAGAGCGGCGCCGTCTGGGTGCGCAGGCGGAGGTTGCCGGAGACCATCACCGTCGCCCCGAACTCCCCCAGCGAATGGGCGAAGGTGAGCAGGGTGCCGCTGAACAGGCCTCCGCGCAGGGCGGGCAGGATCACGTAGCGGAAGGTCTGCCACTTGCCCGCTCCCAGCGTGTAGGCCGCCTCCTCGTAGGTCACCTCCAGCTCGTCGAGCAGCGGCTTGACCGATCCCAGCATGTAGGGGAAGGTGACGAAGAGGTGGGCGAGGAGCACCCCGGCCGGGGTGAACATGGGCTGCAGCCCGAGCGGCTCCAGCATCTTGCCGAACAGGCCGATCGGCCCCCAGAGCAGCAGCAGGGAGGTGCCGACGACCACGGTCGGGATCGCCACCGGCAGGTTGATGGCGATCGCCAGCGGCCGCTCGCCGCGGAAGCGGTACTTCGACAGCACGGAGGCCGCCCAGGTGCCGAGCACGGCGTTGATGACGGCGGTGAAGAAGGCGATCAGCAGGCTGAAGCGGAGGGCGAACTGCGCGTCCTCGGTGGTGAACGCGCGCCAGAACTCCCCCGGCCCCCCCTTGAGGGCGAAGACGAACACCGCCGCGATCGGCATCAGGATCAGCGGCAGCAGGACCAGGACCAGGAGGCCGACCGGGATCGCGGCCCGGGAGCGCTGGCCGGGGGCGTTGCCGATCACCTGCCCACCTCCTTGAGGACCCGGTCCTTCCAGATGCCGTCCACGATCTCCTTCTTCACCCGCTGCCAGCCGCCGAAGTCGCCGACCAGGAACGGGTCGCGGATCACCCCGAAATGAGGGTTGGCGGCGTTCAGCCGCTCGTCGACGCTGCGGAAGCCGTTCTGGACGAACAGCGCCTGCGCCCGCTCGCTCCAGAGGAAGGCGACCAGGGCGTCGATCAGCGGGCGCTCGGAGGGTTCGATGTTGTGGTCCACGATCACCAGGGTGTGCTCCGACAGCACGGTGCTGGGAGGATAGACGATCTCGCCCGGCAGCGTACCCTTCGCGGCGTCCTTGATGACGTCCTGCTCGTAGGTGACGAGCACGTCGCCGAAGCCGTTCTCGAACTGGGTGCGCGCGGCGCGCGCCGAGGCCGCCTGGGCGGTGACGTGACGCCAGACCCCGAGCAGCGACTGGAAGCCCGCCTCGCGGGGGCGGTCCGGAAACCTCCGGGCGGCCGATCCGTACTCGGCGAGGAGCGCCCAGTTGGCGCCCCCCGAGGTCAGCGGATCGGGGTGGATCACCCGCACCCCGGGCCGGGCGAGGTCGGCGAAGTCGTGGATCCGGAGCGGGTTCCCCTTGCGCACCACGAGCACGAAAGGCGTCCGGTTGACCACGCCGCCGTGGGGGAGGCGGCGCCAGGAGCCGGCGGGGATGACGCCGGCCTTGGCCAGCCGCTCGGCGTCGAGCTCGAGCGAGAGCAGGGCCGCCTGCGCCGGCACCCCCATGATGAGCTGGTTGGTGATCGTGCCCGAGCCGGCGAAGGAGGTGACGAACTCGATCCGCTCGCCGGTCTGCTGCCGCCACTGGCGGGCGAACTCGGGGAGCACGGCCTGGTTCATCGCCTCGCCGAGGATGCTGAAGCCGTAGAAGACCACGGTGCGCGGGCGCGCCGGCCGGCCGGGAACGGGCAGCCAGGGCCAGAGCGCATAGAGGAGCAGGGCGGCGCCGGCCGCCAGGATGAGCCCGCCGCGCAGCCGGGCGCCGAGGTCGGAATCGTTCGCCATCGCGGCAAAGACTATCCCGACTGAGACGCCCGGCCGCGCCTTTCCTTGAAACGCCATGCCCCTTTGGCTACACTCCCCTGCGGGGATTCGATATCCAGACAGTGGGGGTTTGGCGGCGGCCGGTGGAAGGCCCCGCCGTATGAACCCTCGGTCTACCCCCCAATTGCGCTAAAATTCGGGGATTCCTTCCGGGAGAGCGCCGTGCAGCCAAGGAAAGTGCTCGTCGTCGACGACTCGAAGTTGATGCATAAGATGTATGAGGTGATGTTGCGCCAGTACCCACTGGTCTACGCGCTGGACGGCCGGCAGGCGCTCGATCGCCTGCAGGAGCACCAGGACGTCGATCTCGTGCTGCTCGACATCAACATGCCCAACATGAACGGGCTGGAGTTCCTCGCCCAGCTCCGCTCCAACGGCGCGCGGCCGGACCTGACGGTGGTGATCATCAGCACCGAGGGGCGCGAGGAGGATACGGCCCGCGGCATCGAGGCCGGGGCCGACGCCTACATCAAGAAGCCGTTCCACAGCGAGGAGATCCTCGACGTCATCTCCCGCCTGGAGACCAAGGGTTCCGCCGCTTGAGCGAGAGACACGCCGCCGAAGCGCCGAAGTCGCGGCTGGACGCCCCCGGCGTGGGGCTCGATCTGGTCAGCGAGCTGCGCTCGACGCTCGAGCGCGCGGGCGAGCTGGTGCGCGTGGTCGAGTCGAACCTCCGCGAGGCCTCCGACGGCGGCGAGAGCGCCAGCGACGGCGAACGGGTCGCCGAGCTGGAGCGCCGGCTGGCCACCGCCGAGTCGGACGTCAAGGAGCTCGCCTCGCGGCTGGTCGACTCCGAGCACCAGGGCGGCCGGCTGATGAACCTCTACGTCGCCACCTATCAGCTCCACGCGACCCTCGAGCCGGCCGAGGTGCAGGCGACGATCGCCGAGATCGCCATCAACCTCCTCGGCGCCGCCCAGTTCGTGCTGCTGCTGCGCCGCGACGAGGGGGTGGACTACGAGATTGCCCTGCTCGAGGGGATGTACGACGGCGTCCTGCCGCTCTACGACGGCGAGACCTACCAGGGCGGCGACCCGATGGTGGATCAGACGCTCCGCGACGGCGTGCTGCGGCTCGGGCCGACCGCCGAATCGCAGGCGCTCGCGGCGGTGCCGCTGCGGGTGCAGAACGACATCGTCGGCGCCCTCGTGGTGCTGAAGCTGCTCGACCACAAGCCGATCCTGCGGGCCGAGGACCGCGACCTGCTCGACCTGCTCTCCGCCCACGCCGCGTCGGCGATGTTCGCCGCCCGGTTGTTCGCCACCAAAGACCGCAAGCTCCGCACGCTCGAGAGCCTGGTCAAGCTGGCTCGCGGGGAGTAGGTTTGGGAATCTCCGGCAGCCTGAAAGACGTCTCCGTCGCCGATGTGATGCAGTTCATTCACCTCGGCCGGCGGACGGGCACGCTGCTGCTCCTGCGCGGCAACGAGCGCTCGATGATCGGCTTCCACGGCGGCCGGCTGGTCTCCGCCCAGGCGCCGCGCACCCCCAAGCTCGGCGACCTGCTGATCACCTCGGGGATGATCGACCGCGGCATCCTCGAAGGCGCCATCCGCTCGCAGAGCGAGGAGCGCGAGCGCCGCTCGCTCGGGCAGATCCTGGTCTCCTCGGGCACCATCGACGCCGAGGGGCTGCGCCGGATGATCGCCGAGCAGATCGAGCAGGCGGTCTCCGAGGTGATGGTCTGGGACACCGGCACCTTCGAGTTCGCGATCGACGACCTGCGGCCGATCGACGACATCGCGCTCTACCCGAGCGACGTGCTGCCGGACGCCGACATCAACACCCAGATGGTGCTGCTCGAGGCGGCGCGGATCTTCGACGAGCGCAACCGCGACAACCCTCCCACTCCCCATCCGGCCACCACGCCCGAGGCGCGGCATTCCTCGTCCGGCGGCAGCTACGAGGCGGGGGACTCGACGCATCCGGCGATCCTCGACACGGCGCCGGCCGCCGGCACTGCGCTCGCCGTGGCCGACCCGGACGATTTCGAGCTGCGCGAGGTCACCCCCCGGCACGCCGCCGAGCAACTGCGGCTGCAGATCGTCTCCGTGGACGTGCCGTTCGCCGAGCAGCTCGCCGAGGCGCTCGTGCACGAGGTGGCGGGGATGGAGATGGTGCCGCTCGATCAGGCCGGCATCGCCGAGCCCGGCGAGCCGCCGCCGATCGTGCTGGTCGACTTGCGGCGCGGCGGCGTCACCCTGGAGGAGGCGGCGGCGCTCCGGCGCTCGGCGCCGCGCGCCTCGTTCGTCGCCCTGGTCGAGCCGGGCACGGGGTTCGCCCGGGTCTACGAGACGGGGATGCTGGCGGCGCTGCCCGCCGACGTCGAGGCCGTCGTCGCCTGCGTCGAGAACGTCATCGAGAGCCGGCGCGACCTGGTGCGCGGCACGCCGCGGCCGGACACCCGGTCGGGCGTCGCCCGCCTGCGCCGGGTATTCGGCGACCTGCGCTCGGGGCTGATCTCGGCCACCGTGGCGCTCAACCTGATGCACATCATCTCGGAGTCGGTGGAGCGGGCGGTGCTCTTCCTGGTCAAGCGCGACCACCTGGTCTCGCTGGGCGCCTTCGGCACCGATCCCAAGGGGCGGCCGCTCGCCGAGGTGACGCGCGGCCTCAAGGTCCCCCTCAATCTCGGCAGCACCCTCGCCCACAGCCTCGACACCGGCGAGGTGCAGAGCGTCTCCTTCGACGAGGCCGAGCTGCCCGAGCCTTTCCGCTCCATGGTCGGCCCGCCCCGCAACGGGCAGGTGGTGATCTTCCCCGTGCTCGGCGCGCAGCGGGTGATCTCGGTCATCTACACCGACAACGGCGACAGCGAGAAGCCGATCGAGGACATCGACATCCTGGAGCTGGCGACCGCCCAGGTCGGCATGGCCTTCGAGAACGAGCTGCTGCGCCGGCAGATCTCGCAGGGAAAGTAAGAACCCCCTCCTGGCCTCCCCCTGAAGGGGGAGGAACTACTGCGGTGCACCGCCCCAGGGCTGGGCGGTGTAGCCGGCGGGCGGCTCGTAGGCGCCGGCGGGGGCATCCTTCGTCTCGACGGAGACGAGCTCCTCGCGGGTCTTGAAGTGGCTGGCGCCCATGGTGACGTTCGCCTCCTGGGCCACGGGGAAGCCGTCGATCTGCTCGAGCTTGCGGGCCCAGTCGCCGGAGCCCGGCTGCAGGGCGGCGAGGCTGGAGGCGAGGCGGGTGAGCGCCGCCGAGGATGCGATCTCCGTGCTCGCCCAGATCGTGGTGTCGAGATGCAGGCCCGCCGGGCTCGAGATGTCCACCCGGTACTTGCGCGCGTTCCAGCTTCCGATCTTCTTGGTTTCGCCGGTCGGCGTCACCTGCGCCTTGACCTGCGCCGCGTCCGCGGCCGGGGTCTTCTGGGGGTCGACGGGGAGCGGGATCTCGCTGTAGGTACGGTCCGCGTGATTGATCACGTAGAGCTTGCCGCGGTCGAGCCGGAGGATGTAGGAGGCCTCCCCCTCGTCGCGCCGGAGCGCTTCCGCCCCCTTGTCGCCGCCATGGATCCAGATCCGGGTCGGCTCCCCCTGCGCCGGGGCGATCTTGAGCCCCTCGATCGAGCTGCGCACGGTCAGCAGCGTGTCGGCCAGGCCGGGAGCGGCGATGAGAAGAAACAGGAGAGCGGCGGCGGTGCGTCTCGGCATACGGCAAAATCCTCGTTGAAGCGAAAGGGCGAGGGGTAGCTTAGCGGTCGCCTTCCGGCTTTACAAGGTGATCTTTGGCCCGGACATAGAGCAGCTTTTCGACTTCGGCCACCACCTCGCCCTTGTCATCCAGTACGGCCACATGGAAGATCGGCTCGATTTTTCCCCGCGCGTCGGCGGAGGCGCGGATCTCCTCGATCTTCACGAGCGGGATGTGGAAGGTGGCATGGACGGTCCCCCGGCCGGGGCGCAGGAAACGGATGCTGGCCGCCTTGTCCCAGACCACGTATCCCGGCCCCAGCGCCTCGACCAGGATCAGCATGAAGAAGGGGTCGCACATCGTGTAGAGCGAGCCGCCGAAGTGGGTGCCCACGTAGTTGCGGTTCCACCAGCGGATCTTCATCCGCACCTCGAAGGTGCGCAGGTCGGGCGAGGCTTTGACGCGCACGCCCGCCCCGAGGTAGGGGGGATAGAGGCTGAGCAGCCGGATCTTCCAGCTTCGCGAGGACATCTGGCGATTATCGGTCAGCGCGGTCGATCTCGGCGAGGTATGCCTCTTCGAGGTTGGGCTCGACCGGCTCCCCGGCGAGCTCCTCGTCCGGCCGGGCGATGGCCCGCACCTGGATCCCCTCGAGCACGCGCACCCGGGAGGTCACCCGGTAGCGGCGGCCGAACTCGAGCAGGTCGGCGTCGGCCACCAGGGCGCCGAAGACCCGGCCGTGGGCGCGGGCCGCGAGCTCCTCGGGGGGGCCGTCGAAGCGCAGGCGCCCCCGGTGGAGGAGGAGGATGCGCGAGGCGGCCGCCTCGACGTCGCTCGCGATGTGGGTGGAGAAGACGACGACGCGCTCGCCCGCCTGCTCGAGGAGGATCTGGCGGAAGCGGCCGCGCGACTCGACATCGAGGCCGGTGGTCGGCTCGTCGACGATCAGGATCGGCGGCGCGGCGAGCAGGGCGCGGGCGATGCCCACCCGCTGGCGCATGCCGCCCGAGTAGTCGCGCACCTTGCGGCCGGCGTGCTCGCTGAGTCCGACGGCGGCGAGCAGGCGCTCGATCTCGGCCCGCCGCTGCCGCGGGTCGGAGAGGCCGCGCTCCAGGGCCCAGTGGTCGAGGAACTGCTCGGCGGTGAAGCCGGGATAGGCGTTGAACTCCTGGGGGAGGAAGCCGATCCGCCGCCGGTACTCGGCGAGGTTGTCGGGAGTGATCGCGACGCCCCGGTAGAGAACCTTGCCGCGGGTGGGCTCGAGCAGGCCGGTGAGCACGCGCAGCAGGGTCGTCTTGCCGGCGCCGTTCGGCCCCAGCAGCCCGACGATCCCGGGCTCCAGGGTGAAGCTGACGCCGGAAAGGGCGGTGAATTTTCCTCCATACACCTTGGTCAGGCTGCGCACCTCGAGCCGGGGCTCCCCCGGCGCGCTCCAGGCGGGCGGCCGGCGGCGCTGCCGCTCCCTTTCGGGATCGCGCTCGCGCCAGCGGCGGCCGGCGAGCAGCAGGGCCGGCACCAGGAGGAGGGAGGCGGCGAGCGAGGAGCCCCCCGCCACCGCCGCCGCCCGCAGGGGGACGGCCCAGGCCGCGGCGCCCGTTTCCGCGCCCAGCGTGGGCGCTGCGAGGCCGAGCACCATGGGCGCCGCCGCCGCCAGCAGCCAGGGGGACTGGCGGAGCAGGGACCGGTAGAGCCGCCCGCCCGGCGCGGCGGGAGCGGCCGCGACGGCCGCCGCCGAGGGGAGCGCCAGCGCCAGGGCGGCGGCGAGAGCGAACAGGGTGAGCTCGTCGATCCGCTCCAGGCGCGTGGCGACGAGCGGCAGGGCGGCCACCAGCCCGATGGCCAGCGCCGAGAGCGCGGCCAGCCCGCGCGCCAGCGAGCCCAGGCGGCAGGCGGCGAGGGCGAAGAGGAGCAGGGGGACGGCGAGGCCGAGCCCGATCAGCCGCAGGCGCTGCCGCTCCCAGAGGCGCGGCTTCAGCGGCGGCAGCTCGAGCACGCAGGCGGCCGGCAGGGGGAGCTGGCGGAGGCTGTGGTCCAGGTCCTTCCGCTTCTCCTTGCGGATCTCCTCGCCGGACAGCAGGATGCTGATCTCGACCGGCACCACGAACCGCCCGGACTGCCGGGCGACCCGCGGGTAGACCGCCTCTTCCGTCAGGGCGAGCCCGGCGCCGGGGGTGATCGTCCGCTCGCCCGCGCGCACCGGCCGGGCGAGGAGGTCGGCCAGTTGCGGGACGGCGCGGTCGGCGTCCTCGGGAGTGCCGGCGGGGACCACGGTCAGGGAGCGCTCCGCCCCGCCGGGGAGAAGGGCGGGGAGCGGGAGCGAGGGGGGGGCCAGGCTCGCCCGCTGGAACCGGCCGGCGATCGCCGCCGCCTCGCCCGTAGTGGTGCCGGCGCGGGGGCGGAGGACGAGATGGATCGTCGGGTCCCCCCATCCCGTGATCCAGTGGCGGCGCACCTTCAGGGTCGTCAGGCGCGCCAGCAGGCGGTCGTAGCCGGTGCGCACGGCGGCGAGGTCGGCCCCGCTCAGGATGACGCGGTAGGTGTTCGCCTCCTCGTCGGTCGACGGGTGGTCCTCGAGGTCGTCGAGGAAGCCGCCACCCTGTCCGGACGCGGAGCGGATGCCGGTGGCGATCTCCAGCGCTCCGAAGCGGCCCGCCTCGTATCGCAGGCGGGTGGCGAGGAGCCGCCGCCGCTCCGGCGATCTCCCCGCGGGCCGCAACTCGGCCGTGGCCCGGGCGGCGCCTGGCACCGCGTAGATCCAGAACCGCTCCACCTCCTCCGCCTTCCCCAGCGCCTCCTCCAGCCTGGCCGCCCGGCGGACGGTCTCCGCCAGCGGAGTCCCCTGGGGGAGCTGGAGGATCGCCGTCAGGTTCCCCTGGTCCGGCCGCAGATCCCCCGGCCGGGGGAGGAGGACGCCGCCGAACAGGGTGAGGGCCAGATAGACGGCGGTCGCGGCGACGAGGACGACGGTGCCGGGATCGCGGAGGGCCGGTTTGAGGAACCGCCTCTGAGGGCGGCCGCCAGGGGGTGAAGGTGCGAGGGGCAGCAGCATCACCGCCAGCACCCCCGCTCCCGCCGCCAGCAGCAGCGCCAGGGCGGGCTCGGAGAGCAGCGGTCCCAGCTCGGCGGCGGCGAGGGAGACCGCCACCGGCACCAGCGCGGCGCCGGCGGCAGCGGTCCACCCCCAGGCGCGGGCGCCCTGCCGGCGGGTGAGGCGGAGGGCGGCCAGGGGGAGGAGGGAGACGGCGGCCACCGCGAGGGCCACCAGGGTGGCGACGTTCAGGGCGACGCCCGCCAGCAGGAAGGCGTTGGCGGCGGCGGCCAGGGCCGCGGGGATCGCCAGGCCGAGGGAGAGGGCGCCCCAGCGGCCGGCGAGCCGCGCGCCCGCCAGGGCCGCGAGTGCCGAGGCGAGGAGGCCCGCCAGGACGAGCCGCCAGACCAGCGCCCGCAGGGGGGCCGTTTTGTTCCAGCCGATCTCGCCGCGCACGCCGCCGGGGAGGTGGGCCAGCCGCCGGCGCAGGGCGCTGTCGAGGGCGAGCGGCGCCGCGCCGTGCGCGCGATAGACGAAGAGGCCCTGGGTGGGCTCGCCGCGGAAGCGCAATGCGGACTGCGCCGGCTGGCTGCGGGAGTGGAGCGCGGCCAGGGAGCCGAGAGGCACGGCGGCGGCGCCCGCCGGGATCGGCAGGCTCTCGAGGCTGGACCTGGACGCCGCCACCACGGGGCGCAGACGGTCCCCCTGGCGGCTCCAGCCGAGGGCCGGCACGCGCAGGGACCTGCCGACCTCGGCGAGCACGGCGCCGGCGACACTCCAGGGATCGAGCGTGGTCGCCGCGAGCTCGACCCGAATCTCCTCGCCGCGGAGGCCGAGGGGCTGGACCCGCCGCACCCCCGGCACCGCGCGCAGCGCCTCGGCCGCGGCCCGGACTCCGGCTTCGTCGCGCATGCCGGAGAGCCAGACGTGGAAATCTTCCTCGTCGCCGTCGGAATCGATCCAGAGGGTGGACCCCGCGGGGAGCCCGGCGCGCAGGCGGGCGAGCTCCGAGTCGAGACGCGCCGCCTTGCGCTCCGGATCGATCCCGGGGGCGAAGCGCAGGGTGAGCCTCGCGCCATCGGTCCGCACCTCGCCGGCGATCCCTTTCAACTGCCCGAGGGAGCGGGCGGCGCTCTCGATCGGCTCGATCCACTCGCGGGTCACTTCGCCGGGATCGCGGTCCTCGCCGAGCTCGAGCCCCACCGTCAGCTCCGGAAAGCTGTGCTGCGGCAGGTAGTCGAGCGGCAGCCGCGCCAGGGCGAAGCCCCCCAGCACCAGCAGGGCCAGCGTCGCGATCAGGCGGGCGAGCGGTCGGCCGTTCATCGGTTCCTGTGGATAGATCGGTAGAGGACCGGCACCAGTAGCAGCGAGGCGAAGGTCGAGAGCGTCATGCCGCCGATCACGGCCAGCGCCAGGGAGCGCCGCAGCTCCACCCCTTCGCCGCCGAGGAGCGCCAGCGGAAGCATGCCGGCCACCGTGGTCAGCGTCGTCATCAGGATCGGCCGGTAGCGCTCGGCGCCCGCTTGGCGGACCGCCGCGTCGACTCCCAAGCCGGCGCGGAGGTGGTCCTCGATCCGGTGGACCAGCACGATGGCGTTGTTGACCACGATGCCGGCGAGCAGGATGAGGCCGAGGAAGGAGAGGACGTTGAGCGTCTGCCCGGAGAGCGCCAGCAGGCCGAGCGCGCCGCCGAGGGCGACCGGCACCGTGGTCATCACCACCAGCGGCGTGGTGAGCGACTCGTAGAGGGCGGCGACGGTGAGGAAGACCAGGAGGAGCGACAGGGAGAGCGCGAGCCGGAGCTGGCCGAAGGCCCGCCGCAGCTCCAGCGCCTGGCCTCCGGGGGCGACCTGCTCGTCCGCCGTCCGCGCCACGCCGCGCAGCAGCACTTCCGGATCGCGGTTCCTCAGGGACCCGTCGAAGGCCAGGCGCACCGCCGGCAGGCCGTCTTCCCGCTCGAGCACGGGCGGCCGCGCGCCGGCGTCGAACCGGGCCAGGGCCCCCAGGGGGAGGACCCCCGGGCCATCCGCCCTCGAGCCATCCGCCCTCGAGGTCGCCAGGACCGGCAGCAGCGCCGGATCCTCCTGCTCGGTGGGGCGCACCACGATGTCGGGCTCGACGCCGTCGATGCGGGCGCGGCCGGCGGTCTGCTCTCCCAGGGCCGCGCGCACCTGCTGCTCCAACTCGTCGCGGTCGGCGCCGAGGGCGGCCAGGCGGGGCACGTCCCAGGAGAGCAGGAGGGCCGCGCGGTCGCGGTCCCGCCGCAGGCCCGCCTCGCGCAGGCCGCTGCCGCGCAGGCGCTCCTCCACCCGGCGGGCGAGGGCCGTGGCCCGTTCCGGGGTGGCGGCCGAGGCCACCACCTCCAGACGCCGGCCGGCCCGCTCGATCGATTGCAGGAAGGCGCTCGTCCGCGGCTCCACCCAGACCTCGACGCCGGGGAGGCGGGAGAGGGCGGCGCGCAGCCTCTTCCGCGCCCGGGCGGCGCTCGCCGGATCGGCGAAGCGGAGCTCGATCCGTCCGGTCTCCTCGGCGTCGCCGGCGGCCAGATCGGACTCGGGCGACTGCCAGGCCAAGCGGCCGGCGGGGGAGCCGGCCAGGACGGCGGCGGTCCGCTCCTCGACGACACCGCCCAGCCGCCGCGCCGCCTCGGGCGCGAGGTCGGGGGGGAGCCGGTAGCGCACCACGAGGTCGCGCGTCTCGGCGGCGGGCACCAGTTCGCGGGGGAGGACGGCCAGGGCGAGCAGCGCGACCGCCGTGGCCGCGAGCGCCGCCAGCACCGGCGCCGCCGGCCGGGCGAGGGCGCCGTCGAGCAGGCGCAGGTAGGCCGCGCGGCCGGGGGTCCGCCCCGGCGCGCCGCCGGCCCGCCGGTCGCGGGCGAGCACCGGCGTCACCGTCAGCGAGAAGAGGAGCGAGGCGGCGAGCGAGGCGACGATGGCGAACGCCTGGGCGCCGAAGAAGGCGCGCGCCAGCCCCTGGAGATAGACCAGCGGCAGGAAGACCACGGCGGTGGCGAGGAACCCCGCCACCACCGGCAGGGCGATCTGTTTCGTGCCCGCCACCTCGGGCGCCATTTTGGGATCAGACTCGCCGCGGGCGCGGGCGGTCGCGATCGACTCCAGCACCACGACCGAGCTGTCCACCAGCATGCCGGCGGCCAACGCGAGGCCGGCGAGCGAGACGACGTCCAGCGGCACGCCGCAGAGGTGGAAGGCGGAGAACGTGGCAAGCATCGAGGCGGGCACCGCCACCGCCAGGGCCAGCGTCGGACGCCAGCGTCCGAGCATCAGCCGCAGCACGGCGACCCCCAGGGCGAGGCCGATCAGCGCCGCCAGCCCCATCGTCCGCAGGGCCGCGGCCACCTCGGCGCTGCGGTCCGCCACCACCTGGACGCGCAGCCCGGCGGCGGCCCGCTTCCCCAGCTCCGCCGTCCGCTCGCGCACCCGGGCGGCGAGGGCGACCGCGTTCGCCTCGGGGGCGCGGAAGACGCGCACCAGGGTCCCCTCGCGGCCGGCGAATCGGAAGAAGCTGCCGTCGCGCACCTCCTCGAGCGACACGCCGGCGACGTCGCCCAGCACGCTTTCACCCCTGGGACCCTGGAGGCGCAGGGCGCGCAGGGCGTCGAGCGAGGAGGCGTCCTCCCGCACCAGCAGGGGGCGTACCGCCGCACCGGCCCGCGCCCGGCCGGCGGCGACCGCGGTGCCGACCGGCCTCAAGCGCGCCACCAGATCCGCGGGGGTGAGCCCGCGGGCGGCCAGCGCCGCAGCACGCGGGCGGACGACCGGGTGGAGCGGCGCGAGACCCAGCGTCTCGATCTTCCCAGCGCCGTCGAGCCGGGCGAGCTCCGGCACCAGCACCTCGCGGGTGAAGGCGGTGCGCGCGGCGCCCGAGGCGCCGTCCGATGGGCCGCCGGCCGACTTGCCGAAGACGGCGACCTCGACGATCGGCTCGGCGTCGCCGGCCACCAGCTCGATCGCCAGCGCGACCCCCGGCGCCTCCAGGCCGGAGAGGCGGCGCTCGGCCTCGATCCGCAGCCGGTCGGGGTCGGTCTGCCACTCGCTCTCGACCCGCACGCGGGCGAAGCCGTCCCCCGTCGAGCTGCGCACCGCGGTCACCCCGGAGACGGCGGTGAGCCGCTGCTCCAGCGGCCGGGTGACCCGCTCCAGCAGCTCCTCGCGGGCGCTCCCCGGGGCCGTGGCGGTGATCTCCAGGGCGGGGCGCTCGAGCGCCGGCAGCAGCGAGACCGGGAGGCGCAGCAGCGAGAAGACCCCGAGCACGACCACCGTCAGGGCGCCGAGCAGCGTCGAGACCGGCCGCTCGATGGCGCGGCGGATCATTGGCCTCCCCTGGGCTTGTCCGCTGGATCCTCGACCGCCTCCACCTTTACGCCATCGGAGAGCAGGGCGGCCCCGCTCACCACCACCTTGTCGCCGGCGGCGAGGCCGGAGATCACCTCGATCCGCCCCTCCCCCCGCGCGCCGGTGACCACCACCCGTCGCCGCGCCGCTCCCCCCTCGACCACGAACAGAGCGCTCCCTCCCTCGGAGACCACCAGCGCCTCCTCGGGCACGGTCAGCGCGTCCGGCCGCGGGTCGAGCTCCACGTGCACCTCGACCCCCTCTCCCGAAGCCGGCAGGCCGGCCCCCGCGGTCGCCTCCGCCACCACCGGCGCGGTGCCCCCCGCCTCCAGCTCGGGGGAGATCTCGCGGAGGACCCCGCGTCCGGCCGCGCCGGGGGTACCGGGAAGGACGAAGCGCACCCCCAGCCCGGGGTGGAGGCGGGCGCGGTCCCCCGCCGCCGCCCGCGCCTCGACCCGCGGCGGCCCGCCGGCGGCGACGCGGGCGAGCACCGTGCCGGACTGCACCTCCGCCTCGGGCGGGAGTTGCCGCTGCACCAGGAGCCACCCCGAGACCGGCGAGCGCAGATCGAGAGTCCCATGCTTCTGCCGGGCGGCCGTCAGGCGCTGGCTGGCGAGGTCGGCCTCCGCCTTGTAGGAGGCGAGCTGCGCCGCCGAGACCACCCCGAGGTCGAAGGCCCGCTGGTAGCGCGCGAGGTCCGAGCTCGCCACCGCCAGTCGCAGCTTCGCCTCGGCGAGCCCCGACTCGGTGTCGGTGTTGACCAGCCGCGCGAGCACCTCGCCGGCCCGCACCGCCACGCCGGAGGAGAGGCCGGCGCGGAACCGGTCGGGGTAGCGCAGCCGTCCGGAGGAGGGGAGGATCACCTCCGCCTCCTGGGCCGGGCGCACCACGCCGAGCAGCACCAGCGTCGGCTGGAACGGCGCCCGCGCCACCTTCTCCAGCTTCACCGGCAGGGGGGACGGTTCCTCGGGGGGCTCCACCGCCGGCCGGCAGGCGGTGAGCAGAAGCAGGGCCAGAAACGATCGGGAAAACTTCATGACATCCTCCGTCAAGAGAGCATCCGCTCGGGCCGGCGCAGGCGGCGGCGGGCGTAGAGGTAGAAGAGGGCCGCCCCGGCGGCGAGGACGGCCAGGCTGCCCAGCCAGGCGAGCGACTCGTCGGCTCCGGAGAGGAGAGTTCCGTAGACCGCTCCGAAGCGCGGCGGGATGGGGCTCGCGAAGAACCAGGGGCTCGAGCCGCCGACGGTGACCGCCGAGGCGAGCCAGACTCCGCCCGAGGTGCGCAGGCGGACCGCCCAGAACAGCGACACCGCGCCCAGGAAGAGGCTGATCACCACGATCTGGACCAGCGGCGGGACCAGCGGGAAGCTGTGCTCCATCAGCAGCCAGGCGAGGATCATCACCACCATCCCCTGCGCCGCAATCGCCGCGCAGACCGCCCCGGCGCGCCGCACGAAATAGGCCTCGGCGGCCGGCGCCGAGAGCGCGAGGTCGAGGCAGCCGGCCCGCCGCTCGAGGTCCACCATCCCGGCCAGGGCGGGGAGGGCGAGGATCAGCGACGGCAGGAGAAAGGCGAAGCGGTAGAGATCCCTCGCGTCCCCATCCGTTTCGAGCAGCATGGACATCACCAGCCAGCCGACCACCAGCACGTCGATCACCACGAAGAGGAGGAGCCGGCGGCCGAGGAGGAGCGCGAGGGAGAGGCGGAACGAGCGCAGGAGGTCTCTCACTTCCCCTCCTGGAAGAACACCCGGTCCCCCGGCGCGCCGTTGGGCACCAGCCGGTGGCACTGCTTGTCGGGATCGAGCAGCACCGCCTGCGGCCGGCGCCGGGTGCGCAGCTCGAAGAGGCCGTCCTTCCCAGGCTCGGCGCTCACCAGGGCCGGCACCGGGCCGAGGTCGGTCGTCAGCTCGACCTTGCAGAGCGCCTGGGCGTCCCCCCGGTTGTGCATCCTGCCGGTGACCCGCCAGCCGTCCGCCCCCTGATGGAACTCGACCCCTTCGAGCACCGGCTGCGCGAGCTTCCCCTCCACGAAGTTGTCCCGCAGGAAGCGGGGGAGGTCCGGGCCGCCGTGGCGCTCGAGGACCTCGAGCAGCTCCTGGCGGGTGCAGGGGCGCTGGTCCTGCTTGCGGGAGAGCAGCTCCGTGAGAGCCTGTTGCAGCGCCTCCTCGCCCATCCGGTGGCGCAGGCCCACGAGCAGCGCCGGGAAGCGGCTTCTCCAGTAGAGCGGGCTGTAGGGCTCCGTCGGCGGCGGCACGCTCAGCAGGCCCCCCTCGCCCGGCCGCAGGCCGGCCACCGCGGCGCCGTTCTCCGGGCCGAGGCCGAGCCGCTGCAGCGCGAGATCCCGGAAGAGGTGGCGGAAGAGCAGGGAGTCCGCCTGCGCGAACGGGCGCTGGCGCGAGAGGCGGGAGGCCACCAGCTCGGCCACGAACCCCTCCGGCTTCAGGACCTCCCGGGTCTGGGTGAGGTCCCATTCGCTGAGCAGCACGAGGTTGCCCAGCACCGACAGCGGCGCCTCGTTGTTTTCGCGCCAGCGGGCGGACCAGGCGACGATGACCGGGTCGGGATCGAAGATCCGGTCTCCGGACCATTCGAGCACCACCATGCGTTGCAGGCCGGCCAGCCCGGGCCAGGCCTCCTCGATCTGGCGCGTGCCGTTCTGGAGGAACGCCAGGTGCAGCTCGCCGAGCTTGGCGTGAGCGGGGTAGACGGCGACCGTCGTGCCGCTGCGCGGGGCGGGCAGGGTGCGGTAGCTGGAGCCGCCCAGCACGGCGAGATCGGCGAGGGGGAGCCGGCAGCCGCTCGCCAGGCGCCCCGAGCGGGCGACGCTGCCGCAGGCGTCGGCCAGGAAGAGGCCCGGCGGGGTCGCGAGCGCCAGGGTGAGATCCGCCTGCGGGGTGTACGACTCCTCCACCACCTGCTGCTCTTCGTCCAGCTTCCAGGGCTGATAGCGGGGGATGGGCGAGAGGTCGGCGGCGGCGAGCCGGATCCGGCGCGGCGAGATCGCCGGCGCCCGGTAGCTGTTCGAGAGGTCCAGGAGCTCGCGGGCGAACCGGGGGTGCAGGTGGATGCCGAAGCGCTTGTGGAAGCTCGGGTACTCGAAGGTCTGGGGAGCGATCATCGGTGTCCCCGGCTCGCCGGCGAGGCGGAAGCGGAGCTCGCGGCGGCCGCCAGGGGGGATCGGCGGCGTGAGCTCCACGGCGAGACGGTCCCAGGAGCGCGAGAGCGTCATCCTTCCTTCCCCGGCGCGCGCCTCGGCGATCTCGAGCAGCGGGTTCAGCTCGAAGGCGAGATGCCCTTGCGGCGAGGTTCCCAGGTTGCGCAGCTCGGCGGTCACCGCGAGCGCCACGCGCCGGCCCGGGCCGATCGTCCCCTCGACCCGCCAGCGGCCGGGCACCACGTCCGCCGGGGTGGGGGCGGGGCCCTGCGAGTGCTCGGCGGCGAACCGCGCCTCGCCGAGCGCCTCGTAATGGCGCACCCGGCCGATGAGGAAGGCCGAGGCGCCGGCGGCGAGCAGGAGCGCCAGCCCCATCGCCAGAAGGTCCGCCCGGGCCGGCGCCGGATCGGGGGCGTAGCGCTCCCGCAGCCGCGCCAGGGTGACCAGGAAGTTCCGCAGCGGATGCGCGGGGGGGATCCGCTGCGGGCGCACGTCCGGCCGGGTGCGGCGCAGGTAGCGCACGGCGAGGCCCAGCACGGCGGCGGCCAGCGCCACCGGCACCGCCGCCCGGGTCAGGTACTGCTCGCAGGCGACCCCGGCGTCATAGGGGATCTCGCTCACCGGCATCGGGAACGAGTGCGACCACGCGTTGGGATTGGAGACCCCAAGGATCCGGCTGGTGGATCGCACCAGGCGCGGCAGCGCGAGCCATTCCATGGGGCTGGCCAGCCGGATGCCGAACCGGCCGAGCAGGTCGTTCATCAGAGCCGGGACGAGCAGGAGCGCGAAGGCGCCGAACAGGAAGGCGTTGAGCGCGCCGCCGGCGATCGTGCCGACGCCGATCGCCAGGCCCGAGAAGGTCAGGGCGATGGGGGCGACGTGCATCAGCCAGGGCCCCAGGAAGGGGCCGGGGGGCACCGCGCCGGGGCCGTTGGCCACTCCCGCGAGGATCGCCGCCACGGCGAGGGGGACCGCCGACAGCGGCAGCAGGAGCGCCTGCAGGGCGAGCCAGCGGCGCAGCAGATAGCCGGCGCTCGACATCCCGGCCAGCGAGACGGTCGACCACGCCCCCTCGTCCTGCTCGCGGGTGATGGCGTCGAGGGAGATCAGGAAGGCGAGCACGGCGGCCAGAACCGGCAGGATCTCCGCCGTCTCGACGGCGTAGGTGACGGCGCCGGCTATCGCGCCCCCCGGGTCGCGCCGCAGCCAGATCACCAGCGCGGGGCCCGAGCCCGTGGCGGCGTAGACCGCGGCGAGCACCCGGAAGCGGAGCGACCTCCACTGCGTGCGCAGCTCGTGCGCGGCGAAGGCGCGGAGGAGCCTCACGCCGCGTCCTCCGCGGGCTCGGGGGGAGTCTCGATCCCCTGGAGGGCGAGGAAGGCGGCGTAGGACTCCTCCAGCGTCGGCCGCCGGGGCGCCGCTCCCGGCACCGCCGTCTCGCTGTAGACCACCCGCTCGATCCCCCCCTGGCGGTCGGTCCGCTGGGTGACCTCCACGGCTCCGGCCGGCAGCGGCTCGCCCCCGGGCATCTGCCAGAGCCGCCCCGCGGCCCGGCGCAGCAGCTCGGTCGGCGCGCCGTCGAAGAGGAGCCGCCCCCCGGCGATCACCCCCAGCCGCGGGCAGGTCGCCTCGACGTCCTCCACGATGTGGGTGGAGAGCAGCACCGTCGTGCTGGCAGCGACGTCGGTGATCAGGTTGCGGAAGCGGATCCGCTCTTCCGGGTCGAGGCCGGCCGTGGGCTCGTCGACCACCACCAGCCGTGGGGAGTGGAGGAGCGCCTGGGCGATCCCCAGCCGCCGCTGCATGCCCCCCGAGTACTCGCCCGCCCGCCGGTCCGCCGCCCGCTCCAGGCTCACCGACTCCAGCAGCTCCGCCACCTTGCGGCGCAGCGCGGCTCGCCCCAGCGGCACCTCGCGCAGCCGGGCGCAGTGCAGCAGGTACTCGCGCCCGGTCAGATGCCCGATCGGATGGAAATCCTGGGGAAGGAAGCCGATCCGCCGCCGGATCTCGGCCCGAGCCCGCGCCGACGCCGAGATCCGGCGGCG
>Ga0268266_10002041_pt1 | contig 22418 bp, 19 predicted proteins | sample KBSS13metaG_FD_190356 | JGI IMG/M metagenome (GOLD analysis project Ga0268266, IMG submission 190356) | Switchgrass rhizosphere microbial communities from Kellogg Biological Station, Michigan, USA - KBS S1-3 metaG (SPAdes) (version 2) | ecosystem: Host-associated > Plants > Roots > Rhizosphere... | reverse complement strand
GCCATCGACGACCCCGTAGGCGACGACCTCCTCCGCCTCATCTTCATCGCCTGCCACCCCATCCTCTCCGCTGAATCCCGCGTCGCTCTCACCCTGCGACTCCTCGGCGGCCTCACCACCGACGAGATCGCTCGCGCCTTCCTCCTCTCCGAGCCCACCGTCGCCCAGCGCATCGTCCGCGCCAAACGCACCCTCGGCGAAGCAAAGATCCCCTTCGAAGTCCCCCGTGGCGAAGAGTTCAACGCCCGCCTCGCCTCCGTCCTCCAGGTCATCTACCTCGTCTTCAACGAAGGCTACTCCGCCACCGCCGGTGACGACTGGACCCGCCCTGCCCTCTGCGAAGACGCCCTCCGTCTCGGCCGCATCCTGGCCGAGCTCGTCCCCAGCCAGCCTGAAGTCCACGGCCTAGTCGCCCTCATGGAGATCCAGGCCTCACGCCTCAACGCTCGCATCGGTCCCACCGGCGAACCCATCCTCCTGCTCGATCAGGACCGCTCCCGCTGGGACCAGATCCTCATCCACCGCGGCCTCTCCGCACTCGATCACGCCGAAAATCTCCTCACTCAATCTTCTTCCATCGAAACTGTCATCTCGACCGCGGCAAAGACGAGCCCGTTACAATCCACATCCACAAAATCAAGACAAGACGTCATCTCGACCGAAGCAACTCGAAGAGTTGCGCCGTGGAGAGATCCGCTTCTCTACCGAGACCTTCCCCAAGCCTCAGATCCGGATGCCCCATCTTCGGCTCGTGACGACGTCAGTCGACACGAGACTAAGGTGGGTTTGCAGGATGCCCCAGGTCTCCCCCCTGAAACCCCGGTTTCGCACGATATCCCCGCCGGACCCTACGTCCTCCAGGCCGCCATCGCTGCCTGTCATGCCCGCGCCATCACCGCCGAAGCCACAGACTGGCATCGCATCGCACAAATCTATGCCCAGCTCGTGCGCCTCAATCCCTCTCCTATCGTCGAGCTCAACCGAGCCGTCGCCATCTCCATGGCCTCCGGTCCCGCCGAGGCACTCCCGCTCATCGATGCGCTCACCAACGAGCCCACCCTCCAGAGCTACCATCTTCTCCCCAGTGTGCGTGGAGACCTGCTCAACAAACTAGGCCGCTACGACGAAGCCCGAACCGAGTTCGAACGAGCCGCATCCCTCACGCGCAACGGTCGCGAGCGCACCCTTCTCCTTAACCGCGCAAAAGCCGCCGTAAGGACTTCTTAGTCATTTGATCTGTAATTATTGAGAAGTCCGCCGGAAGCCGGGTGCCCCATCTTCGGCTCGTGACGACGACAGTCGCCACGAGACTAAGGTGGGTTGGCAGGACGCAAGTGCAGGTTCCCAAAAGAGAATTACTTGGTCACCGTCTCCATCGTCATCAGATCGATCAGATTCGGATCGATGCTCAGCATGATGATCCTGTTGTTGTCGATCGAATAATCCAGGAAGTTATTCGCCGTGGTGAACGCCACGGCATCCAGGCCCGTGAGCGCGATCACGCCAGTCGTAGTATTCGTGCTTCCGGTCAGACTTTGGTTCTGTGTTGGAGTGCCACCGTCGTTATAGTCCGTGAAACCGGTATAACTTCCGGAGGTTACCGTTGTGGCGCCGGAAGCACTCCATGGCGTGCCATTGGTGTCGTTCAAAAATCCACTATTGGTGATGGAATACCCCCCTGCCGCCGTTTGAGGTGTTCCCGTTCTTAGATAGGCACGTCCAGCGCTCACCTCCAACGTATCGGCACCCATCAACATAGCGTTGCCGTTGCCATCCAGATACATCTGGAAGCCATAGTTGCCGCCCAATGGATTGTGCTGGGTCGCGACAGCGCTGATCGTCACTCTGCCCGTCGCATCAACCACGGCGCTGCCTCCGGTGATCGAATCCTCGCCATAGTTTGCGAAATCATTGATCGCAAGAGGGCCCGAAAGAGTCAGGGTAGGACTGAAGTTCAGCACACCTGCGAAGTTAACTATGAAATTGTTGTCTTCCCCTGCTGTCCTGAATGCATAGTTCTTGCCGGCAATACTACCTGCATTGAAGGTTCCGGTATTGCCACCCTGCCCCAACGCCATACCCGCGAGATTGTCGGACAAGTCATCCTGCTGACTTTCAATCAACTGAATCTGATTCGTCCCTACGATGTAACCCGTTAGGATGAACCCTGGAACCTGAGCACTTGTACTCGGAGAGAGGCTGAAGGTCAATCTGCCGTATTGGTCCGGTGCGCTCACCGTCCCTGAAGCGAAGGTCAGCCCCAACGCAGGACCAGCACCATCTAATAAGTTGAAATCGAAGATGCTGCCATTCGCGGATACCGACGTTCCGCTGACATTGAGAACTCCGCCAACCGACAAGCGAGTCTGTACCTGCTGATTACTGCTATTGACAGTCAGATCGAAGCCATCGATCACAAACGCATAACCTCCCGAAGGAGCGGCTGTGCTTGTTTGAAGATCCATCGATCCCGACCCCGTAGCATAGCCGTCATACTCCGAGATCAAAACCCTCGCATTGGAGACCTTTGCCCCCCGTAGCGTGATCGTCCCCGCATTACCAGTGGGACCGATGTTCTGGTTCCCGGTAGCAAGAACGATCTGAAGATTCCCACTCGATGCCACGGAAACACTGCTGCCTGCGGCGGCAATCGTATCGTTGTAGAACGCCTGAGAATCTGTGAAGTCCTGTTTGCCTCCCGTGATCGCGCCATTGACTACGGTGAAAGCTCCTACGATGAAACATTGTCCGTTGCCGTTCTGCCCGGCCAGATGATAAACGTACGTTCCGTCATTGAGGCCAACAGCCGTAGGCCCGACGATCGTTATCGTCGCCGAGACGGACTTTGTACCGTCCGTCACAGACGTCGCCGTCAGCGTCACCGTATTTCCACTGGGTATCGCACTGGGTGCGGTATACGTCGTCGCCGTTCCGCTCGCAGTCTGCGCCGTGGCTACTGAACCGCACGAAGATCCTCCGCAAGTGACCGTCCACTTCACGCTCGAGTTCGCTGCTGAGTCGTTGTTAACGTTGGCAGTAATCCTCGTTGTCGTGTTGATCGTCATCGGGCTCGGAGGCGGAGGCGCGAGAGACACCGAGATAGGCGGCGGGATAATCGTAATCGTCGCGGTCGCCGTCTTCGAAGTATCCGTCACCGACGTTGCCGTGATCGTAACTGTATTGTTATTCCCGCTCGGAACTGTTAGAGGAGCAAGATAGCTAGTCGCCGTCCCACTCGCCGTCTGCGCTGGACTGAAGGAACCGCACACTGAAGTGCCGCAGCTTACCGTCCAGGTCACACCCTTATTGCCGCTGTCGTTCGTCACAGTGGCCGTCAAAGCAGCCGTCGTATTCGCAGCCAGACTCGAGGGCTGACCGCTGATCGAAACCCCGATCGCCGCAGGCGGAGTAATCGTAATTGTCGCCGTCGCTGCCTTGGTGCCGTCCGTCACCGAAGTCGCCGTCACCGTCACCGTATTCCCGCTGGGAACTGCGGCGGGTGCCGTATACGTTACAGCCGTCCCGCTTGGAGTATTCGAGGCGCTGAAGGATCCGCATGCTGTGCTGCTCCCGCAGGTTGCCGACCATTTAACACCGGCACTCGCGCTGTCATTGACCACAGTAGCCGTAAGAGACGCCGTAGCGTTCACAACAAGTGTCGAAGGCTGCCCGCTCATCGAAACCGTAATCGCCTGCGTAGGTGGAGGAGTAGGCTTCGACGACCCCCCGCATCCAGCCAATCCAATCATCGCCAAACAACCCATAAGGAGCACGCCGCCGATGTTCTTCATCGCGCACCCCCAAGGTTGTTCTGAACGCTCTTCGACCGTACTTGCGGGCTGCTGCTGCTGCCGCTGCTAGCAGTCGTGTGGACCGGGAATCCATTCTTGTTGCGAACCTGAACCGTCTGTCCCGCCACCACCAGTTCGCGGGCCAGCAGATAGCTTTGCCCGTTCATCGTCCGCGTGAGACCTGTAACTTGAACCGACGCGCCCGAATGAATCTGGATCCGGACGTTCTGATCTAGGCCGGATCCAGCACTCACCGTCAGCGGCTTCTGCGAGACTGTCATCACAAAGTTGAAGCCCGCCGGTCCGCCCGCAGGATGCTGCGTAAGCACCTCCTGGACAACGCCGCTCATCGTGATCTCATCGCTGGCCTTCCAGGCCTCAGACGGACTCGACTGGTGCAAACCGCGTCCCTGCCCGATCGCCGGTCGTCCAGCCGCGGCACACAGGAAAACAAGACAGAAAATGGAGGTAAGTCTAGAGCAAGACATTGCGTGCAACTCCTCATGGAATGGATAAATCCAGGGCCCGGCTGACTTGGAGCTTTCCGGTGTGAAGCTATCTACGGCGACAGCAATGTACGCCCGCAGTCACTGGAATGGCCAGCACTTCTTTCGCAAAAAATTGACCTGTATCCTTGGGGCCCCGAGCCGCTAAGCCATGTCCGTTCACCAGTAAGAGGAGAGGAGGCTGCGGCGATGCATCCTGAGTTGTTCAACACCACAGTATGCTATTTGTCCCGCGGTCGGGCAGCTTTTTATAGATTTTCATCTCCGGCTACCCTGCAACTCCATCTCAGACCGAGGCTTTTCTGATCCTCCAGGCCAGGAATCTCAGATGCGCGACGACGTTCGCGCTCGACCCGCCCACGCAATCGGTCCGAGACCTGTCAAGTGTGTAGTGCCCCTAACACGCGCAGAATCAACAATCTGTGATTGCCGAATTGCCATCTGCAAGTGGCTATACTGGTATCAGTCCATAAAATTATGAGAACTTGATGGGGTCTTACGTTCGCAGGCAAGATCCGGCATTGCTGGATCCTGCACACGAGGTCCCAACCTAAGTCCCTTGATTGGAAGATTTTGCACGAAAACATACCAGGGAGCCCCTACCGGATATGCCTGATCAACGCACTGACCTGCTCAATCTCATCGCGACCCAGTCCTTTCGTTTAGGCGTCTTCACTCTCGCCAGCGGCAAGCAATCCGACTATTACATCGACTGCCGCACCACCACCCTCCACGCCGAAGGCGGACGTCTCTCCGGCCTCCTGCTCTACGACCTCATTCGCCAGCACTTCCCCAACGCCGAGGCCGTCGGCGGCCTCACCATGGGAGCCGACCCCCTCGTCTCCAACGTCGCCAGCGCCAGCGCCTGGTACCACCTCGACCACCCGGAATCCCCGCTCCTCCACGGCTTCCTCGTCCGCAAGGCCGAAAAGACCCACGGAACCGGACGCCGCCTCGAAGGCTTTCATAAATTAGGCGCGCACGTTGTCATCGTCGACGACGTCTGCACCACGGGAGGCTCGACCATCACCGCCATCGAAGCGACCAGGGAATCCGGGATGAACGTCATCGGAGTCCTCTGCCTCGTCGACCGCGAACAAGGCGGACGCGCTAATATCGAAGCCGCCGCGCCCCACGCTCCGTTCCACGCTCTCTTCACCGCCACCGACATCCGCGCCGCACACATCGCAGGTAAGGAAGGCACGCAATGAGTACCTCTCAGCCAGAGATCACCTACGTAGGCGGCCCCACAGCCCTGATCAACTTCCACGGCATGCGCTTCCTCACCGATCCGACCTTCGATCCGCACGGCGGAAACTACGTCACCGGCCCAATTACGCTGACGAAAATCTCCGATCCCGTCGTCGGCCTCGACGCCCTCGGCACCATTGACTACGTTCTGCTCAGTCACGACCAGCACTTCGACAATCTCGATCACGCTGGCAGAAAGATGCTGTCGCAGGCGAAGCAAGTGCTCACAACCGCAGAAGGAGCAACGCGACTCGGCGGAAACGCAATCGGCTTCGTCCCCTGGCAGACCATCGAAGTCAAAGCCCCGGACGGAAGGCCCTTCCTGATTACGGCAACCCCGGCACGTCACGGCCCCTATGGATGCGAGGCCCGAAGCGGCCCCGTTGTAGGTTTCGTCGTCTCTCCGAAAGAAAGCGGCATCGAAGGCGCTCTTTATTTCTCGGGAGATACCGTCTGGTACGAAGGCGTAGCCGAGGTAGCCCGCTGGTTCAACATCACGACCGCTGTCCTCAACATGGGAGCGGCTCACGTCGAAGCAGCAGGTCCCGCGCCACTTACCATGACCGCCGATGATGGCATTCAGGTCGCCAAAGCCATGCCCCAGGCCACCATCGTCCCGCTTCACTTCGATGGATGGGCCCACTTTACGGAATCCAGACAGGTCATCCAGGAGGCCTTCTGGAACGCCGGGCTCGACACCCGACTCCGCTGGGTCGACCCCATCCGCTCCTAAGTTCGATAAACTAGAGGGGACATGATTCCTACCCTCGAATGGCTCCCTGAAGGCGTAAACTTCCTCGACCAAACCTAGCTCCCCCTCGAGGAGACCTACGTCCTCGCCACCGATTACCAGCAGGTCGCCACTGTCATCCGCGACATGATCGTCCGCGGCGCACCCGCCATCGGAGTCTCCGCCGCGATGGGCTTCGCCCTCGGCGTCAGCCAGAGCAAGGCCACCGACATCGCCAGCCTCAACGGCGAGGTTGCCACCATCGCCAAGACGCTGGCCGAGACCCGCCCCACCGCCGTCAATCTCTTCTGGGCCATCGACCGCATGCGCGTGAAGTACAACTCCCTCGCCGAGGCAGGCACTTCCATCCCCGAGATCAAAGCCGCCCTCATCAAGGAAGCCCAGCAGATGTACGACGAAGACATCGCCGCCTGCAAGTCCATGGGAGCCCACGGAGCAGCTCTGCTCCCGAAGCAAGGCACCGTTCTGACCCACTGCAACGCCGGCGCTCTGGCCACCTGCGGCTACGGCACCGCACTCGGAGTCATCCGCGCCGCCGTCGAGCGCGGCCACAACATCGACGTCTACGCCGACGAGACCCGCCCCTACCTGCAGGGCGCGCGTCTCACCGCCTGGGAGTTGCTGCACGACAACATCCCCACCACGGTCCTCTGCGACAACATGGCAGGCTCGCTGATGCGCCAGGGTAAGATTCAGGCTGTCATCGTCGGTGCCGATCGTATCGCTGCCAACGGCGACACCGCTAACAAGATCGGAACCTACTCGGTCGCCGTCCTCGCCAAAGAGCACGGCATTCCGTTCTACGTTGCCGCCCCGCTCTCGACCATCGATGTCAACACTCCCGACGGCGACGCCATTCCAATCGAACAGCGCTCCGCCACCGAGGTTACGCACTCAAACGGCAAGCAGATGACGCCCAACGGCGCGGCCATCCAGAACCCCGCCTTCGATGCCACCCCGGCCAAATACATCACCGCTATCATCACTGAGCATGGCGTCCTGCGCGCTCCGTACGAACAGTCGATCAAAAAGATGTTCGAAAAAGCAGCCGCCAATCCCGAGCTCATCACTGCATAAAGACAAGCCCCGCTCGCGAGCGGGGCTTATCTCATGATTTTGTCAGGAAGAAGATCCACTCCACCTGGATCAGCGCGAGCACAATGAGCGCTGCCCAGCCTCGCCCGTTCGCCTTCAATCCTGTTGCCCGTGCAAGCTGATGTGCCATCACTCCCAGCAGAGCCAGCGGAGCGACTACAGGAAAATGGTACGTCGGGTGCGACATCGTCACCCAGTAAGGCAGCCCGTAGAGCAGAATCGCGCCCGTGAGCGCCCACGTCTCCCATCTTCGCCACAGGTTTCCCGGCGCAGCAGCAATCCAGAAGAAGGCATATCCGGCGACGACTAGGTAACACAGTGCGTCCATCGCGAAGACGGGGAGAAACCACCGTCTTCCCTCCCCGCCTGCACCTCGCATATTCGCGGCTGTGAAGATGTCGAATCCCCAGAAGCATCTCACGCGGTTCAGAGTGCGCAGCAGAAACAGGTCCGGACGGTGCAGCACGTAAGCCACAGCGCGTCGCTGAAACTCCGCACCTCGATCTGTCTCGGGAAGCGTTACGACCTGCCGAACGACCTTCTCATAATCGGGAAACTGGTGAATCTCTTCCGTTCCCAACTTCGCGTGCGACCCGAAGTACCAGGTTCGATAGAGCGGTGTGGATGGATTGTTCCCGTAATACAGGTTCGCCCCATTTGAATTGTTGATGGTCCACTGGTCCGAGAGCTGGTGCACTCGGACCACCCACACGAAGATCAGGAGCATACCAAACGCCACAGCAAAGAGTGGCTCTGCAACTCGTCTTCTTCGCAGGAACACCAGGGCAGGCAGAACTAGCATCAGTGGAAGCGCACTGGGACGAATCAGACCAAGCGCACCCAGACTTGTACCCAGCAAAAACGCCTCGCGCCAACCCGAGCCACGTGAACAGCGGACTGAAGCGCTCACCGCCCACAACAAAAGAGCTGCTGAAGGCATCTGCGTCATGGGCTCTATCGAAAAGTGAATCAACGCAGGAGTAATGCTGAAGATTGCAAGAAGCACCAGAGTTATTCTGCGTTTCACCTGGAGGTCATCGGCCAGGCGGACGAAGCCGAAGCAGAACAGAACCCACCAGAGCAGCATCGAAGCGCGCAGAGCTACATCACCTAGACCTACTGCCAAAAAGGGAGCGAGATAAAACGAGAGTCCCGGAGGCCAGTAAGGCACAAATGGCCTGCCTCCCAGAAGCAGCAGAGCCATCTCGCGATAATCGGTGGAATCGGAGGCCAGCGGAACACCTGCGATCTTCCAAAGCACAACGGCGCGAAGCGCGAGGCTGGCAAGCAAGATAATGGTGAACTGCTGCCAGAAAGGCGTGCGGCTGAACCCGGTCGCCTTGCCGGGCGCGCGCGTCCCAGCTTCCGCTGGTTGCTCGTGACTGGCCTTCAAATAGCTCTCCTGGATGGAGCCGCTCCCAACTGCAGTAATAAAGGGCCCACGGGAGCTGCGATCTTGAACCCATCATACCGCGCTCTCAAGCTCCACCCGTTTCCCCACGCCGAGCCAAAAACCTTCTACCCTAGAAAACAGGCTTGTGATTCACCCGTTTTTCAACCCGCGTCAACGCTCCTTACTTCGTGGAGCGCTCCTGGTTCTGATCAGTCTCGGAATCTCTGTCCTGCTCTCTGATTTTCCTCACAATCGCGCCAATCCCTTTATCATCCTTCCTGTCTTTGGCGCTATCGCAGGAACCATCGACCATCTTCGTTGTATGCGAACTCGCTGGAGTTTTTATCACGGCGGCGTACTCCTGATGATCTACATGGACCTGATGGCCCTCAGCATGATCTTGTTCTTCTTGCTCTATCCATACGCCCTCTGGCTTACACGCTCTGCATAACTCTGCGTTGTCACTTGTCGTATACTCGCCGTGATTCAAGCACGTGACTTTGAACTCTCAGGGGAGACCTACATGCTCAAAGGCTTTCGCGATTTCGTTCTTCGGGGCAACGTAATGGACCTGGCGGTCGCCGTCATCATCGGCGCGGCCTTTACCGCCATCGTCACGGCTCTGACCACGAACATCATCAACCCTCTGCTTGGCGCGATCATTGGCAAACCCAACTTCGATTACCTTGTCGGACATGTCAACGGCGGAGTCATCGAATATGGTAAGTTTCTGACCGCGATCATCAACTTCCTGTTGATCGCAGGTGTGGTTTACTTCTTTCTGGTACTACCGACCCAGTATCTGTTGAAGAAGTTTCATCCTGAAGTGGCTGCCCCACCCTCCACCAAAGGCTGCCCTGAATGCCTCTCCGATATCCCCGCCGCCGCTCACCGTTGCAAATTCTGCGGTCAGCCCGTGGCTGCCTGATTGGTTCCCTCTCTTTTCCGCGCGGTATCGTTCAGGCTCGTGCCGCGCGGAATGCTGTACTCTAACCTCTAGAAAACTCCCTTTAGAGGTCGACTTTTGCGCGCTGCCTGCACCCTGACCTGCTCTCTTCTGGCCCTCTCTCTGACTGCCTCTGCGCAGACCCCGCAGGTCTTTGGGTACCACGACTTTACTCAGCAGGCAAAGTGGGATGCAGCCTTCCTCCAGGTCCCCGACGCAAAGCTTGCTGGAGAACATCTTAAAACCCTGACCGCAGCGCCGCACTGGGCCAGCTCCCAGCAGGACTACGTCACAGCGGTCTATGTTGCAGACAAGTTCAAAGCCGCAGGTCTGGAGACTCAGATCGTTCCCTATAAGGTTCTGCTCAACAAGCCGGTGAACATCGTTATCGAGGCCTTCTCCGCAGATGGCAAAAAGCTGATGACCGGTCCGTCTGTGGAGCACGTTGACCCGGAGAAGTACGGCGGCGATCCCTTTCAGGACAATCCAGATATCTTTCCCGCCTTCAACGGCTCCTCTCCATCCGGTGATGTCACCGGAGAGGTTGTTTATGCCAACTATGGCAATCTCGCAGACTTTAAGAAGCTGGCGAGCATGGGTGTCAACGTCAAAGACAAGATCGTCCTGGTCCGCTACGGCTCGAACTTTCGCGGAGTGAAGGTCTATCTGGCTCAGCAATACGGCGCCAAAGGCGTGCTCATCTACTCCGATCCGGCAGACGACGGATACTTCCGTGGTGATATCTACCCCAAGGGCCCCTTCCGCCCCTCCTCCGGAGTTCAGCGCGGCTCGGTGCAGTTTCTTCCGATCTATCCTGGCGATCCGCAAACTCCCGGTATCGCCTCAACGCCTGACCTTCCAGACTCCAAGCGAATCCCTCTGAACGAGCTCAAGGGAAATCAACCTTCCATTCCTGCAAACCCGCTCTCGTACAAAGATGCCGCTCCCATCCTGAAGTGCCTCGACGGTGCCGTCTCTCCTCGAGAATGGCAGGGAGCCCTGCCCTTTGCCTACCACGTCGGCGGGACCGGCAAGGTCACGGTCCACATGCACCTTGAGCAGGACACCGCGCTCCGTACCATCTGGAACGTCATCGGCACCATCGAAGGAAGCGATCCAACACAGAAGGACGATTGGGTTGTCGCCGGCAATCACCGCGACGCGTGGATCTTCGGTGCTGTCGATCCCAACTCCGGAACCGCTGCCATGCTCGAGACCGTCCATGGACTCGGAGAGCTGATCAAGCAGGGATGGCGGCCGAAGCGTCGCATCGTCATCGGATCCTGGGACGCTGAAGAAGAGGGCCTGATGGGCTCGACGGAATGGGCTGAGCAGCATGCCGGACCTCTTGCCCGCGCCGTCGCATACTTCAACACCGATGTCGGAGTCTCCGGACCCGAGTTCAAAGCCGCGGCCGTTCCTTCCCTCCAGCAATTTGTGCGCGATGTCTCCAAACAAGTTCCCTCTCCAAAGGGCGGCACCGTTTATCAGCAGTGGAGACGCGATCAGGAGACCGATGCAACCAATCACATCGCCTCCTCACTCGGAGCGAATCATATAGGCTCTGCTGCAGAAGAAGACGTTCGCGTAGGCAATCTGGGTTCCGGGTCTGACTACACCCCATTCATCCAGCACCTTGGGGTGCCGTCCACCGACATTGGCTCCGAAGGATCGTACGGCGTCTATCACTCTGCCTTCGACAACTACAACTGGTACATCAAATTTGCCGATCCTGATTTCGCCTATCTGCAACAGCAGGCCCGCGTCTTCGGCCTGGAGATCCTGCACATGGCCGATACCGATGTGCTTCCTTACGACTACCAGGCGTACGGCAAAGATATCGTCGAGTATCTCCAGGTCGCGCAGAGACATGCCGCTACCGGCAAGCTGTCCCTCGATCTTGCGCCCGCTCTCGCCGCTGCACACCGTCTGGAGTCCGCTGGCGCAGTCATGCGTTCGCACCAGATCTCCGCTACCGCAAATATCGCTGCGCTCAATAAAGCGTTACGCGACACCGAAGGTGCCTTCCTCAATCCTGAAGGCCTTCCCCACCGCCCTTGGTACAAGCACACCATCTACGCTCCTGGCGAGTACACAGGCTATGCTGCGGTGGTCATCCCCGGCGTCAACGAGGCCATCAGCGAGCCTGATGCTCCTCGCGCCCAGGCTCAACTTGCCAGGCTTACTGAGGCTCTGAACCGCGCATCGGACATACTCGAAGGCGCTGCCAGATAACGGATCAGGAAGAAGAGCCCATCACCGCGCAGCCCGTTCTTTCTTCCGTCTTGTGACTGCCTCTTCTTCCTCCTGCACAGGCACCACGGAGTGTCGAAGCTGCACGGCCGTCTGCAGCACAATCTGTTTCGCGGGAGACAGGTCCCCATCGACGCGATCAATCAAAATGCTGGCCGCAGTTGTCCCGAGTTGATATCCCGGCTGCGAAACCGAAGAGAGCTCCGGATTCAGCATCGCGGCAGGCTCCATATCGTCAAACCCAATCAGAGAGATGTCCTCGGGACATCGCAGGCCGGCTTCGCGAATCGCCTGCAAGACACCGAAGGCGATAAGGTCATTGCCTGCAAAGATCGCTGTCGGACGAGGGATCATGCGCAGCAGTAGCATTGTCTTCGAGTAGCCCGCGTACCTCTCGAAGGTCGCCTCCTGCACGTACTCGGGAGCCACTACAACGTTCTCTGCCCGCATCGCCCGCCGAAAACCTGCAAGCCGTTCTGCAGCGTTCGTAAGATGAAGAGGACCTGTAATCGTTGCGATTCGCCGATGCCCTAAACTCAGCAGCGAGCGCGTGGCGGCGTAGGCCCCACCTTCGTTATCTGCGGTCACCGCATCTCCCTTCCAGTGTTTCGGCAGGCGATCGACACAGACGATCGCGCTTCCCATCTTTCGATAAGACTCGGCCTGCTCTGTAAGATCGCTGAAATTGGACGGGATGACGATAAGGCCGGCGGGAAGGTAGGCTCGCAACTCATTCAGATGGAAAATCTCTTTTGCGTGATCGTTGTCCGTATTACAAAGAATCAGGCGATATCCGCGAGAAAAGGCGATGTCTTCTGCCCCTCGCACAACCGCCGGAAAAAATGGGTTAGTAATGTCGGGAATAATCATCCCGATCATGTTGGTCTTGACTCGCCTCAGCCCTCTTGCCAGCTGGCTCGGTTGATATCCAACAGCATCAACCGCTTCAAGAACCCGCTTTCTAAGGGATTCCTTCACCGTAGCCGAGTGATTGAGCACGTTCGATACGGTACCCACCGAGACTCCGGCTTTACGTGCTATGTCGAGTATGTTCGCCATCAGCCCAGCTCAAAACGCTCCATGGCCTGAACCTCATCACATTTTGAAAGGATTCAACGCACCCATCATACCCTGCGACCTCTCCAGTGCAAGCTGTACCGGAGAGGCCGTCAAAGAAAGACCTCTAGCTCCTGAGAGCCATCTGTTCGGTCACGATCTGGGTAAGGTCCGCCTTCTTCAGGCCGTGCTCACGTTCATTGAACTCGTCTACCTTGCTCGACCAGTTCATGGAGCAGAACTTCGGCCCACACATGCTGCAGAACGCAGCTTCCTTGTAGTAATCGTCCGGCAGCGTCTCGTCGTGCATGCCGCGCGCCGTATCCGGATCCAGGGAAAGCGCAAACTGCTTGTCCCAGTCGAAGGTATAACGAGCGTGCGAGATAGCGTCGTCGCGATCGCGCGCTCCTGGACGATGACGTGCAATATCCGCCGAGTGAGCAGCAATCTTGTACGCGATGATGCCGTCTTTGACATCCTTCTCATTCGGCAGTCCCAGGTGCTCCTTCGGAGTTACGTAGCAGAGCATCGCCGCGCCGTGCCATCCGATCATCGCCGCGCCAATAGCCGAAGTGATGTGGTCATAGCCGGGAGCGATATCGGTCACCAGCGGCCCCAGCACGTAGAACGGAGCGCCGTCGCAGAGCTCGACCTCCTTGTCCACCTGCTCCTTGATCTTGTCCATCGGCACGTGGCCAGGACCTTCGATCATCACCTGCACATCGCTCTTCCATGCCTGGCGGGTCAGCTCACCCAGCGTCTTCAGCTCGGCAAACTGGGCCTCGTCGCTGGCGTCAGCAACGCAGCCAGGACGCAGACCGTCTCCCAGCGAGTAGCTGACATCGTACTTCGCCATGACTTTCGTGATGCGGTCAAAGTTCTCGTACAGGAAGTTCTGCTTGTGGTGATGCGTCATCCACTGCGCCATAATCGCGCCGCCGCGGCTCACAATTCCAGTAATGCGCTTGGCGACCATCGGGATGTACTGGATCAGCACACCCGCGTGAATCGTAAAGTAATCCACGCCCTGCTGCGCCTGCTCTTCGATCACCTCGAGATAGAGATCGATATTCAGATCCTCGACACGCTTTACCCTGCTCAGAGCCTCGTAGAGCGGCACCGTTCCAATCGGCACCGGCGAATGCCGCAGAATCGCCTCACGAATCATCGGAATATCTCCACCCGTCGAGAGATCCATCACCGTATCGGCGCCAAAGTGCACCGCCGTATGCAGCTTGCGCAGCTCTTCATCCACATTCGATACCAGCGCCGAATTGCCAATATTCGCATTGATCTTGCAAAGGCTCTCCACGCCAATGCACATCGGCTCCAGCTCAACGTGATTGATGTTGGCAGGAATAATCATCGTTCCCTTCGCCACTTCGCTGCGAATCTTCTCCGATGAGATCTTCTCGCGCTCAGCTACAAACGCCATCTCCTCCGTGATCATTCCCTTGCGAGCAAAGTGCATCTGCGACATGTTCCAGTCGCCCGTCCGTTCAGCCTCTTCCTCCCGCTTGACGATCCATTGCCCCCGTCCCGTCGGAACTTTGTATCCATTGCCGTTCGTGGCGTTTCCACCCGGATGATTGCCATTTGTGCTCATAAGGAACCTCTTTCAACGAATCGCTGCGCCACAAGCTGACGTAATCCGAGTATATCGCCGATGGCGACGACCACGCACCGTGCCTCGATTGCGGCCAACCCATCGCTTCACACAGCATCCTATCCACATAGAAAGCGCACGACCGTGAGCACTCCGGTGAACGCTGCCGCCCCACGGAAACTACCTCCCGCACCTGTGCGCACGGCGCCGGCGACCTTGTGCGGCCCAAAAAAGGAGCTCCTGCACCATGAAAATTTTCTCAGCCAATATCGAAGACCTGCGTACCCTATACGTCACAAACCTCAAGAAAGCTCTGGACATGGAGCAGAAAATTACCGACGCTCTTCCCAAGATGATCGACCAATCCACCGATCCCCAGCTCGCCCAGGCCTTTCGCGATCATCTTCGCCAGACCGAAGGCCATGTGGCCAACGTCGAAGCTCTGATTCGCAATGCCACGGGTGACAGTGAGACCGAAACCTGTAAAGCCATCAGCGGTCTCATCACAGAGGCGGAAGACGGCGCCAAAGATGCCTCCGATATGAGCATCCGCGATATCACTCTCATCGCCGCCGGGCAGCAGGTCGAGCACCACGAAATCGCTGTCTACGGCACCCTCCGGACATGGGCTGGAATCCTTGGCCTCACCGAAGATGTGCGTATCCTCGAATCGATCCTCAACGAAGAAAAGGCGGCTGACAAACTGCTAAGCACCATCTCTGACGGCGTCAACCTGCAGGCCGCCGCTTAGCAATATTCCCTCACAAAATTCCCTCTCAAAAAAGACAGCCGGCAGGAACTCAACCCCTGCCGGCGTTGTGAAGAGACCCTATTCATTCCGCAGCGCGACCATCGGGTTGATCCGCGATGCTCGGCGCGCCGGAAGATATCCCGCCAGAAGCGCAACTGCAACTAGCAACACCGGCATGCCCGCAAACGTCGGCGGATCTGTCGGAGCCGTTCCAAACAACAACGACGAAATTAACTGGGCCATCGCAATTGACAAAACTGCTCCCGTCGCAATTCCCAGAGTTGCCATCTGCAACGTCTTCCGGATCACACCCATCTGTACATTCCCCGGCGACGCGCCGAGAGCCATACGAATTCCGATCTCCTGCGTCCTGCGCGTCACCGAGTATGAGATCACGCCGTAGATCCCGAGAGAAGCCAGCAGCAGTCCAAGCCCCGCGAACGTGCCCACCAACAGAACAAAGAACTGTCGCGGTGAAACGGCATGATCGACGATCCCCTGCATCTGACGAAACTCCACCGACGGCTGATTCGGATTGATCTCCCTCAGCGTCCGCAATACGCTGCCGGAAAGCTGCGCTGGAGGCAGTTTCGTTCTCACCACCAGGTAGGCTCCATCCGGTCCCCAGTCGCTCTGCATCATCGGCAGATACATCTGCCAGCCCGTCTTTCCTTCGATGTTCGTGTCACGCACATCGGCAATCACACCGATTACACGCACGTCCTTCTTGCCCACAACGGCCATCTTTCCTACAGCATCCTCGCCTGGCCATAATCCCTGAGCGGCGCTCTGATTCAGAACGATCACCCCTTCGCCCTTATCGTTGTCTGACCAGTTGAAGTCCCTTCCCCGCAGCCGCATCCCCATGGCCCTGAAGTAACCCGGCGCAGTGACATACACAAAGGCTCCCGGCAGCTCGCCCGGCTTGTAGCTTTTGCCCTTCACATGAGGAGCACCCCATCCGCGATTGCGATCCAGCGGAAGGTTATCGGAGAAACCAACAGCGTCGACACCGGGAAGTGCACTCACGCGGCGTGCGACATTCTGCAGAATGGCGTTGCGTTTTTCCGTATTGTTGCCGTCATCGTAATCCAGCTTCATCGCCGCGGCGGTCGAGGGTTCGAATCCCAGATCTACATCAAGAACTCGCAGAAAGCTTCTGAGCAGTAGCCCCGCACCAATCAGCAGTACACAGGCCAGCGCAACCTCTGAGACCACCAGTACCGTACGCATCGTCTCGTGCTTGCGTCCCTCGGTCGCTCCATGGCCGCCATCCTTCAGCGCCTCCTGCACGTTTGCCCGCGAAGCCCTCACTCCCGGCAGCAAACCAAACAACACCGCTGTCGAGACGGTAATCGCCAGAGTCCACAAAAGCGCCGTTGCATCCAATCGCACATTGTTCAACAGAGGCAATGCAATTGATCCCTGATGCGCAAGGTACCGTAGCAGCACATAGGAAAGTCCAAGTCCAAATAAGGCTCCTGCTCCCGCCAGCACCATACTTTCGGTAAGCAGCTGTCGGATCAAACGCCCGCGCCCGGCTCCGAGCGCGCTACGTACAGCGAACTCCTTGCTCCTCGCCGCTGCTCGCGCCAGCAAAAGATTGGAAAGATTCACGCACACAATCAACAGAATCAACCCCACGGCGAACCACAACACAACCAGGGAGCGACGCAGCTTCCCGCTGACGTAGTCCTTCAAAGACACCGGCCATCCGGTGTAATTCCCCTTCGAGTCGGGATACTTCTTTCCCCAGTAGAACTGCGGAAACAGTGTCTTTGCCTCGGCGCGAGCCTGCGGCACCATGACTCCAGGCTTCAGCCTGCCGATGATCGCCAGAGTATTTCCATTAAATCGGATGTCGTCCATCATCACCGGAGTAAGAATGTCCACCTTCGATCCCGGCGAAAACGCAGCCCCAAAGTCGAAGCTCTCCGGCAATACTCCCACCACCGTCACCGGTTTGTTGTCCAGCTCAATCGCCTTACCCACGATCGAGCGATCCCCGCCGAACTGTCTCTGCCAGAACGGATACGCCAGCAACACTGCTGCAGGGCCGCCTTTTCTCGACTCCTCTGCCGTAAACAGCCGTCCTACCTCTGCATCCACACCCAACACATGGAAGAAGTTTCCTGCAACCATCATTCCCGTCACCGGCAACGGAACTCCTCTCCCCATCAGCTTGTAGTTGTCTGGTGTTGAGAAGGCGAAGTAGCTCGTCACGTCCTCATAGGACCGGTTCATCGAGCGTAGATCTTCGTAAGCATCCACCGAATACGTCGAGCCCGAAAGCCCGTTCGCATGTTCGGGAGCAATCCACACCAGTCGATCCGGCTGATAGAAAGGCAGGGGCCGTAGCAGGAGCGTATTCACCACGCTGAAGACAACAACGTTGGCTCCAATTCCCAACGCCAGGATCAGGATCGCTATTGTCGCAAATCCCCGGTCGCGACTCAGGCTTCGTACCGTGTAACGCAGGTCCTGCAGCACCGTATCCAGCCCCGGCAGCCCACGCGACTCCCTCTGTCTCTCCTTGGCCTGCTCTACTCCTCCGAAACGAACCATCGCCTGCCTCCGCGCCTCCTCCGGGGTCATCCCGCGTCTCACGTTCTCTTCGGTTGCCATTGCGATGTGCGAGGCGACCTCTTCCTCAAGCTCGCGGTCCAGCGGCCTCTTGTGGAAGAACGCCGACATGCGAGCTCCGGCACGACGCACTGCATCCAACCACGATCCCTTGCGCTCATCTCTCATCCTTCGGCTCCTTCCCCACCACCCATCGCCAGCACACGCCCCATAACACCGGCCAGCCGTTGCCAGTACGCCGTATCCTCAGCGAGCTGCTTCCGGCCCCGCTTCGTGATCGAGTAAAACTTCGCCCGGCGATTGTTCTCCGAAGCGCCCCACTCCCCCTCGATCCATCCCTTCTGCTGCAGCCGCACCAGCGCCGCATAGATCGTCCCCTGGTTCAGCAGCACCTCGTCTCCGCTCACCTGCTCGATGCGTCGCGCGATACCATAACCATGCACCTGCCCCATCGTCGCTAACGTCTGCAGCACCATCAGATCCAGCGTTCCCTGCAAAAGATCGAGTTTCGCGTCTCCCATGTGTCTCTCCTGTGGCATCACCACATTTATACGTGTGGTTACGCCACAGGAAAAAGAAAGTTCCCCGAATGTCATTTTTCTGACGAATTCTTTCCAGTGACCATGCCCGGACAAGCATCCGGCGGCGAACCGGCGTAAGATATAGCCATCAAAGCCATGCCGAGCCCTGACCGCAAAAGCCCGCTGAAGATCATCATCGCCACCGTCCTCATCCTCGGGACTGTCGCCTATCTGGCCGTAACAGGTGTGCGCGACAACAAGAGCTACTACGTCACCATCACCGAGCTTCAGGGCATGGGAAACAAGGCCTACACCCGCCATCTTCGCGTCGCCGGCAACGTCGCACCTGGATCCATCGAGCGTTCAGGAACCAACGCTACCTTCACGCTCCTCGAACAGGGCAAGACACTGCGCGTCGTCTATAAAGGTTCCGAACCGCCACCGGACACCTTCAAGGACGAGTCCCAGGCGCTCGCCGTCGGAACCTATGGTCACGATGGAGTCTTCCACGCCACGCAGCTTCAAGCCAAGTGCGCCTCCAAATATGCTCCCGCCGCTCAGAAGCCTACGACCACAGCCACTGCGCTTCCTGCAACCCGCTGAACCTTCTCTCCTGATCCGCTCACTCTATACTCGCTAGAAGAGTTCTCAGCAGATCCGCGTATGCCCACTGCCACTCCAATTCGAGCTGAAGCCGCATCTTCTATCGCCGCCAGCCTCGATTCCGTCTCGAAGATCTACGGCTCCTTCGCCGCCCTGCGCAACGTCACCGCCGCCTTCCCCTCAGGCTCCTCCACCGTAATCCTCGGAGAAAATGGTGCAGGCAAATCCACCCTCCTCCGCATCGTCGCCGGCCTCATCACCCCCACGCGTGGCTCCGCTAGCGCCTTCGGCGAGTTGCCTCACCGTCATCGCCATCGCATCGCCTACATGAGCCACTCCACCATGCTCTACGACGAGCTCACCGCCATGGAGAACCTCCTATACTTCTCCACGCTTCATCGCGGTGAAGGCTGCGCCTGTGTCGGTTCACCCGAGATGGCCCTTCGAGCCGTCGGGCTCGATCCCGCTCTCACCCGGCCCGTCGGCCAGTACTCCCAGGGAATGCGCCAGCGTGCCTCCCTTGCGCGCGTCCTCCAGACCGACCCCGAACTCCTTCTCCTCGACGAGCCCTTCTCCAACCTCGATGTCTCCAGCGCCAACCACCTCGTCGAGCTTCTCGCCGACTTCCGCACCTGGCCCGTTCCCGGTGGAGGTGCAAGAACCCTCATCCTCACCACCCATCAGGCCGAGCTGGCCCAGCCCCTCGCAGACCGCACCCTGACGATGCGTCAGGGCCAGATCATCTCCACCTCCACCGGAAATCACGGATGAAATCAGCTGTACCAGCCAAGACCAATGCAGCACGCCTTCTCGACTCGATCGGAATTACCTACGAGCTTCGCGCCTACGAGGTCGACCCCGAAGACCTCACCGCCATCTCCGTCGCGCGCAAGATCGGCCTGCCCCCCGAGCAGGTCTTCAAGACCCTTCTCTCCCACACCAACACCGGCGAACATCTCTTCGCGGTCATTCCCGGCGACTCCGAGCTCGACCTCAAAAAACTAGCTCACGCCGCGGGAGCCAAAAAGGCTGAGCTCGCCTCGCTCAAAGACGTCGAGCCCCTCACTGGCTACATCCGTGGCGGAGTCACTGTCATGGGCGCAAAGAAACCGTTTCCGGCCTTCGCTGACGAGACCATCGAACTCTTCGACATCATCAGCATCTCAGCAGGACAGCGCGGCCTGCAGCTCATCCTCTCGCCCGCAGACTATCTCCGCGCCTCTCAGTCCACGCTCGCCGATCTCACCAAAGCACCCGCCCCCGAGATCCACGGAGTCACCCGTTGAGGTACCTCTCCTACGTCCTCGAGCATCTCCGCAAAGATCTCCGCCTCGAATGGCGCTCCCGCGACTCCATCAACGGCATGCTCTTCTTCGTGCTCCTGATGGTCGTTGTCTTCTCCCTCGCCTTCGATCCCGCCGCGTATCCCACCGTGACCCGCCAGATCTCCGGAGGCATCCTCTGGGTCGGCCTCCTCTTCGCCTCAGTCACCGCACTTAATCAGTCCTGGACCCGCGAGCAGCGCAACCAGGTGCTCGAAGCCCAGCGCATGGCGCCGTCGCCCGCCTCTGCTCTCTTCATTGGCAAAGCGCTCGCGAATATGGCCTTTGTCCTCTTCGTCGAGGCGGTTCTGGCACCCATCTTTGTCATCTTCTTCAACCTGCACGTCCTCGGAAACGCCTGGCTCCTTGCCCTCATCTTTCCACTCGGAACCTGGGCCTTGGTAGTAAACGGAACCTTCTTCGCCGCCCTCGGCCTTCGCGCACGCAACCGCGAGCTCCTTCTCCCCCTTATTCTTCTGCCTCTGTCCTTACCCGCCGTCCTCATGATGGTGCAGGCCACCACCGGCGTCATCACCGCTGAGCTAGACCCCATCTACATCCGCTCCTGGATCACCCAGCTCGCCTGCTACGACATCATCTACACCACCGTCTGCATCCTGCTCTTCGAAACCGTCCTCAACGCGGAATAAGCCGGTCTCTCCCTGTTCCTTACTCCTAGTTCCTGTTTCCCCAAAAGGATCATCCCGACATTCCTGTTTTCCTGAAAATGTCATCTCGACCGGAGTCGCGAAGCGGCGCAGTGGAGGGATCTGCTTCTCTACCATTGCTGCCCGTGCCCCCAACTCTCAGACATAGCAACAGGAGGACGCGGATTTCTGCCTCCACAAGCAAATCCAGCCTGCGATCGCAATTTCGCGATAAAATAATCCCATCGTGGCGCGCTCCTCCACCCTCCGCAACGTTGCCTGGCTCTGGCTCGCAGCCACCGTCGTTGTGCTCGTCTATGGCTTTCGGCAGGCGATCTTCATCTCCCCGCCCGAAGAGACGATGGGGGACCTCCAGCGCATCTTCTATTACCACCTCCCGCACGCCGTCTTCGGTCTCGTCTTCCCCTACGTCAACTTCGTCGCTTCCATCGCCTTTCTCTACTGGCGACGCCGCGACCCACTGAAGGCCCTCACCGCGGACGCTCTCGCTGTTGCCGCCGCCGAGATCACCATCCTCTACGTTGGCATTACGCTCGGCACGGGAATGCTCTGGGGCAAACCCGCATGGGGAATCTGGTGGACCTGGGACGCTCGCCTCACCTCCGAGCTCATCCTCTGGCTCCTATACATTAGTTACGTTCTGCTGCGTCGCCTATCCCCCACAGGACAAACCCCTACACTGGCAGCCATCCTCTCTATCTTCGCCGCCATCGATGTCCCTATCGACTTCATGTCCATCGAGTGGTGGCGTACCCAGCACCCTGCGCCTGTCTTCGGCCCCAATGGAGGCGGCATAGCACCGCAGTTCGTCACTGCCGTTCTCTGGAATCTTGCTGGCTGGGCCATGTGGGGAATCTTCCTTCTAGGCCTCCGCTTCGCCCTCGAACGCCGTCGTCAGATCGCAGAGCAGGATGCCGCCCTCCTCGCTCTCGAAGCCTCACTCGAAACCCCGCAATAACGGAGCCCGCTGACAATGACCTGGCAGACCTTCTTCGACTTCTCCACCATGGCCCACCGCCATCTGGTCTTCGTCTACGCCGGAGTCCTCGTCGTCCAGCTCAGCTATGTAGGCTGGCTCGCCCGCGCCTGGTCCCGCATTGGCCCCCGTTAAACCTCCTACCACTCCATCACTCCCGCCGCTGTCATTCCGAGCGAAGCCGAGGAATGCTGTATTTTGCTGGTGCGACTACACTTTTACCCCTACACAGATAGAAATCAACTTAAAAAAAATCAACGAAGCTACACGAAGGTAGCTTCGTTGTCCGAGAAGGATTTACAGACGATGCAAGAGCTCCCCATCTGGCAACTCTCCGCATCATTCT
>Ga0268266_10002039_pt1 | contig 22427 bp, 22 predicted proteins | sample KBSS13metaG_FD_190356 | JGI IMG/M metagenome (GOLD analysis project Ga0268266, IMG submission 190356) | Switchgrass rhizosphere microbial communities from Kellogg Biological Station, Michigan, USA - KBS S1-3 metaG (SPAdes) (version 2) | ecosystem: Host-associated > Plants > Roots > Rhizosphere... | reverse complement strand
GTGAAGATTACTGTCACGGTGGATCAGGCGCCGACCGCCAACAATGCGGCCATTCAGTCCAACGACGGAAAGAACGTCAACATTCTGCAGAGCGCTACCGATCCCGACAAGGACCCGCTCTCTGTCACTATTACGACTCCGCCAAACATTGGGACGGCCACTGTCAATGCGGATAACACCGTTACTGTGGCGGGGTCTAAAGGCCTGGTGACCTTTGGATACACGGTCACCGATCCGACTGGGAAGACCGCCACTGCGAACGCAGCGATATTCGTGGGTGTCGCGCCCTTCCGTGCGGCGTTTGTGGCCGACTCCAGCACGAACGGTTCCTACGAGGTGTACCTGACGGATTTCGTATCGACTCCCACGCAAATCTCCACGGCGACTCAGGGCACTCTGAGGTTGAAGGGTTTCGCTGTTGCGGATAATGGCTCGACGGTTGTGTATCGAACCCAGGACATCAACGCCGCCTCCACGACGAGCCTGTCGTTCGTGCGGACCGCAACGCCGGCGACCCAGACCGCCGTTCCCATTCCGAACGGTCTGACGCCCGTTCTCGACGGCGGTGGGAAAGATCAGTTCGTAGTGAGCCCTGACGGCAATTGGATTGCCTTGATTGCGGGGGCAGGCGGTTCCAGTTCCCTATACCTGGTAAACACGGCCACGAGCGTAGCGACTGCGGTCGTTCCGAGCTTGGGGAGCTCGAACGCGGTGTTCGCTTCGCAGCCTTCTTTCACTTCGGACTCGAAGAGCGTCTATTTCCTGGCCAGCAGCCAGACGGACGGTAGCAACAAGTCGCTGTTTGTCGTTGCCACGAGCAGCTTGTCGACGCCTGTGCTGGTTTCGGACCTCAGCCGGCCGTTCAGCAGCGATGAAATCGACGCATATTCCGTGGCCCCGAATCAGGCGCACATTGTTTTCCAAGGTAATCGCGGCGGCAGCGAGGGCATCTACTACGTGGACCCTGCTCATCTAACCCAGAAACAGCAGGTTAATGCGGACGTCATTGGTGCTGCTATCACTTCGAGCACCGTTGGATTGCCGCCGGGTCTCGGCGGAAGTAACACCGGTACGAAGGTCGCATACGATGTGGGGATTCCGGTCACCGCCCCGCAGTCAGTTGGTATCTATGTCGCCGACGTGCCGCCTGCATCGCCTCCGGCGCCGCAATTCGTTTCATCGATCGAGCAGGTCATCGGGTTCAGTCCTGACGACTCGAAACTCCTGTACACGGATCCTGCGGGATCGCAGGTGTTCGAAATTGCCGCCGCTGCCGGCAACTCGGGTCAGCAGATCGGCAATGGTAATCAGGGCTGGTACGACTCGGGCGGAAACATCGTGTTGATTGCCCAGACCCTGGGCTCCGGCGGCGCTACGCTCAGCTCCAACACGCGGCCATTTGGCTCGCCAAGCGCGTTGACGGCCACCGGCACTGCCGCGTTCGATCTCGATGTGTCCGGGGTCGCCCAAGGGGTGGCGATCTATGGGCAGGTTGCGAACTCAGGGTCGGCGCCAGCGAGCGTCTCTTTGCAGTTATTTGATATAGCGGCCAGCAATACGCATCCCATCACGCTCAAGTCGAGTGCAGCGTCGCCTGTCGGGTTGACGACGTATACATCTAAAGTCGTGTCGAAGTAGGACACTGCCGACGGTGGGATGAGTGTTCCGGCGATAGCAGGTTGCGCCGGTTGGCCTCTATCTTTTCATGACACTGGGCAGTCGTGAGGAGATGAGAATGCCAGAGAAACAGACGTTGGAACGGGCGAGGCGCGACAAGCGCCAAGGTAAGGCAGCCAGCACTCAGGCGGGTGAGTTCATCAAGGAGGAGATGGATCACATTCGCGAGGGGAAACACGGAGCGCGCTCGGCCAAGCAGGCGATCGCGATCGGGTTGTCGAAGGCGCGTCGGTCAGGCGTGGAGTTGAAGCCGCCTTCCGGAGGCTCGCACCGAGTACGGGAGAAGGCGGCGCGCGACTATGCGCGCGGGCATGGTGCTCCGGCGAAGCGGAAGTCTACTGCCAAGCGGGCGCGGGCTTCCGAGAATGCGTTGAAGCGGGAGAGCAGGAGCGCCGCGTCGCATCGAGCGTTGGCGAAGCAGACGCGCTCAGCGGCGGCACGCCGCACGGCTTCGAGCCGATCCGCTGCCGCACGTAAGGCAGTGAGGACCAAGGGTCCTGCCGAGCGCTCGGCTGCGGCACGAAAGGCTGCACGGACCCGGCAGTCACACGCCTCGGCGTGATATCGAAGGCCGCAACCAACGCTCACCCACGTCGGCGCTGACCCGCCCCGCCACGGCCGAGGCACACCGCCAGCGCGCGCCTTTTGACCGCCTGTGGCCCAGGCTTCCTAAACGCTGCGGATCATCCCGCCATCGATGCGGATGATGCCGCCCGTCATGTAGGACGCCTTGGGGCTCGCCAGGAAGGCGGCCATGGCGGCGAACTCGTCGGCCTCGCCGTAGCGGCCGGCGGGAATGGTCACCAGCGAGGCCTTCCTCGCCTGTTCTTCCGTTGTGCCTTCCCGCTTCGCGCGTGCCTGATCGAACTCAACAATTCGATCCGTCGAAATGCGGCCAGGCGCGAGGCAATTCACCGTGACACCGTCCGCGGCGACCTCGGATGCAAGTGTCTTCGCCCAGCCCACCAGTCCCGAGCGCAGCGCGTTGGACAACGCAAGGTTGGGAATCGGCTGAATTACCCCCGACGACACAACCAGCATGATCCTCCCGTACTTGCGCGCCCGCATCCCCGGCAACGCCAGCCGGGTCAGCCGGATTGCGCTCAGGAACATCGCCTCGAACTGACCAATCCAAGCCGCGTCAGTGATTTCAGAAGCCGTGCCGAACGGGGGCCCACCGGTGTTGAACACGAGGATATCGGCTTTCCCCAGCTCCCCAGCGAGCCCTTGGATATCCGCCTCCTTGGACATGTCAGCGACATGCGGGGTAATAGTCCCCGTTCCGGGCTGAACTGACCCGGCCAACCCCTGGAGCTTCTCCGCATTCCGTGCGGCCGCAATGACATCCGCCCCCTCAGCCGCAAGTGCCGAAGCAATCGCCCGCCCGATTCCGCGAGACGCGCCGGTCACAACCGCGCGACGCCGTTTCAATCCGAGGTCCATCAATCAGCTCCGGTGGCAACAACAGGGGTTGTGGATGTTAACCGTTTTGAAAGCCAGTAGTACGCAGGCGCCGTAATGGCCAGTCCGGCAATCCACGATAGGTCGACCTTGCCCATGGCGAGCGCGATCGGCCCTGTATACAGCGCCGAATCGATGAAGGGCAACTGCACGAGAATGCCCAACACATAACATCCAATCGCCACGCCATTCACGCGGCCGTAGATGCCACCGTCGTGTCGAAAGAACGACTCGACATCGTAGTGAGCGTGCCGCAGCAGGTAATAGTCGACCAGGTTGATGGCCGTCCACGGCACCAGCACGTACAACAACAGCAGGATGAAATTCTCATAGTTGGAGAGAAATGAGCTCTTCCCTAGCAGGGCCCCGGTCAGCGCCAGTGCAAAGATGATTATGGAGATGACCGTCCGGGCCACTGCTCCCGGCGACCAACTCGGCATCAGCGTCTGTCCCAGGGTCATGGTCGAAAGCGCGCCGCAGTAGAGATTCATCGCATTGGCGGTCGTGACGCCAATGGACAGCACGATCAGGATCAGCGGCGCAATGCCGTGCGTTAGCAGCGCGAGACCCGCGACGATGCCGGTGCCTTTGGGCGTGGCCAGGCCAACCACCACGCCCAGGACCATCGGCAGCATGGAGCCGAGTGAGCATCCCCAAAAGCTGGCCCAGAAGGCCGATCGAACGCCCGTGTCGGGCGGCATGTAGCGGGAATAATCCGATACGTAGGGCGCATAGGCGATCTGCCACAGGGCCGCCGCCGAGACTGCACTCAGAAATCCGGGCAGATTGAAGTGATTGCGGGACAGGAAGTCTGCCGGCAACCCGTGCACCCAGATGATCCAGATAAAGGCCAGGGCGAGCACCACGCCGGCAAAGTAGGTCGTGATCCGCGCGTAGGTATGAATGAGGTCATAGCCAAAGACGGCGGCGATCACGCTGATGACCGCAACCAGGGCGATCCCCGGCGTGTCCGGCATCCCGGGCGCAATGCTGACTAGAGCCTCGCCCCCCAGCACCAGGTTGGACGCCAGGAACCCCACATACATTAGGAGAACGATGACCACCACGAGCAGCGACCCGAGCGAGCCGAACTGACCGCGGGTTTGGATCATCTGCGGAACACCGAGCGTGGGTCCCTGCGCCGAATGCAGCGCCATGAAGACAGCCCCCACGAGGTTGCCGATCGCAAGCCCGAGGAGGGCCCAGCCGAAGGGTAGAGCGAAGACGGTCGCCGCAAGTCCCCCCGTGACGATGGTCAGGAGCATGAAGTTCGTCCCGAACCAGACGGTGAACAGATCCCGGGTCGTGCCGTGCCGTTCGCTCAGCGGGATCGGCTGGATGGTGCTGTTTTCCAGCCTGACGGGTTGTCCCACGTCGCACCGCTGGTGCTTCCCGGGATTTCCTCCGCTCCGCTCCGGTTGAGTTTTGTGCATGTGCGCATAATGCTGGAAGTTGCGTGTCTTTGGAACGCCGCGGCAAAGGCGCCGGTGCGCTCCGCAATCGCCGCCACGACGTGTGCGTCGCCCTGCGTCACTCATGCTGCGGCGCGTGACCCAACAAACTGTCAGATAAATCTAACTCACATTAAATGTTGTGTTTTAATAGGTGACATAAGTACAGCGTCGGGAAGGGGACGCCCATTCCTCACAACATCCTGTTGATCTCCGATGCACCGGATGCCAAGACAGTTCGCGATGCGTTGCTGAGGAGCAGTGACGGTCTGTTCAATGTTGACTGGGTGAGAAGCCGGGCGGACGGCTTGGCGCGCCTCACCAGAACGGCGGCGCTCGATGTGGCCGCAGTGCTGGCGGACCTGTATCTGCCTGACAGCTCAGGCCTCGACACCTTCGCGCAGCTGCACGGCGCAGCGCCGCAAATTCCCCTGCTGGTGCTCATCGACGCCCAACACGAAGCCGTCGCCCGCGTCGCTCTGCGGCAGGGCGCGCATGACTACTTCCTCAAGGGTCATCGTGACGACTGGCTGCTGGCCAAGGCGTTGCACACCATCGTCGAGCGGCATGCGTTCGCGGCGGAACTCTTCGATGAGCAGGATCGGGCCCGTGCGGCGCTGGATGCAATCGGTGATGCCGTCATCAGTACGGATCTCGACGCCCGCGTGACCTATCTCAACTCCGTGGCTGAGAAAATGACGGGTTGGAACCGTCACGAAGCTCATGGCCAGCGGGTGGACGAGGTATTCCAAGGAGTCGACGGCGCAACCGGCGAGCAGGTGCGCGAGGCCGTGGAGCTTGCGATGCGGGACCAGGCGGCCACCACTTTGAGTCCGGTGGTCAACGGTGAAGTCTCCGCGGAGGTTGCGTTTGAGGATTCTGCAGTGCCCATCCACAACCGGCTGGGCGAGGTGATCGGCGCGGTCATGGTGTTTCGTGATATGGGAACCTCTCGCACGCTATCGAACCGTATGCTGTATCTCGCGCAACACGACAGCCTGACAGACCTCCCCAATCGGGTGTTGTTGCACGACCGGCTCAATCACGCCATATCGCTGGCGCATCGACGCCGCAAGCAGATGGCGGTGTTGTTCCTGGACGTGGACCGCTTCAAGCACGTCAATGATTCGCTTGGGCACGTGATCGGCGACCGGCTGTTGCAGGCCGTGGCGCGGCGGCTTTTGAGTTGCGTGCGCCGTTCCGACACGGTCAGCCGCCAGGGTGGGGATGAGTTCGTCATCCTGCTGTCGGAGATCAACCAGGCGCAGGATGCCGCGCTGAGTGCTGAAAAGATGCTGCAGACGCTGTCGGTTCCGTATCACATCGACCAGCATGAGCTGCGCGTTACGGGCAGCATCGGAATCGTGGTCTACCCGGATGACGGCATTGACACCGACATGTTGTTGAAACACGCGGATATCGCGATGTATCACGCCAAGGAGCAGGGGCGAAACAACTATCAGTTCTTCGAGCCCGACCTGAATGTGCGCGCCCTGGAGCGACAGGTGCTGGAGAGCGGGTTGCGACGCGCCATTGAAGGCCACGAGCTGGTGTTGCATTACCAGCCGAAGGTGGATCTGGAAAGCGGCGCGATCGTGGGCGCCGAAGCGTTTGTGCGCTGGCGCCACCCGGAGCGGGGACTGATTCTACCGGGGCAGTTTGTGCCGATCGCGGAAGTCTGCGGCAGCATCATTCCCATCGGGCGGTGGGTGCTTCGGGAGGCCTGTCGCCAGGCGTGTGCCTGGCAGGCCGCCGGGCTCGGGTTGCTGAAAGTCGCCATCAACGTGTCGCCGCCCGAGTTGCGCGACCGGAATTTCCTGCACTGCGTAGAGCGCGTTCTGGATGAGACGGGGTTGGATCCCGCCAACCTGGAAATCGAGCTGCGGGAAACGGTGCTGATGCAGGACTCGCAGCACGCACTGGAAGTGTTGAATGCCCTGAAGGCGCTGCGGGTCCAACTGGCCTTGGATGACTTCGGGACCGGATACTCGAGCTTGAGCAATCTCAAACATTTTCCCATCGACATCCTGAAGATCGATCAGTCGTTCGTGCGCGACCTGAACAGCGACAGAGGCGCCCACAGCATCGTCAGCGCTGTGATCGGAATGGGGAAGAACCTGGGGATGGAGGTGGTGGCGGAAGGCGTCGAGTCCGAGGAGCAACTAGCATGCCTGCGGGAGCTCGCCTGCCCGCAGGGGCAGGGCTACTATCTGAGCGAGCCGCTGAGCGCCGCGGAATTCAGCCGTCTGTGCCACGCGAGGGAGGCACAGACAGCCTGAGTCAATGGTGTGAGCACATAGCCAGCAGCAGGATGACCGGGATCGGTACGCCGAGCATCCACAACAATATTCCACGCCCCATATCGATTCTCCTGTGACGGTTTGGGAATCAACGCCCGAACCGGCACCGAAGTTCCCACTGATCAGCCGCACAGTGTCGGCAAACCAACTCACCCAGTCGCGAGAGGGGGACATGCTGACCCGCCCCCGTTATGTGATCTAGTCTGCGGACTCCTTCGATGTTTTCCTTCAGGGGAGTCGGCAATGAAAGGATCGGCAATGCTCGCAGTCCAGGCGTGCGCTCTGGCGCTGGCGGTCTTGGTGGCAACGCCCGGTGTTGCGCAGGAAAGGGCGCTGTCCGCGGACGGTCAAAATTTCATCATGCAGCGGATGGCGCGGCAGAACATACAGGCGTTCGACAGGCAGGCCCATCGTCCTATGAGTCATGCCCGTGTCTGTACGACTACCGCGGAAGCCGGCAACGCGAGTTGCCACGCGCACGTCGTGAACGATGAGACCGGTCGCCCGTTTGCTACAACAGGTCCGTCCGGATACTCCCCCACGGATTTGCGCAGTGCCTATTCCATTACAGGGAACGGGCAGTTGAGTACGATCATTGCGATCGTTGATGCCGATGGTTATCCCAACGCGGAGGTCGACCTGGCTACTTACCGTGCCCAGTTCGGACTGCCGGCCTGCACGACGGCCAACGGCTGTTTCAAGAAAGTGAATCAGAATGGCGTGCAGGGTAACTACCCGCGTGCCAACACCGGCTGGTCACAGGAGACCGCGCTCGATCTCGATATGGCGAGTGCCATCTGTCCGGGCTGCTCCATCCTGCTGGTGGAAGCCAACAGCGCCAGCCTCGCAAATCTGGCTGCTGCCGTGAACCGGGCCGCCGCCATGGGTGCCCATGTCATCAGCAACAGCTACGGTGGCAGTGAGAGCGGTTCCCAGAACACGGAACAGCTTTACAACTACGCCGGCATTGCTGTGACCGCGAGCTCGGGTGACGATGGGTTCGGTGTTGAATTCCCTGCTTCATCACCTCACGTCACGGCTGTAGGTGGTACGACGTTGAAGAAGGCTGCCGGAACGACGCGTGGCTTCACCGAAACTGCGTGGTCGGGCGCGGGTAGTGGCTGTAGCACGGTTTATGCAAAGCCAACCTGGCAGAAGGATGCGGGCTGTGCGAAGCGCACGGTGGCCGATGTCTCGGCCGTTGCTGATCCCAACACGGGCGTTGCTGTGTTTGGCCCGAGCGGCCGCGGGAACCGTTCCGCGTGGCTGGTATTCGGGGGCACGAGTGTCGCCGCGCCTCTCGTTGCAGGAGTATATGGAGTTAATGACACTGCCGTGAATTTCGGCAGCGATCCTTATCGGCATACGGCGAATTTGAATGATGTGACTTCGGGAACCAACGGCCGGTGCACCGTCTCTTACCTATGCACGGCAGCCGCCGGCTATGACGGGCCCACTGGATTAGGAACACCTAAAGGCGTGACTGCTTTCGGATTCTGATCGATCGCCAGCTCTTCGCGGGGCGGGCATCCGCGGCGTCTGACGCAGGACGCGTCGCGCTACGGATGACCGCTTCGCGAAACCATCTTCAATTGGCGCGGCACTGGCCGCGCGGAGCCCCGGATCCTTCCTGCCTCAGTGTTTGAGTTCGCGCCTCCGGCGCGCCTCGTAAGCTTCGACGTGCAGATGAGCCATTGCGAGCAATGACGTTCCGGTCGTCGGTGATTTACGTCGGCGTAGCAGGTCGCCCAGTATTTGATCGACCTCCGTGCGGCCGTGACTCTCAATGTCACGAAGCATGGACGCGGTTAAAAGCGATCCTGCCGTGGTCTGGCTCTTGAGGCTCACCTGCCGAGATTGTTCGCTCGGCGGAAAGCCGTTCTCCGTCGCTATCTGCGCGCACTCTTCGTATATCTGCGCAGCCGAGTCGACGCCTCCTGCGGCGTAGATGTCGCCAATGGCTGCACGCATGAGGCATGTAATGCCCGCCGCGGCCGCGATGAACGCCCACTTCTCCCACATGGCCTGCAGGATCTGGTCGCTGAGCCGTCCGTCGAAGGGTGCGCCTTCGATCTGGGCCGCAATCGCTTGAATACGCTCCGACCGCTTGCCGTCCCGCTCACCGAACCTCAACCCATGCATATTGTTGAGATGAAGTATCCGCCCCTGCGGGTCGAGCGTTGTCGAGATCAGGCACAGGCCGCCCAGTACCGTACCCGCTCCGAACCGGGCTTCCAGGGTGTCGAGGTGCTTCATTCCGTTCAGGAGTGGAAGAATCGCCGTTCCAGGCCCCACGGCGGGCGCGAGGGAATCGATGGCAGCGTCGAGGTCGTAAGCCTTGCAGCTCAATAGAATGAGGTCATAGGGCCGCTGCAGCTCCGAAGACAGAACGACCGGTGGTCCGGGCACGTGCAGATCGCCCATGGGGCTGCGGATCACCAGGCCGGTTTCGCGTAGCTGGGCGGCACGGCGTTCCCGGACCAGAAAGGTCACGTCGCGATTGGCTTGCAACAGCCGCCCGCCGAAATAGCCACCGATGGCACCAGCTCCGACAACCAGAATTCGCATGTCAGGGGCTCCTCACCCCGCGGAAGGATTTAATATCGTAGCCGAAACGGGGGAGATTCAATGAGCGCGACCGGGAAGCGGGACTTCACCCAGGGTGTGGGGTTTTCCGAAGTGCCGGACGGCGGGTCCGTCTCCGGAACCGTGGGTGAAGACGAGGTCATTCTGGTTCGTCGCGGAGACGAGATCTTCGCGGTCGGCGCGTACTGCACTCACTATCATGGCTCACTCGCTGACGGGCTCGTGGTCGGAGATACCGTCCGATGCCCGTTGCACCACGCGTGTTTCGACCTTCGCACAGGCAAAGCCTTGCGTGCGCCGGCATTGGACCCCATCGGTTGCTGGCTCGTCGAGCGCCAAGGCGACACCGTGTTCGTGCGGGTGAAGGCACCGGCGACGGTGGTGACTCACCCCGCGTCGGTTTTGATCGTCGGTGGAGGGGCTGCGGGATTGTCGGCGGCACACACCCTCCGGCAGGAGGGATACGAAGGGCCCATCACGATTCTGAGCGCCGATGATTCGCCGCCCGTTGACCGCCCCAATCTCTCCAAAGATTTCCTCGCGGGTACCGCACCCGACGAGTGGTTGCCGTTACGGCCGGACGAATACTATATCGAGCAGCAGATCGCGCTCAGTTTGAATGCACGCGTGTCGGCGATCGATACCAAGGCCCGCCGCGTGACCCTCGATGGCGGTCGGCAGTTGGAGTTTGGAGCCTTGTTGCTCGCTACGGGTGCCGAGCCCGTGCGCCTGGACATTCCCGGAGCCACCGATTCCCAGGTGTGTTACCTGCGAACATTCAGCGACAGTCGCGTGATCGTGGCGAAGGTGGGGACGGCCAAGCGGGTCGTCGTCGTCGGCTCCAGCTTCATCGGCCTGGAGGCGGCAGCCTCATTGCGCACGCGAAACATAGAGGTGCATGTCGCCAGCCAAGAGACGGTCCCGATGCAGCGGGTGTTGGGTACAGATGTTGGTCGCTTCGTACAGTCGCTTCACGAATCGCATGGAGTAAAATTCCATTTGGGGGCGACCGTCGCGCGCATGGACGGCAGTCAGGTCACCTTGACTGACGGTACGAAAATAGAAGCTGATTTTCTGGTGGTTGGGGTAGGCGTGCGACCGGCTACGGCACTGGCCAGCGCGGCTCGGCTCACTGTCGACCGCGGCGTTTCCGTTAACGAGTACCTGGAAACGAGCGCCCCCGGTATTTACGCGGCCGGCGACATCGCTCGCTGGCCCGATCCGTACTCCGGTGAGAAAATCCGGGTCGAGCATTGGGTTGTCGCCGAGCGCCAGGGGCAGGTGGCGGCCCTGAATATGTTGGGTAAACGTGAGAGATATACGGCCGTGCCGTTCTTCTGGAGCCAACACTACGATGTGACCCTTAATTACGTGGGGCACGCCGAAAAGTGGGATTCGATTGAAACTGACGGGTCGTTGAGCGAGCGTAACTGCCGTCTGCGCTACCAGGCGGGCGGCAAGACCCGGGCTGTGGTCACGATCTCCCGCAATCGTGACAGCCTGGAGGCGGAGCTCGCCATGGAGCAGTACTGACGTGTTGATTGACTATCGGGTGCTGGTCATTTCCGCCAACGTGCTGGCGAACCAGATGGGGCTGCCGGTACCGGTGCTCCCGACACTCATCGTGGGCGGCGCGCTGGCCGCGCAAGGCACTCTGTCGCCGGCCCAGTTGTTTGCCGGGGCCGTCCTGGCGTGTCTGCTCGCCGACAGTGCCTGGTTCTTCGCCGGCCGGACCTACGGCAGCGGCGTCATGAAACTGTTGTGCCGGATCTCGTTGACACCCGACTCCTGTGTCAGTGAGACCCAGTCGCGATTTGAGCGGTGGGGCTCGAACGCCCTGATTGTCGCCAAGTTTGTTCCGGGCCTGTCGCTCATTGCCCCGCCGTTGGCCGGGGCTACGCACATGGGGTGGCTGCGCTTTCTGGCGTACAGCACTCTGGGAGCCGCGGCCTGGGTAGGCGTGGCGCTGATGGGCGGCATGTTGTTCCGCCACCAGATCGAAATGCTCCTGCCGCGGATTGCCGACTTCGGCCTGGCCGCGCTGAGCATCTTCTGTGTGTTGCTCGTGGCGTATGTCGGCTACAAGTGGTGGGAGCGGGTGCGGTTCTATTCCGTGTTGCGGATGGCGCAAATCTCGGTTGAGGAGCTGCACGGGCTGATGGCAACACCCCCACCGCCGTTGATTGTTGATGTTCGCTCACCGACCGCCGTCCAACTCGAGCCGCGGTGTATTCCCGGTTCCCGGCACATCCCGTTGACCGACGTGCAGCAACATCTGCGCGACCTGCCGCGCGACCGGGAAATAATCAGCTACTGCACCTGTCCCAACGAAGCTTCTGCGGCCCAGGTCGCAAAAATATTGATGGAAAACGGCTTCAATAGGGTCCGGCCGCTGCACGGCGGGCTCGATGCCTGGATCGCAGCAGGCTACACTGTTGAGAAGGCGCCGGTGGGCAGCGCATTGGACAAGGTCGTGCCGCACCCGGTCGGATAGGGATATCCCTAGTAAATTCAATGGCTTACGAGGCTCGAGTATGGCCGACGCACGCTCCATTGCATCGTTGACGATCTCCTTCGGGTTGGTCGCCATCCCCGTGAAGCTCTATTCCGCGACCATCGCGGCCGAGCGGATCTCCTTCAACATGCTGCACAAGAAGGACGGCTCGCGGCTCAAACAACAGTATGTTTGTGCCCAGGAAGGCACCGTCGTGGACCGCTCCGAGATCGTCAAGGGCTACGAGTTTGCCAAGGACCAGTATGTGATGTTCTCCAACGAGGAGATCAAGGAGTTGGAAGAGGCGGGCTCGACCGAAATCGGTATCGGTGAGTTTGTTCCGCTCGAATCGGTGGATCCGGTGTTTTTCGAGCGCACCTACTACCTGGCCCCTGACAAGGGAGGTGCTAAACCGTATACGTTGCTGGTGTCGGCGTTGCGGGAGTCCGGGCAGTGTGCCATCGGCAAGTGGGCGGCCCGGGGGCGCGAGCACGTCGTAGTGATTCGACCCATGGATGTGGGGTTGGCGATGCATCAGTTGCATTTCCAGGCGGAAGTCCGGTCGATGCGGGACTTGGGAATAGAGCCCGCCAACGTGAGTGAGGCCGAGCTGAAACTCGCCCGGCAGCTCATCGGGCAACAGTCGGCGAAAGTGTTCGATGCCGGCTCCTATGTCGATGAGTTCAAGGGTCGCGTGGAAGCGGCGATCCAGAAGAAAGTGGAAGGCAAGGAAATCTCGCTGGCCGAGAAGCCGGCTCCCAGCAAGGGTGGCGGCAACGTCATCGACTTGATGGACATGCTGCGTGCCAGCCTCCAGGCGCGTGGCTCGTCGGATACCGCCGCAGCACGGAACGGCAGTGGCCGCCACGGTAGCGCCGGGGAACTCGAGGCTCGCAAGCCCCCGAAGCGCGCTGCCAAGGTACCTGCCAAACGGACCGCGGCAAAGTCGGGCGCTGCGCGTAAATCATCGCGGGGGTGACATGCATGTTTACGGTACGAGGGACCTGCAGCGACTCTTAGGCATCGGTCCCTCATCGGTCCGTTCTTTTATCCGCGCAGGCCATGTCAGACCACGTAAAGGGTCGCGCGGACGGCTCCAGTTCACGTTTCAGGATCTCATCATTCTGCGCACGGCAAGGACGCTCAGTGGCGCCAATGTTCCAACCCGCCGCCTGAATCGCTGCCTGCGGGAGCTTCGCAAGGCGCTACCGGCGGATATCCCTCTCAGCGGATTGTCGATCACTGCAATCGGCGACCAGGTCGCCGTGCGGGAAGGGCGTCAGCATTGGGATACCGAGTCGCGTCAGTACCTGCTTGCGTTGGATGTCAGTGTCGAGTCCGGCGAAGTGCAGGTCATCGCGCGCGAAGCCCCCGTAGTGGCCGACGAGTATGACCGAGCCTACGAGTTGGAGGACAACGACCCCGAAGCCGCCATTGCCGCGTATCAGCGATGCCTCGAGGCTGAGGGAGACCACCTGGAGGCCCGAACCAATTGCGGCCGTCTTCTGCATCTGGCCGGACGGCTGGTGGAAGCGGAGAAGATATATCGCGGGGCGACGGAACCGGACGGCACCGTGCTCTTTAATCTAGCTGTGCTGTTGGAGGATTCGGGCCGCGAAGCCGAGGCGCTGCAGGTGTACACCCAGGCCCTCGAGATCGACCCCGAGCTCGCCGACGCGCACTTCAACCTGGCCCGGCTGCATGAGCGGGCGGGTAACCGGCGAGAGTCATTCCGCCACCTGCTCGCGTACAAGCGAGCCAGCGACTAGTTTGGCACGGCCTCAGGAGGACCCGGTCTCCGCGCGGCCAGTGCCGCGCAAATAGGAGAAGGCATGGGTGCGTTGAAAGCGATTGGCGTGGTCCTGATCGTGGCCTGGCTGGTGTTGTGGCTGTTCGTGAAAATCACGTTCGCCGCCATTCACCTGTTGTTCCTGATCGGCATCGCCATGCTGCTGTTCGGCTTTCTCAAGCGCGGTAGCTCCAGAGTCTAGATCGTCAGCAGCTCTTCGCAGAAGCCACCGAAGGTGCGTGCTGCATCCGCGAAGTGTATTTCCAGGATCCAGTGCCGACGCTCGCCCTTCGCATTCGGCTCGCGCAGGCTGATGGGATTGCCGTGGCGGATGGAGAATCGCGGCTGATCGCCGGGCGCTGTCTCATGCGGGAAATGTCCCACGAGGTGGCCTGCTGTGGGCGCCGCAAATTCCCAACCCGCTTCCTTCGCCAGGCCGCTGACATAGTCATATAGCCCGCCGGCTGTCAGCTCGGTGTCGTCCATGAAGCGTTGTTTGCCGCGTTTGAAGGCAGTCTCAATGTCGGCGACGAGCTTGTGTTTGAGCGGATCGTTACCGAGCACGTAGGTGCGGCCATAGTCCGCTTCCCACTCATCAAACAGGGGCCCGAAATCCAGGTATACCACGTCGTCCTGCGCCAACCGGCGATCGGGTGGCTCGGCGTGATAGGTCAGAACCGTGTTGGGACCGGCCCTGACGACGCGCTTGTGCCAGTGACGGCGCAGGCCGAAGTCGCGCTTCGCCAGCTCGTGGATCTCCTGGCTGAGCTCGCTTTCGAGCACGCCCGGGCGGATGAGCCCGGTGTCGACCACCTTCGCGAAAAGATCTTCGGCTTTACGTTGTGCGCCCAAGAGCGCCTGCTCGACTGTCGCCACGTCTGCCTGTACTCCCGTTATCGGACCGCCTGGGCCAGCAACACCGGCCGGTCACTATAGTAATCCGGGAACAAGCGCTTCAAGTTCGCGATTTTGGGCAGATCGTTGTAAACAATGTACGCATTGGAGGGATTGAGCGCCAGGTAGTCCTGGTGGTAGCCCTCCGCCGGGTAGAACCCGCGCAGGTGGTCTACCTTGGTCACAATGGGCCGTGAAAACACGCCTGCCTTATCCAGCTGCGCAATGTAGGCGTTGGCGATGTCTTTCTGGGTGTCATCCTTGTAGGCGATCACCGAGCGGTACTGGCTGCCGACGTCCGGTCCCTGTCGATTCAACTGCGTGGGATCGTGGGCCACGGAGAAGAAGATCTGCAGCAGCTCTCCGTACGACACCTTCGCAGGGTCGAATGTGATCTGCACTGACTCGGCATGGCCGGTCCTGCCCGTGCCTACTTGCTCGTATTGCGCGGTGGTCCGTTCGCCGCCGGCGTAGCCGGAGACCACCTTCTTTACGCCTTTGACGTGCTCAAACACTCCCTGCACGCCCCAGAAGCAACCTCCGGACAACACGGCTGTCTGGAATGAGCCGGCCTGCTTTGGATTGTCCACGGCCGGTGGCGGAACGTTGACGGGCGCCTCGGCGGCACACGATGTCAGTTGCCAGGCAACGCCGACCACGGCCAACAAGGTCGGCAATAGAGAGCTTTTTGCGAATGTCATGTTGATTCCTCGCATCAGGCGGCGCGGGGCACGAAGTGCAGTGCCACCGAGTTCATGCAATAACGCAGGCCGGTGGGGGCCGGTCCGTCTTCAAACACGTGGCCCAGGTGGGCGTCGCACAGGTGGCAGGTAATCTCATCCCGCACCATGCCGAAGGAGCGGTCGGTGGTCTTCACGACATTGACCTTGGAGATGGCGCGCCAGAAGCTGGGCCAGCCGGTGCCGGAATCAAACTTCGTCTTCGAATCAAACAGGGCGGTGTTGCAACAGATACAGCGGTACAGGCCGTCCGCCTTGTTGTGGTCGTATTCGCCGGAGAAGGGGAGTTCCGTGCCGGCCTTGCGGGTGATGTTGAAGGAGGCGGGTGTCAGCTGTGCCCGCCACTGCGCATCCGTCCTGATGACTTTGTCGACCTGCACCAGCCCTTCGCTCTTGCCGGCCGCGGAGAATTGCTCAATGGAGATCTTCCCCGGGTCGGCGGCTGCCCAGGTTCGCCGCAGCGAGCCCGCCAGGGCCGCTGCCAGTCCGTACCCAAGAACCTGTCTGCGTTGCATGGTTTTTCCAGTAGTTCAGATACCTCAGTAGACCGTGCTCGCACCCGAAAAATTTCTAGGGTTCGTAGGAGACCCGGTAGATCACATTCCCGCCGTCATCGCTGACGAGGAGTGAACCATCAGCCAGAACTGCGCCGGAAACCGGCCGTCCCCAGGCGTCGCCGTCGTCGATGATGAAGCCCGTCAGAAAGTCATCATATTCCCCGGTGGGCACGCCGTCCTTCATCCGGACGCGGACGACCTTGTGCCCCGTGCGAAATCCACGGTTCCACGAGCCATGCAGCATCGCAAATCCATCGCCCACATACTCTGCAGGGAACGCCGACTTTCCGGCTGTAGCCGTGTAAAACACCAGTCCCAGCGCGGCCGAGTGCGCCTGGTAGGGAACATCGGGGACGCTCACTTTGTTCTTGAGGTCGGGCCGGTCGCCTTTCAAGCGGGGGTCCTCGTGTGCTCCCATGTAATACCACGGCCACCCGAAGAAGCTGCCTTCCGGCACGCGCGTCGAATAGTCGGGCACCAGGTCATCACCCAACAGATCACGCTCGTTCGTCGTGCACCACAAATTGTTGGCTTGCATGGTCAGGCTGACGCAGTTGCGGATGCCGCTGGCAAACACCTTGCCGGGGCCCTTGGAGTCCACATCAAACACCAACACAGCGGCGCGGTTTTCCTCCTGGTCCCAGGTGGCACCCAGGCCGTGCGCGCTTTCCCACTGCTTCACCTGCTCCGGCGATTTCTTCGACATCGACTCGGCGACGTTGGATTGGGATCCAACCGACACGTACAGGCGCCGGCCGTCGGCCGAGAACGCAATATCGCGTGTGGAATGTCCACCACCGGAGCTGGTCAGCTGCGGCACGACGACTTCGGGCGCGCCGCTCGCCTTCACGTCACCCTTCTTGAACGCAAAGCGGATGATCCGGTTGTTCTCGGCAATGTACAGCCACTTCGGATCCTGCGCGCTCGGGTAGAAGGCGATGCCGAAGGGTTTGTCGAGCCCATCCGCGAACACATCTGTTTTTTCCGAGCTGCGCCCGTCCGCCGCCGGATGCAGCACGGAGACTCGACCGCCGCGTGTCTCAGTTACAAACAGCTCGCCGCCCGGGGCGACGAGAATCTTGCGAGGACCCTCCAGGTCCTTGGCAAACAATCCCACCTTGAAGCCTTTGGGAACCGATAATTGCGCATACGCCGGGCGTGGCACGAGCTTGGGATTGTTGCGCGCGGAAGCGGTCGCGAAGGGTGCCGGCAGGGCGGCCAGATCTATTTTGTGCGCGCGACCCGGAGCATCTTTCTTCCAGTCACTCTCCGAAGTCGTGGCCGGCGCGGGCGCTGCCGGTTTGGCGGCCGCGGCGGGTGGATGCAGCTTGATCCATTTCAGGTAGGCGACCACGTTCGAGCGTTGTTGCGGATCGGCGATGGACACGGCCATGGCCGTGCCGGGCACCATTTGTGATGGCCCGGCCAGGAACCGCTTCAGCGACGGCTCGTTCCACGTGACCTTTGCGTCCTTCAGTGCCTGGGTGTAACCGAAGGAGGGGTCACCGCCCGCCTTGCGGCCAAAGACGCCCTGAAGCGAAGGTCCCTGCGCGCCTCCGTTGTCATTCGGCTCAGCCGTATGACACACGGTGCACTGCTGCTGGAACAGGGCCTTGCCGGCTTCGGGATCGACCGCGGCTGCGGCGTGTCCCGGTGCGCAGAAACTGCCGAGCACCGCCAGCCCCAGCGGGGTCACCCGCGTTACATAAACTCCAGTCCGTTGCCGGTTCATGAAATGCTCTCACGTGATCCGCATATCACTCGAAATATAGCGCACTTCGATGGCAACGCTACCCGTCACCCAGTAGCATCGTTCGTATGACCGATTCCAAGGCTCCGTCGCGCCGCGTTCTGATCGTTGATGACAATCAGGATGCGGCCAATTCGCTGGCGTTGCTTCTGAAGCTGGGCGGTCACGAGACGGCCTCTGTCTACTCACCCGTGGATGCCTTGCAGCGTGCGGTTGCCTTCAGGCCGGATGTCGTGCTCCTCGACATTGGGTTACCCGGCATGGACGGCTACGAGGTTGCGCAGAAAATGCGCGAATTACCGGGACTGCGTGACATCCGGCTGATTGCAGTGACGGGCTACGGCCGATCCGACGACCGCATCCGCGCGCGCGATGCGGGCTTTGACGATCATCTGACCAAACCGGTCGAATATGCGGTTCTCGAGCGCACCCTCGCGGGACTGCGCGCGCGTTAGACAGCTCGTCGTCTGACTGCGGCGACAAACAAGTTCGGTGTCCCCGTCCCTTCCGGAGTGCAGACGAGATCTCCATCGGCAGGCATGCAGCGCGCTACATCCACGGCGCGCAGTGTTTCCACATCTCCCGCGGTGTTGGTCAGCCGCATCGCTCCCGACAGGCAACACACGAACACTTCGCTCCAGCCGGCTGTTTGAATGACCTGCTCCTCCGTCAGGGGGGTAGACCGGCTCGTCGACTGTGCACGCTCGGCTGACACGATCAGGTTCAGGTCTGTGGTGGAGCCGTCCAAAAGGGTGCAACTCGTCTGCCACGCACCGTCGAAGGACACAGTCTGTCCCGGCGTTGTGAGGCGTGAGGTGCCGTGTTGGGCGAAATTCAACTCGACGCCCGCGCCAGCAACGAGCACGAGCGTGCGGTGATAGCCGTCGAAAGCTGAGAACGGCCCGGCCGAGTCGATGGTCGCGAGGCTCAGGCGCCAGTCAAAGGCCGCCGGCTCCGCGGGCTCCCGCAGGATTTCCCGTGTCATGCCGCCGCCATTTTTCCAGGGGACCGAGCGAGAGCTGGATGCGCGCAATATCTTCATGGCCACATTGTGGCATGGGGACACAACGGTGCGCGACACACTGAGGATGCGCACACCTGTTGTGGGTGGTCATGCGAGTTGCATTTCTCTATCCTTCGGCCGCGCGTTTTTTTCGACCATTGAGAGGATAAGCATGAGCATTGCAGCCCCGGCCCGGCACTCAGTTCTGTTGCAAAGTATCGTCGGTGCCCTGTTGATCGGTATGCCGATCCTGGCGAGCGCGGACGATCTGCCGCAGGGATTCAGCGGTAAAGGACAGGCCGGCTACGTCATGTCCCGCGGCAACAGCGATACGGATGCGGCCAATGCAAAGATAGATTTATTTTTGCTTACCCCTGAGTGGAAGCATGCATTTACGCTCGAGGGACTGTACGGGCGCAGCGGCGAGGTCACCTCCGCCGAGCGCTGGGATCTGCGTCTACAATCCGACTACACAATCAACGACGGCCTGTTCGGCTTCGGGGCGCTCACCTACCAGGACGACCGCTTCAGCGGTTTCCAGTACCAGGCAAGCGCCTCGGGTGGTTTGGGCTACAAGTTCTTCGATTCCGACAGCACCAAGCTCTCCGCCCAGGCGGGTGTTGGTTATCGACTGTTGCGGCCGGAAATATTGCTCAAGGATGATGCCAGCGGCGCAGTGTACGGCCGCATTCCGCTCGAGCGTGAATCTGAAGTCGTCGCCACAGGCGGCATCGACTTCATGCACCAGTTCAACAGCAGCACCAAGCTGACCGACAAGTTGATCGTGGAAAGCGGCGCGAGCAACACCTCGATCAAGAACGATCTGGCGCTGGAAGTGAAGATGTCGAAGAAGCTCGCTCTGGCTGCCGGCTACAGCGTGCTCCACAATTCGGCGCCGGGCGATGACGTGAAAAAGACTGACACCATCACCACGCTGAATGTGGTGTATGCCTTTCCGGAACCTAAGAAATAGATCCTGACGGGGACGCCGGCACGCGCTCGCGGCCGGCGTCCGCTGTCCCCGACTCAACGCTGGTGCGTTTTTTCCATGTCGCTGAGGACCTTGGCATCCCGCTTGTCCTGCGCACCGCTCTTCGCGTGGGAGAGGGCCTCCTGTTCGGCGGGTGTGAGCTTGTCGGATGCTTTGGACGCATCGCCTTTCAGCTCTTTGCCGCCCTTGGTCTTCTCGTCGACGAACTTCTTGGTCTCGTCGTTGTAATGACGAGCCGACTCGTAATCACCTTCACCCTGTACCTTCGATCCCATAGTCGTGGCTCCGTTGTGACCAATCTGGTTCGGTCTGGATGTTTCAGGAGCAAACGTTGTGCCGCGAATGTGAGCCAGGTCAGCCGAGGTTCAGTTTGATACGCGACAATGGCTTTCGTCCGCAGGATCAGTACACTCGCGCCCCTTTAGTGCTTTGGTCTATTCATGGTGTTGAGAAAAGTCGTCGCTTTCATCGGGTTGCTCGGCGTCATCTATGCCCTCGCTCTGCAGCACGGGCTGTTTGACCGGGCCGACGCCGCCACCTCGGAGCCGCAGGCGCAAGCCCCTGCGCAGCCGGCGGCCAAGGCGGACCCGAAAAGCGCAACCAAAAGGTTGCATTCCAAGCACTGATGGGTAATATGCAACCAGGAGGTTGCATATGAATACATCGTCGACTGATCGCATTGAGCGGAAGATTGTCCTGAAGGCTACGCGCGCACGGGTCTGGCGCGCGCTCACCAACATAGATGAATTCAATGGCTGGTTCGGTGTGCGGCTGAGCGGCAAGCAGTTTGCTGCCGGCGAGCGCTTCACCGGCAACGTAACCTATCCCGGCTATGAGCACCTCACGATGGAGGTGACTATTCAGCAATGTGAGCCTGAAAAAGTGCTGTCGTGGCGTTGGCATCCGCACGCGGTCGACCCGCAGAGGGATTACTCCAACGAGCCCACCACGCTGGTGGAGTTCCGGCTGGAGGAAGCCGTCGGAGGTATCTTGCTGACGGTGGTGGAATCAGGTTTCGATCAGGTACCCGCGGACCGCCGGCTCACCGCTTTCCGGGGCAACAGCGGTGGGTGGGAGATCCAGATGCAGAACATCGAGAAGCATGTCGCAGCCTCCTAGCCCGGGCGGGCTGAAGCCGGCGGCGTTACGCAACTCGGCGCCGCTGTTCGCGGCCCTCGGCGATGAGACCCGATTGCGGCTCATCGCCGTGCTGTGTGCGGGTGGGGCGATGTCGATCACGCAGCTCACCTCCGGCACCCAGATTACCCGGCAGGCGGTGACCAAACACCTGCAGGTGCTGGCGGAGGTGGGCCTGGTCCGCGACGTGAAAAGCGGCCGCGAGCGGTTGTGGGAGTTTGAGATGGACAAGCTCGATGAAGCGCGACGGTCACTCGAGATCATCGCGCAGCAGTGGGACCAGGCGTTGGCCTCGTTGAAACGAGCCGTCGAAGGCGGATAGCCGTCGTGCGGCCCCGCGGACCCCGCGCCTGGAAGCACCGGGGCCGCGTCGCTGAGCTACTTCGGCGGTGGCCCCTGGGTGACGCGCACCATGTCGTCTGGTCGCATCCACTTCGCAAATGCTGCCTGCACTTCCCCTGCCCCGAGCTGGACGTAGCGTTTCGCGGCTATCGTCGGCTCATCGAGCGGCAACCCGAAGTCGGCCCGCTCCACGAGCCCGTGGGCAATCTCATCCACACTCGACTCGCCCAGCGGGATCTGTCGAATCAGGCTCGCCTTGATCCTGACCAACTCATCGTCGGTGGCAGGCGCTGTCTGCATGGCCTTGACCTCACGCACCGCGATAGCAGCCGCCTTCGACACATTCTCCGGATCGCATGCGTACTCGATGAGGTACGCACCCCGAGTCCGGCCTGCCTGGAGGAGTGACCCTACCGAATACACCAACCCGGCGTTCTTGCGCAGATCGATACTCAACCGCGTTGAATAGAACCCGCCGCCCAGCAGGGCATTCCCCAGCGAGAGCGCGTAGTAGTCGGGGTCAGTGCGGGTAATCGCCAGGTTCTGGGCGAGCACGACCACGTCCTGAACCCGACTGTCATCGGGGACTGCAATCACACTCGGGCGATTGGGCGGTGCGGTGGGCAGATCGGTCGGTGGCTTCGGCCCCGTAGCCGTCCAAGAACCGAAGTACTTCTCAATCGTCGCGCGCGCCTGAGCCGCGGTGACCTTGCCGATGACAACAATCGTGGTCAGGTCAGGTCGGAACGCGTATCGGTAATACTCTTTGACCTGGTCGAGGTTCAGCGACCGTACCGTTTGCGCAGTTGGCATCCGCAGGCTGGGATCGTCCTTGGGGAACATTGCCTGGCGAAGCGAGCGCTGCGTTAGGAAGCCGGGGCTGCGGTTCCGGGCTTCCACGCCCTGCGCAAGCTGCCCCTGAATGATTGTCATCGCAGGCTGCGGAAGTGCCGGGTGCAACTCATTGTCGGCCAGCAGCGCAACACCCGCGTCGAAATGCTCCGACAGCGTCTGTACGGAGAAATCCACTCCCGCGCGCTCTCGCGCTCCAATGCCATCCAAAGCCTGTTCGAAGGCTACCCGGTCGAGCTTCTCGCTCCCGTAGGAGAGCAACTGATCCAGCACCGTGTTGATGCCTTCGCGCCCAACGGGTTCTTGAGTCTCGGGTCGGTTGCGGATGTGCCCGTACACGCTGATGGTGTCGCTGACATCCTCGGTCTGCACGATCAACGTGAGTCCATTGGGCAGCACACTG
>Ga0268266_10002036_pt1 | contig 22433 bp, 14 predicted proteins | sample KBSS13metaG_FD_190356 | JGI IMG/M metagenome (GOLD analysis project Ga0268266, IMG submission 190356) | Switchgrass rhizosphere microbial communities from Kellogg Biological Station, Michigan, USA - KBS S1-3 metaG (SPAdes) (version 2) | ecosystem: Host-associated > Plants > Roots > Rhizosphere... | reverse complement strand
CCGACGCTGCAGTCGTCTTCCGTCTTCGGCACCATGCCGGCGGAGCAACGCGCTACTTGTACCATGGCAACGACGGAACAACCTTCGCTTGGAACGATACTGCACAAATCGACTATTCAAAGAGCGATGTAAGAGAACACGTCATTCAGGTCATCCTCGAGGTCGCTAGGCGTTTCCCGATTATCCGCTTTGACGCTGCAATGGTCTTGGCGAAGCGCCACGTTCAGCGTTTGTGGTTTCCCCTTCCGGGTGCAGGTGGATCAATTCCGTCTCGAGCGGAATATGCATTGTCGGAAGAGGCGTTCGATGCGCTCATGCCACATGAATTCTGGCGGGAGGTTGTGGACCGAGTTGCGGCCGAGGTACCGGGGACTCTTCTTTTGGCTGAAGCCTTTTGGCTCCTTGAAGGATACTTCGTTCGCACACTTGGTATGCACCGGGTCTACAACAGCGCATTCATGAACATGCTGCGCGACGAAGAAAACGCAAAATACCGCTCGTACCTTAAGAAGACAGTCGAATTTGATCCAGACATCTTGAAACGATACGTCAACTTTATGAGCAATCCTGATGAGCGCACCGCGATAGATCAATTCGGATCGGGCGATAAATATTTCGGAATCTCAGTACTTCTTGCGACTCTACCGGGGCTGCCGATGTTCGGCCATGGTCAGATAGAAGGTTTTACCGAGCGCTACGGGATGGACTTCAAGCAAGCAAGACTAGACGAATACCCGAACGATGATCTGATCGCCAGGCATCAACATCTTATTGCGCCTCTTTTGAAGTCACGTCACCTCTTTGCAGGAAGTGAGCACTTTCTGCTCTACGATTTTTGGAACGATAAGGGCTTCGTAGATGAGAACGTCTTTGCCTTTTCGAATCGCCACGGCGGAGAGCGAGCCTTGATCATCTACAACAACAGCTATCAATCGACTCACGGCACAATCCACTTCTCCGTAGGCTTCCTCGATAAGATCACCGGCTCCATCCAGCAGAGAAGCCTTTCGTATGGACTCGACCTGTCAGATAACGATTCGGTTTTGGTTGCATACCGAGACAATGTGGTGGGCCTCGAATATCTCAGATATGTGCGCGACCTTCGCCAGAACGGACTATCCATCTCACTCCGGGGATACCAGCATGTTGCGCTCCTCAAATGGCGAGAACTTCATCCAACAGCATCACAGCCGTGGGATGTGTTGTGCAACGCCCTCCATGGCTCGGGCGTGTATAGCCTCGACGAAGCACTATCTAAGCTGAAAATTCGCCCACTGCTCGAAACGCTTCAGCAGGCGATTTCGACGAATACCATCGAGAGCTTTGCAACTCTTTCCGATCGACCCAACCAGGTTTCGACTGAGACTATCAAGCGGCTGCAAGTTGATGAAATAGTTACGGACAAAAATCCGAACGCGCTACCAGATCGCTCGCAGGCAGTTTCGCAACGGACTGACTTCGTAGACGGTGCCGTCCAATTCTCCCGTCAGATACAAGAATTATTTGCCATTGACCACCACATGGGATCTCAGACGCCGGAAGGAACTGCATCAGATCGACATCGAAACCAACTGACTAAATGTGTAGATGCCTCACTCGAGTTGCCGGTAATACTGTCCGAACTCCCCGAACTTCTTTTTAAATCTGCCTCGGCGGTTCTACCTTGTCGAAAATCGAAGACCCCCCCGCATCTGACATGGGGTCCCGTTCTAGCTTGGTTGATCCTCCAAAACCTCGAATCGGGCATCCATCCATTCGAAGTCTTCGAGAAATTTAATCTTCGCTGGGCGTTGGCGGAAACGTTCGCCGCAGTAGGACTCGAAGGCGAGGCTGCCTGGAAGGCTGCAGCACAGATCCGGATACTTGCGAAGTTCTTCGGGAAAACCGCAGATGAGATATTTAGGCTTGAGGCCTTCTGGACGGATCCGGACGTTCGTTGGCTTATCGGTGTAAATAACGCAAGTGGAATCGAATATGTGAATCAGGAACGACTCGAAGAAACATTGCTATGGATATACCTGCCGGAACTTCTTCATCAAGCGTCACTCTCGACGCCTCGCCTGGGGCTCGACCTGGTGACTGGACTTGTGAATCGCGTTCAACTAGCGAATTACGAATATTTACTGGTTCTCCAATTCGTTCGCTCAAACGACTATGGATCTAATGATCCAGTAGAACAATCCCCTGATGGAAGCCTCGGAGGGGGCGACGGAGTTTCGTAACCTCTCAATCTCGCGGGGCTGCCGCCTTTTTTGAATACGAAATCGACTTATCGAAAGTGATCTTGGCGGAGATCCTAATGTAGGATGATGCGCGAAATTGACCAAACACTCAAGTTCGATTCGGAAGCTCGAAGGCGTTCGGCGCGCACCATGCTTACGTAAATCAAAAAAAATGGCGATGGCGAGGGCGGCCACCAATCTAGCATTGGGATCACCTCTTCCTCTTTATCGCAATTTAAACTCTGCAGCATGTTTGCAGCCGCACTCGGTGTGTTGATTGAAATTTCGATCGCGTGCTGCGCTGGCTTCTCCACGTCACTATTCAAAGCCATCTTGCGTGATTTTCGTCAAGAGATTTTGAAATAAAGGATCCTCCCAATGACCGCAGCCTTTCGGTATAGATACCTAGTGTTTTCTTCGTTGCTGCTATTCGCGACGACAAGCGCGATGCCGCAACACAGCGTCGCTGTTCCGACGATGCTTATGGTCAGCGACATTCATTTCGATCCGTTCTACGATCCTGCAAAAGTCAATGAGCTGGCAAGGTCTCCCGCAAAAGATTGGGAAGCGATCCTGGCCCGCAAAGATTCCTCTTCCCAGGAAAGCGACTTTCAATACCTCGGCAACGCCTGCGCTCTGCGTGGCGTCGATACGCCTTATTCCCTCTTTTCCTCAGCGGTGCAAGCCATGCATCGCGATGCTGGCAATGCGGCCATGATCATATTTACCGGAGACACCCTCGCCCATCGGTTCGACTGCATGTACGAGAAGACGCAACCGAAAGCAACGGCTGAACAATACACGACATTCACAGCCAAAACCATCGAGTATGTGCTTCTGCAGCTTCATCATGCTGCACCGCAGGAGCGGCTTTACTTCGCGCTCGGCAACAACGACTCCGACTGCGGAGACTACAAACTGAACGAAGATGTACCGTGGTTCGACATGCTTGGAGAGGTCGCCGCCAAGGTCATGCCCGATGCATGGACAGAAGAGGCCGCACGCGACTTCCATCATGGCGGCTATTACAGCGTAATGATGTCTTCGCCGATGCGGCGTACCCGCATGATCGCCATCAACGATATGTTTCTCGCGGACGGCTATAAGAACTGCAAAGGAGAGGAGAATCACGATTCGTCGAAGAAGCAGATGACCTGGCTACAGACCCAGCTTGATGAGGCGCGAGCTCATCATGAACACGTCTGGATCATAGGCCACATTCCACCCGGCGTAAGCGTCTTTGCCACGTTCGTTCAGCAGATTAAAAAAAAGGAACCTATGCACTGCAGAAGGAAAGGCGAATACTTATATGCCGACCGAACGCTTGGGCGACATTCTCTCGAAGAACGCAGGTGTCATTAGGCTTGCGGTTTTCGGCCACACACATTTCGATGAGCTCAAGCTTATTGAAGGGCCTAACCAAGCTGCATTCCCGCTGAAGATCACGCCCGTGCTTACAACGATCGGGGCAAATCTACCGTCGTTTATTGTGGCACGCATCGACGTCGATGAAGCGCAGATAGCCGACTACACCGTTATCAGCGCACCCGAAAAGGAAGGCCATACTTGGGCCAAGGAGTACACCTTCTCCGAAGCATATGGCTACAAGGGCCTTTCCGCCGAGAATGTTCGCAGTCTCATCGCGGATCTGCGAAAGGATCCTGGTCTTGAATCTCAAAAAAGTCAGAGCTATATCCTCAACTGGTCTGTCGGAGCAGTACGCAATCAGGTTCAGCCGGCATGGCAAGGCTATGTCTGCAGCATGGATAAGTTGAACCCGGCAGCCTACAAACAGTGCATCTGCGAAGGACCACTCGGTCCGTTCCTTCGTTAAAGGGTCTGCGGCTCAGATTTATCTCCCTTCGCGTCATCAGGCTTTGTCATCGTCTTCATCGGCGAGGGCACTCCTGTACACGCAGGGACCAGCCAGGCAACGGGATGATCTGCACGAATTTTTTTGGCGCGCCCGCATCTCATACTTTAACGAAAGATAAAGCGCGTCCTCATCGAAAACCTCTAGAGTCCACGAAACAATCGTCGAAAGCTGTGGCGGCTTGTACCGTCTAGATCGCCAGTCTTCGATCTTCGACAATGTCGATCCTGGTGATCTTTAGCTTCGGATCGCTCCTGTAAGATCACCCACCTGGATCTGAAAAACGAAAACATTCTCTATTTCTTGAGCTTTAAATCCCATGATGGTCCCGTTCACCCTGTAGCGACAATGAATATCGTCGTCCATCGAGCATACGTTCGCCGCGGCCCCCGGCCCGGAATACCGTGGCACGTTGAACAGTGCTGCCGATAGATGTGCACGCCCGATTCAAATACATCTTCATTGACAGCAAAAGGAGGGTATTGGTCGAGCCTCAATTCTAGGATAAAAAAATATCACCAAGGATTGTCATACATTCCCGCAGCCTATCCTCTGCGTAAGCCTTTGTCTTAGCGGTCGATTTCGGCTTGGATCAGTCTCGAGCGGCAAGCACTTCAGTCATCTGCCAGTTTTCTGGATTGCCGGGCGAAGTCCAATACATCCTCACAGGACACACCTGAATTAGGTGGAATCGGTCCATGCTTAGGTTGTATACGTATTTCCAACAGAAAGTTAGACAAAATGGAGCGCTTGAACCGAGGGAGATTCTTTCTCTTCGGAACGCGGAAGCCGATTTGGCTAGGGGAAGACAGGATAAGGATGAAACTCAGAATCAATCTTGCACTTATGCTCTCGTTCGTAATCATTCTTATTAGCACCACTACCGCGATGGCGCAACATACCCGGACGGGACCCAGCGTTTCTTCGTCCAGGCCCCAGGGCCCGTGCGACATCTATGCGGCCGCAGGTGACGCCTGCGTAGCCGCGCATAGCACGACACGCGCGCTATATGCCTCCTATGACGGGCCCCTCTACCAGGTTTTGCGCCAGTCGGACGGTAAGACCCTGGAAATTGGGGTCGTTCAGCCCGTTGCCGCGCCAGTTGTAGATGTAGGCGGATACGCGGACGCCGCCTCACAAGATAGGTTTTGCGCGAATACGTACTGCTGGATTAGCGTTATCTACGACCAATCCCCCAAACACAACGATCTCACCCAGGCACCCCGCGGCGGATTCAGCGGCCCGGCTCTGGCCGGATTCAATAATCTTCCGATTGCCGACATGGCGCCGATTACGATCATGGGACACAAGGTCTACGGTGTTTTTATTGAGCCGGGTATGGGTCTTCGCCACAACGATGCAAAGGGTACAGCAGTCGACGACCAGGCGGAGGGCCAATACTGGGTGGTAAGTGGTAAGCACTTCAACGCCGGGTGCTGCTTCGACTATGGCAACGCCGAGATCGACAGCCGTGACGATGACAACGGCACGATGGAAACTCTCTACTTCGGTAACGCCACTCCGTGGTATAGCGGAGAGGGCAACGGTCCGTGGATCATGACCGATCAAGAGAACAATCTGGTCGGTTGCGTCAACACGGATGGTTCCAAAGGCTGCCCAAATCTACCAAGCATTCCCTGGCGGTTCGTGACCGCGATCGCCAAGGGAGAACCGCACCGCTGGGCATCGATGGGCGGCAACGCACAAAAAGGCGCTCTTTCCGTCATATTTGATGGACCGCGTGTGAATCCCACTTATGACCCGATGCGCAAGCAGGGGGCAATTCTCCTGGGAAACGGCGGAGACAATAGTGTCGGCTCGCAAGGAACCTTCTATGAAGGAGCGATGACTGCTGCTGGCACATTCCCATCGAACGCTACCGACCAGCTTGTACAGACAAACATCGTGTCTGCCGGCTACGATGTCGCGCCACTCACTGTGACGACAGCAGCAGCGTCAGGATTGCAGACGTTCCGTCCGGGATCCTCACAGGATCTCGCCGTAACCTTCACGAATACCACAGGAGCGCCAGTGACAGGCGCAACGTTGAAGATCGCTGTGCCCAACGAGCATTGGAGTTCTGTCGTTTCAGGCACCTCCGAGACGTCAAAGACGTTCTCTCAGGTGATCGCGCCTGGTGCGAGCGCGAACACAACTTTCAGAGTCACTTCTGGGGCAATGGCCTTCAACGGCGATCTCGTCGCTAATGCATCGTGGACAAACTCGAACAGCGGTCAGAAGCAGGTCGAAACAGCGGTTGAAAAGGTGCGCAATGCTCGACCAGTAAAGATCAACGAGTTTAGAGTCAGCTCAGGCGCTCCTGCCAATCCGACAGACTCATTCATTGAGCTCTACAATGCAGATTCCCAAAGCGTCGATATCTCCAACTGGACGTTGACCGAACACCCCGCCCATCAGGCCATATTCTCGACAATAAAGATCCCTGATGGAACGAAGCTTGCGGCTGGAGGCTTCTACCTGCTCGGTCTCTCCAACTCTGGGCTGGCGGTCCCTGCGCGAAGAGGCGACAGAATCATTCACGTCAGAAATACGGATGGAATGTCTGTCGGCGATACGATCACCATTGATACCGGTTCCAGCATCGAAACGCGCAAGATCGCGAGCCTGGGGACAGCTGCCAGCAATCACACGACGTTGTGGCAACCCCTTCCCGAAGGACCGGTGATCACAATTCCTGTCGGCTCGACCAACGTGCCTGTGGAGAGCGTATCCGGGTTCGTTGTTGGCCAGAAGATTGCCCTTGGCTATGGCACTAGCTATCCCGTCGTTGCAAATACTCTGGAACAGTATGAGATAGCCACGGTCACCGCAGTTGGCAAGGCGGGCACCCAAGCGTATCTGGCTATGGACGCGCATGCCGGAGCGACGAACCTCAAGGTAACATCTGTCTCGGATATATCTGTCAGTGACAAAATCCGGTTGGACATCGACAGCATCGGGCATGGAATCGAAACCGTCACAGTCGCACATGTCGGCACTGCGGCGAATCAGACAAATCTCACAGCTCCTGCAAGCAAGGGTGCAACCCGGGTAAGCGTCCGCCGCGCCGCGAATTTTGCTGTGGGGGAAAAGATCACCGTCGGAACGCCAGCAACCCAGGAAACCGTCACTGTTACTGCCGTCGGCAACCAAGAACCGAACGGTACCTCCATCGACCTTACTCCGGCTCTTGCCAACCCTCATGTAGCCAATGAGTGGGTTGTATCTCCGGGCACGGGCCTCACGTTGACTGCTCCCCTGCAGTTCAACCATGCGGCGAACCTTCCCTTCAGCGATCGCGGAACGGGGATCAGCTTCCAGCCCGCGACGGCCTTCGCCCATTCGAGCAATGAGTCCGTTCAGGCGCTTGGCTCCGGTATAACGCTCGACAGATCACTTACTACAGAGCACCCGATCCACGCAGCCGTACGCGACGCCGCGGTTAAGACTGCGGGCTATCAGGGTAAACCATCCCCTAACCAGTGGTTCGGAGGCCCAGAATTGACCACCCACTCTCCACAATTCGGCCACACCCTGACCGTCGAAGAGGGCAACATGGGGCTAAGGGATACTGCGGGAGTAGTATCCGATAGCCTCAACTATGGTGGTCTTGTCGATCCATGGGCGGCCGAAGGCAATCAAGCTGCCTCAGGAGCACTCCTGAGCGGCTGCTATGCGCCCGCACCTGGCTCAGTGTTCGAGGCATGGTCAACCGTCGTAGCCCCGATTGCCATCAATACGAGCACCGGACGATTCCCCGACGGAGTTGATACCGATAGCAACTGTACTGATTTTCTGGCGCAGGCCGCTGCTACTTTGTCGGCCACTTCGGCCTCGGGCGCAACCAACATCAAGGTCTCCAGCGTGGAAGGCTTCAGGGCCGGCCAGAAGGTCCTGGTGGATTCAGGTGCAAATCTTGAAACTGCCGTCATCGCTGCGGTCGGCACGGCGGGAGCCACTACGGTACGCTCTGCCACTGATGTGGGAGCAACTGTTCTCCCCGCCATCAATGTGGCGGGCTTTAGCAAAGACCAAACGATTACGATTGGCAGCGGCGCAAACTCCGAGACCGCCGTTGTCTCCTCGGTCAGGACTCGCGGCGCCGCCACAATTACAGTCGCCACGCCACTCTCTCATGCTCACGCGGCCGGCGTGCAGATTACCGGCACCGGTATCAGTCTCACCGGCGCGTTGACCCGGGCCCATCCCGACGGAGCGCCTGTCACCAACAATGTTCCCACGCCCGGTGGGCCTAACCAATATCAGAGGAGCAATTGAGAGGCTATCAATCTGACAAGGGTTCTGGCCCAACAAGAAGTTCTATGGAAGAGGTACCGCTTCAGAATGATCGAACGCAGCATACCGAACCGATCCGAGCATATGGAGCTAACGTGATTTGCTTTGGAACCTCAAAGATTCGAGCGTCCGCCGCAACTCTACTACCATCTGGCAGGAGAGAGCAGTCTGGCACAGAGTAATAATGGGTCATCCAGGGTTTCGGCGTAGTTGCGTCGACTGGTGAGATTGGGAGAACGAATCGAGTACCATTTTTCTGGCAAAAGTCCCGGCAGCGTCAAATGTTGATTGCGCCAAATTGCTCTGAACACTACATCAAATAGCGTGCGTAAACGATTCAGAACTTTGCTAAACCACGCAAGCCTCCATCTGGTGGCGCGCCATCAATTGAAGGCGATACGGCGAGAAATCTCTTCGCGGCATCAAACCGGGCTGCCCGCAAGGAAGTTATCCGCGTCTGATGAAGAGATGAGGATTGGATGAATCTCAATGAGATAAGGGCGGAGTTTGGACGGCGTATGGCAGCGAGCGCAGGAGTTGGAAACGACAGTCCGGTCGCCAAGGTGTTCGCTGCAATTCCCCGTGACAGGTTTGTGGGGGCGCCTCCATGGAGAATCTTCGGAGCCGAGGGTGAAGGTGTGCTGGTAAACGATCCAGCGCTGCTGTACCAGGATGTTTTGGTTCAGATTAAAGGTGAGGTGGCGATCAACAATGGTCAACCTAGCTTGCATGCACTGTGTTTCGCTGCCATGAGAGTCGTTCCGGGCGAGGCGGCAGTTCATATCGGAGCAGGCACCGGCTACTACACAGCGATGCTGGGAAAACTGGTCGGTGAGCGAGGTCGGGTCGATGCGTATGAGATTGAGAGCGATCTTGCGCTGAGAGCGGCGGAAAACCTAGCTGATATGCCATGGGTTCGGGTGCACGCAGAGTCGGGCACGGCCGGACTTCTACCTGAGTGCGATGTGTTGTATGTAAGCGCAGGGGCGACGGACCCTCTGGAGATATGGCTGGATGCATTGCGGATTGGAGGAAGATTGCTATTTCCGTTGACTCCGGATGAGGGTTACGGTGGGATGCTGCTGGTGACACGGCGGAAGGAGGAATATGCTGCCAGATTCTTGTGCGGAGCGAAGTTTGTGGGTTGCGAGGGCGCACGAAATGCGGCGATGGGGCAGAGATTAGCCGCCTGTTTCAGCAAAAACCGCACTGCAGAGGTGAGATCGCTCAAGCGCGGAGCAGAAGCAGATGAGACGGCATGGTGTGTCGGAACGAACTGGTGGCTTTCAAAGAGAGCGATTGGTTAAGGTTGGAGGTGGGACTGGACTCCGCGATCTGATTTGGATAAGGTTTCGATGAAGCTAAGATAAGGAGCATCAATGATCTCACGCAGAAGGTTTATGGGGCAGGCTTCGGCTGCCGCTCTTATTGCAGCCACGCACAGCAGAGTTTCTTTCGCCAACCCATTGGGACTGCCGCTAGGAATTCAGCTCTACTCGGTGCGTCAACAGCTTGCGCAGGATTATGAGGGCACACTGGCAGAGGTCGCCAAAGCTGGTTTTACCGAGGTTGAGGCCGCCGGGTATTACAACCATACCGCAGGCGAGGTAAAGCAGGCGATGCAGAAGGCGGGTCTGAAGTGCGTGAGCACGCATCATCCCTATGGCGATCTGAGAAAGAAGTTTGATGAGCTTCTTGCGTTCGACAAAGAACTAGGCGTGCAGTACATGATCTGCGCCAGCCCAGGAGCGAAGGATCCGGCCCAAAAGACGATGACGCTCGATGACTGGAAGTGGCTGGCGGATGAGTTCAACAAGCTGGGAGAGAAGACGAAGGCCGCTGGAATCACATTCGGGTATCACAACCACATTCATGAGTTCGACAAGTTGGACGGCGGCGTTCCTTATACAGAGTTACTAAAGCTTACAGATCCGAAAAAAGTAACCCTGGAGCTTGATTGCGGATGGGCTACCGTCGCGGGAATGAATCCGATCGAAATTATGAAGAATCATCCAAACCGGTTTTCCATGCTGCATGTCAAAGACTTCACGATGACACCTGGCGGAGGTCCGGAGGGCGCCAAGGTGACCGAGTTGGGCCAAGGAAGCATCAACTACACTCCTATCTTCGCGCAGGCCGCCAAGACGCAAAAGATTCGACATGCCTTCGTGGAGCAGGAGGCCTTCACGATGCCGTGGAAGGAATCTCTGAAGACGGATGCTGAGTATATGAAGAAGTTAAAGTAGCTGAACTGAAAATGGATTTTGACTCTAAGGGGTTCGCTCACCACGAACCCCTTATCCATTCGTCTCTATCTGCGCATCCTGCGCGACCTGCCCCAACCGCTCATGCGGCAAAGATGGGGGCACCCGACTTTGGGATGAGTCACGCAAAATAAAGGGATTCCCCACTCGTTCGAGATGACGACCATTAGAGAGCGTCTCCGAGTTAGGGATTCTCTTTTTTAAGAGACGTCTCTCCAATCGAGGATGACCTTGCCGGAGTTTCCAGAGCGCATGGCATCGAAGCCTTGCTCGTAGTCGCGCCAGTTAAGCCGGTGGGTAATCACACCGGAGATATCGAGACCGCTCTGAAGCATGACGGTCATCTTGTACCAGGTCTCGTACATCTCGCGGCCGTAGATGCCGCGGATGGTGAGCTGGTTGAAGACGACCTGGTTCCAGTCGATCGAGATCTGCTCAGACGGAATGCCGAGCATGGCGATTCTGGCCCCATGGCTCATGTTGGAGAGCATCTCACGGAAGGCGGCCGGGTTGCCGGACATCTCGAGGCCGACGTCGAAGCCTTCCTGCATGTGGAGCTGCTGTTGTATGTCTTTGAGCGGTGTCGCACGTGGATCGACAGCGAGGGTGACGCCGACCTTCTGCGCAAGGTCGCGGCGGTACTGATTAGGGTCGGAGATCACGACGTAGCGCGCTCCGGCATGCTTGGCAACAGCGGCGGCCATGATTCCGATGGGACCAGCTCCAGTTACCAGAACGTCTTCGCCAAGGACCGGAAAAGCCAAGGCGGTGTGGACGGCGTTGCCGAGGGGATCGAAGATGGCGGCGATCTCGTGCTTGATGCCTGGAGCGTGCTGCCAGATGTTGGACATGGGCAGGACGACATATTCGGCGAAGGCGCCGTCGCGGTCGACGCCAACTCCCTTGGTGTGTGCACAGAGGTGGCGGCGGCCTGCGAGGCAGTTCCGGCAGCGTCCGCAGACGACGTGGCCTTCCCCGGAGACGAGCTGGCCGACGGCGACATCGGTGACGTTGGAGCCGAAGGCCACGACTTCGCCGACGAACTCGTGGCCGATGACGAGGCCCAGGCGGATGGTGGAGCTGGCCCAGGCGTCCCAATCATAGATATGGAGATCGGTACCGCAGATGCCGGTGGCGAGGACGCGTATTTTTACGTCGTTGATGCCGATTTCAGGTTCCGGGACGTCTTCAAGCCAGAGGCCGCGTTCGGCCCGGCTTTTTACAAGTGCCTTCACAGGGAGCCTTTCCGGGTTCGCGAGGAGATTCCGCTCCAATTCGAACCGCCGTAACTGATTTTACTTCCCCGGATAAGGTTGCCAGCGTGCTGGACGAGGCTAGTGCATTTGACGTAGGTAGGGCCGGAGGTTTGCGGTATAGGATGGTCGCAGCAGAGTTATGGCCGCCGGCGATGCCTTTCGTGGCGATCTCGACCGGTCGAGGAGGAACGATGACGATGAGTATGCGCTGGAGCCGCAGAGAGTTTGTGCAATGGGCAGGTTTCTCCTCCTTGAGTTCAGCGGGGCTGTGCTCTTCCCTGCTCCCGCCGGCTCGCAAAGGAAGTTCTGCGCGATTTGCTTATGTCGCTTCGTCAGAGGGTGTGGAGGAAGGAATTCACGCGTATGCGATTCGACGAGGTCGCTGGGAGAAGCTACAGAGGCTCGAGAGCAAACGACCGGTCGCGCTGGTAGTAGCTTCGAACCGGAGATTTCTTTATGCGGTCAACGAGATTGACTCGCATGAGGGCTTGCCGACGGGAACGGTTGAGGCGTTCGCGATTGAAGGAGATGGGCGGTTACGGTTTGTGAATCGCAGCCCGCTTGCGCTTTCGGCCACGATGCCCAGACATGCGGCGGTTGCGGCGGATGGACGGAGCCTGGTGGTGGCGGTGCATGGCGGGGGTGCCTATAACGTACTGCCTATCGCTGAAGACGGAAGCGTAGGGCGAGTGAGCGGCATTCTGAAAGAGGTTGGGGTAGAGCACGGGGCTTCGAGCCGACGCTCTCAACCGGTGATGGTCACCTTCGATCAGCAAGGACGTGCGATCAGCGTGGACGAAGGTACGGGGCGGTTGAATGTGTTCTCTCTTGATGAGAGCGGCATTACGGCACATGCCAGGGTAGAGCTGCAGGAGGGATGCGGGGCGACGCAGGTTGCGATGCATCCGAACGGCGACAAGCTCTACCTGATGCAGGGCGAGACCATTGCCTGCCACGGCTACGATGCGACAGAGGGTCGGGTGCTGGGATCGACCGGGCATCTGCCGGTGCGTGGAGCAATCGAGGGACATGGAGCTATCGCTGTCCATCCTTCTGGACGCTTTTTGTATGCGAGCCTGAAGGACGGCGGTATAGCGACATGGCGTTTGACGGCACGTGGAGATGGAGCGAAGAGCGGGCCTGAGGCTCAGGCGATGGAACTACGCGGGCTGCACGGGTTGGAGATTGCCCCGGATGGAAAGAGCCTGGTGGGAATCAATCGTGATCATGGTGGGATCCAGAGAGCAGAGGTTGATGCCGATACAGGAAGGCTGCGTGCGGCGGAGACGGTGGCGCGGCTGAACTCGCCAAGCAGCCTTGTTATGCTCTACAGTTAGCGGTGGTTTTTATCGCAGGAGACTGATAGAGAGCATGATGAGGATGTCGAGGCGAAGGTTTGTTCAAAGTTCTTCCGCAGCGGCTATTGGCGAGGGTTCGTGGGCTTCATTCGCAAAACCCGCAGGAGAGAGACTGTTGTTTGTTGGGACCCAGACGACGAAGGGCAGCAAGGGCATTTATGCGTACAGCTTCAACTCCGCAACCGGCGAGCTGACAGAGAAAGGTCTCGCCGCAGAGGCGGAGATGCCTACATTTCTTGCGCTGTCGCCGGATCAGAAGACACTGTTTGCGGCCAATGAGCTGTCTGAATATCAAGGCAAGAAGACCGGAGCGATCACGAGCTTTGCGGTTGATCGGGAGGCAGGAAAACTCACGAAGATCAATGAGGTCTCCGCGGGCGGTCCGGGGACGTGCCATGTGAGTATGGACCATACCGGACGGTGCGCGTTTGTAGCGAACTATGACGGAGGAAGTGCGGCTTCATTCGCTGTTGATAAAGCTGGAAAGCTGAGTGAGGCGGTTTCGTTCTTCCAGTACAGAGGGCGTGGGCCTCAGCCGCAGCAGGATGGGCCTCACGCACACCGCGTTACCGTGTCTCCTGACAATCAATACCTGTTGGTGAATGATCTTGGGCTGGATGAGATTCACGTCTACCATCTGGATGCGATGGCTGCCAAGCTGACTGCACAGGATCCTCTGGCGTGGAAGGCAGAGCCGGGATCAGGGCCGCGTGCCTTGCGGTTTCATCCGAATGGAAGATGGGTGTATTGCCTGAATGAAGTGGGTTCCTCGGTAAACGTGCTGGAATGGGATGCCAGGAAGGGCGTTTTGACTACGGCCCAGCTTGTCTCGACGGTTCCGGAGGGGCATACGGGCCCCTCGGCTCCTTCGGAGATTGTGATCGATAAGACGGGGCGCTTTGTGTATGCGGCGAATCGGTTTGACAATTTTCTTGTGTCTTTTTCCGTCTCTTCCACGGATGGAAAGCTGACGCTGATGGAGAGGACGTCCTGCGGGGGTGAGATGCCGAGGCATATTGCACTCGATCCGACGGAGAAGTGGCTGCTGATAGCGAATCAGGAGACTGACAATCTTTCTGTCTTCGCGCGCGATGCCAGGACTGGCAAGATCTCCAAGGAAGGCAAGGGCTTCCCTCTTTCGCGTCCGCAGTGCATTTTATTTTTGTAAACGGGTGCTTGAAAGCGACAAGAAAAGGCGCTCATGACTGAGCGCTTTTTCTGTTGAGAATACGATTGCCCTTAGTGGCGTTCGTTATCGCTAGGCGTGGGCTTGGTGCCGTGCATGTCCGGCCCGCGCGGAGCGAAGGTGGTCCATGTGGAATCGTACTTCTCGTACTTGCTCGGAGGCTCGCCGTACTTGCGGGCTTCGATGCCGTTGAGGTCATAGACGATCTTGCCGCCCTTGATGGTGAGTTCATCGACGAGCTTTTTGGTTCCGTCGACCCGGACGTTGTCCATATCGGTGAAGCCGAAGTGGCCCGGCTCCAAGCGGAGGACGGCAACGTCAGCCACAGAGCCTACGGAGAGATTGCCAAACTCCTCACGCTTGATCTCATGCGCTGGGTGAGAGGTCATCTCGGCTACCACCTGCTGCAAGGTGAGTCCAATCGCCATCATCTTGCTGGCAACGTTGAGCTCATCCTTGGTCGCACTGTTCATGCTGCCGATGTGGAGATCGGTTGAGAGAGAGTCGGGGATAAAGCCATCCTTGACCATGGGAACAGCGAGCGAGAAGCGGAAGCTTCCGCCGCCTGTACCGGCGTCGAATAAGATGCCGCGCTTGCGTCCGTCGATGAAGGCCTTGCTAGGCCCTTTGGTGACGGGATCCTGCTCGTGGCGGAGGCCGGAGTACATGTGGGTGTAGATGTCACCGGGACGCAGCTTCTTATTGAGTAGATCGTACAAGGGACGGCTCTCGGGGTGATCTACACCGAAGTCCACCATAACGGGGATATTCGCTTTGGTTCCCGCGATAACGGCCTGTTCTACCGGCTTCCATTCGGGACCGGCGAAGTGGGCTGTCTTGATTCCGACGACGGTGTCCTTATACTTGAGAGCCATCTTTGCGGTGGCTTCGCCGTCCATATCGGCCATATTCTGCTCGTATTTATCGCCACGCATACCCGAACCGACGATGTTGAGCATTACCAGGATGCGGGTCTTGGAACGATCGATGATCCGCTGCTTGTAGTCCTCAAAGTTCTTCCAGCCGGAGCAGCCAGCGTCGACGACGGTCGTCACTCCGTTGCGGAAGGTGAAGCCGTCGGGTGGGAGGCTGTTGTCTCCGGCATAGGAGCCGCGCTCGCCGGTACCAGCATAGAAGTGGACGTGAATATCAATGAGGCCGGGAGTTACGTAGAGGCCGTTGACGTTAATGGTTTTCAAGGCATCCGAAGTAGCAATGTGCGGAGCAACTTTAGCGATCTTGCCGTTCTTGATAGCGACGTCCATCACGGAATCGATGTGGTTCTTATCGTCGATGACGTGGCCGTTCTGAAGGAGCAGATCATAAGCAAAGTTCGGAGCCTGCGCGAACGCGTGGACAGACGCTGCTGCCAGCGAGAGCACCGCGCAACAGGATGCAATGGTTCGGGTCATTCGATAAAGCGGATTATTCATGAATCTCCTCGATTTTCGAGCACTGTTGATCAGGCTGATTGGAACCTTCGCTCCAAAGCAAAGGAAAGAAGGTTCCAATTATGCCGTATGTCGATATCTCCCGGAAAGACGTCAGGCGTTCTGGGCCGCGCTGAAGATCTCTACAAGCCGGTCGGCGATGTACTTATCTTCACCGTCCTTAAGCTGCCACATTGCGAATCCGAATGTCGTCGGATCCTGATTGCGACGGTGATGTTCCTGGGGGTGTGCAGGAGCATCTGGGTTGCGTCCGCGCATACCTGCAGCGTCGGCGTTCAGGCTGCCGATGCCGACAGGCTTGGTCTCCGCGAGCCGGTGCATGACGTCCTGAGCCGTGATGCTCACCTTCGACTGATCGATCTTCCAGCTGTAATGCGGTGTAACGTTACCGAGAGCCTGAGGGTTGAACTCACGAGGCTGAGGGGTTACGCCGAATTTCTCAACTGCCTTTGAGATCACGGCAGCTCGTTCGTCGTAGCTCCGGACAACCGCGTCGTAGTCCTGATCGACGAACATCTCAAGCGCCTTGAGAGCGGCGAAGATCTGTTCCTTACCGACCTTGCTGGAGCGTCCGATTCGATCTTCCTGCGGGCTCATGTTCATCTGGGCCCAACGAATCAACTTCTCCTTCCCGAAGAGGAAGCCTGTCGACTGCGGTCCGCAGATGTCCTTGCCGCCCGAGAAGGCGACAAAGTCCCAGCCTTGGGCCGGGTACTCCCAGAGACGCTCCTTGGGGGGAACATCGGCTGAGGCGTCATTGAAGGTATAGATGTTCGCCTTACGCGCGATCTCGATCATCTCGGGCCCGGTTACCTGGCCACGATCGGACTGGATGTTGATGTAGTGCATCGCCAACGTCTTGTCGTTAATAGCATTGATCATCTGGTCTTTGGTTTCGACTTCGATGAGCTTGACGCCCGTCTGGCGAACCTGATGATCGAAGTTGTTGCGATGGGCCTTCTGGATGAGGACCTCGGTCTTGGGAAAGCCCGTGAGGTCGGGGCAGGCTTTCATGCGCGGCTCGAGGTCTTCGGTGAGCATGCCGGCATAGGCGACGACTGTGCCTGCCGCAACTCCACCGGTGACGAGACCGGTATATCCGGGAGGTAGCTTGCAAAGCTTCTCAAGGTATTTTCCCGCCGCAACTTCCAACTCGTTGATCATGACGAAATGCTGATTGCCTTGCCGCATCAGCTCCATCACTTCGGGTTTCATCACCGATCCACCGATGACCGTCACGGTGCCTACGATATTGACCAGGGGGGTCACGCCAAGTTCGGCATAGACATCGCCCGTCGATCCCAGACCTTTCTTGATGGGAACGATGGCGTGGCCGTCGACACCCGGCTTTTCATCCTTCGTCTTCTTTTCTGCGAGAGAAGCCCTGGAGGTAAAAAGGCTGCCGCTGGCAGCTCCAAGAGTCGACAGGAACGACCGGCGATTCCACTTGAGGTTCATGAGCAATATCCTTCCATTGTCTTACTTTAAAAAATCGAAACTCAAGCCCCAGCGGGCGCAGCTGCTGGATTGACGACCAGAGCACTGCCGACGACCTCGATTAGGGAGTCGCCTGGAATCCATTCCACTGCCATACAGGCGCGGGCCGGAGCTTTCCCGGGGCTAAAGTATGTTCCATATATTTTATTCAACGCTTCGTATTGCGCTTTGTGAGCGTCAAAACGAGCCTTTCCGGTTAGCGCCGGAACTCCTTCGGCGAGGGGGAGACAGATAAAGACCTGTAAATGCAGGACGTTGTCCATTGTGGAGCCAGCGCGTTCCACCGAACGCTTAAGTGCATCCATCGTGCGGGTTACGTGCTTTTCAAAAGGGTCTGTGACCAAGACATGATCGTCTTTGGGATAGCCGTCGTTGGAGCCTGTTCCTGAGAAGTAATAGATGCCGTTATGGATGTGAGTGCCGCGAGGGCGAGGGCGATCGCCACCGGATGAGCCCGCAGGTGGTGTCTGTGGAACACCGGACAGCTGCTGTGCAAAAAGACCAGTTGCTCCAGTTACACCTGCCGCCACGGCTACTACTTTTCCAAAGAAGGTACGGCGAGAGTTGATCTGCATTTTTTCTCCTTCGCGCTGGAAACGCAGAGCGCATGTGCCCCGATGTACACATAACCTCAGCAACGAACCGCATTCTCTGCTTTTTGAATGATGGTGGAATGATAGGTCCGACAATCATTCTTTGACCACAGGCAAATGACTTATTCGCCTCCTAGGACTTATGGCCTACTTCGCCAACAGATGCTCTTCGGAAGCGGGCTCGATCAGGAGCGGACGCTCGGGATGGACCGTCATCCAGCAGATTCCTCCAACGATGGCCAGAACGGCGGCAATAGCAAAGGATGTCGTCCAGCCATACCGCTGCGCGATCCAGGGCGTCAGCGAGGCCGTCACCGCCCCCCCAATCTGCCCTCCCATGTTGATAAGACTTGAAAAGACACCTGAGTTGCCTCCGGCGATATCTACCGACACTGACCAAAAGGAGCTCTGCGAGAGGTATAGGGCTCCGGCGCCTCCGGCGAGGATAAAGCCTGCGAGCTGAGGGCTATGGACTTGGGATCCAAGCACCAAAAATACCGCTGTCAGAATCAGCGCTGCGGCCGCAAGACCGCAACGTCCAACACGCAGGCTGAATCGCGCTGTGAGGCGATCACTCAGCATCCCGCCGATCAGGCAGAAGATCGTCATCGACAGGAAGGGCAACATGGCATACCGTGCGCTTGACTTGAGATCAAAGCCACGTACCTGAGCCATGTAGAGGAAGAACCAGCTAAAGAAGATCCAGGCGATATAGCCAAAACTGAAGTACCCGATCATCAACGCGGGGAGATCACGACGATGGAAGATCGCACGCCAGGAGATTTTCGTTCCAGCCTCGGAGGGTATCGGGGACGCTCCTTTGAAGTCTAAGCCGTCACAAATCTCCACCAATTCTTCGGCGGTCATGTCGGGATGTTCTTCTGGTCTATCGCGCGAAGCCTTCCACCAGATTGCCCCCACTACGAAACCAACGATTGCACTAAACCAGAAAGCAGCCCGCCAACCGTGATGAGTGATCAACCAGGTCAACAAAGGAGGAGTCAGTCCGCTTCCCGCACCTACACCGGCGAAGATGAGGCCGTTGATGAAGCCACGCTCCTGTAGAGGAACCCAACGCGCCACAAACTGATTCGCAGCCGGATAGATTACGGACTCACCAGCACCCAGGATGAAACGGATGGCGATGAGCAGAAAAACAGCGGAAGAGAGAGTGGAAGGAAGAAGCGCAGTAAGGACAGTTGCAACGCCCCAGGACATGACACCCAGGGTAAGTACGCGTCGAGGTCCGAAACGGGCGGAGAGCCAACCGGCTGGAACCTGGAACCCGGCATAACCGATCAAGAATGCACTGAAGATCCATCCCAGGCGTTGATTGCCTAAACCGTATTCAGTACTGATCTGAAGGCCAGCAATTGAGATGTTCGTGCGGTCAAGAAATGCAACTCCACTTAATACGAACAGCCAGAAGGCCAGAAAATACCGCACTCGCATCTTACGTCCTAACATCTTCTACCTCTTGCGGCGATCTTCTATACCGCATCTTTCCTGGGGAAACTTTGTGCACACGGCCCAGGAACATCCATGATGTATCCCTCAAAGCCGCATGTTTTAATGGCCGGGTTCGGTTACTGCTCCGGGAGTCCGCAGACGGAAATTCGTCCAGTGCGAAGACAGGCGCGGGTCGCTCGATGGAGGCTGATTCCAAATATCCATCGAGATGCCGTTCAGGTCATAGACAATCTTTCCGGAACGAATGGTGAGCTGACAGACCAACTTGGTATCTCCCATCAGCTTGGTATTGTTCATGTCGATAAAGCCGAACTTCCCATGCTCCTCGCTCAACACGGCGACGTCAGCAGGAGCGCCTACGGAGAGATTCCCAAGCTGAGGCTGCCTGATCTCCTGCGCTGGATTCCAGGTCATCTCCTGGATCACACTAGGGAGAGTCTGCCCCATTGCGAGGAACTTACCGGCGACATTGAGCAGGTCTTTGGTTCCGGAGTTCATGGCGGTGATATGCAGATCGGTTGAGAGAGAGTCAGGAGGAAACCCGTTCTTGAGAAGCGGAATTGCCACTGACCATGCGAAGCTGGCGCCCCCCGTGCCAGCATCAAAATAGATGCCGCGCTTGCGGCCGATTACCAATGCATCGCTGGCCTTGAGTGTCTTGGGATCCTGTTCTCCGCGATGTCCTGAAAAAGCATGAGTGTAGATATCGCCCTTGCGAAGATGCGTCGCCAAGAGATCATAAAGAGGACGCTCGGGCCGGCGTGCACCGTAGTCGATCATGACGGGAATATTCGCGATAGTGCCGGCCTTTACGGCTTGATCGTACGGCTTCCACTCTGGTCCGTTGAAGTGCGCGCTTTTTATTCCGACGATAAGTCCGGGATATTTAAGGGCCATCTGGCCAGTGGCTTCGCCGTCCATGTCATCGAGGTTCTGCTCGATACCATGCGGGCGCATACCGCCGCCTACGATATTGAGCATGGCGAGAACACGCGTCTGGGAGCGATCAATGATGTGTTCTTTGAACTCAGGAAAATTCTTCCAACCGGAGCTTCCTGCATCCACACCAGTCGTTACTCCATTGCGAAACGTGAAGCCGTCGGGCCAAATGGAGTTGTCTCCCGCATAAGAGTTCTTCTCTCCGGGGCTGGCGTACATATGCATGTGAAGATCAATGAGGCCAGGCGTTACGTAGTATCCGTTGACATCTACTGTCTTGACAGCGTCTTTCGGATTGAGGTGATCTCCAACCTTCGCGATGAGGCCGTCTTTAATCGCTACATCCGTTACCTTATCCACGCGATTCTTCGCGTCGATCACATGCCCATTGGCAAGGAGGAGATCGTAAGGTAAGGGATTCGGAATCTCCGCGGGGCCACGACGAGAGGGAGACGCTGATTGTCCTTGGCCACCTGCCGGGGGAGCCTGCTGTGCCAAGCTGATATCTGCAGAGGAAAAACAGATGAACAAAGCCGAGCATAGCAACAGGGGGCGTTTTTTAAACATGAACGGTCTACCTCGCGAGCTTGCGGAACGTGCCTGAAAAATCGATTTATCTTAACTATTTTCGAACGGGAGCGAAGAGCCGTCATCGGTCCTGTGGTTCAGGATTGAGTAGGCCAAATGGCCTAGAATTCAGGCGCGGACGGCGGTCCAGTTGGCCTCTCCGTACTCTCCCATGTTGACCGTGCCGGACATATTGTTGCCCTGCACTGTTCCTTTGAAGTTGCACCGCACGGGATTTCCAGCTACCGGCATCACGCTGTGAAGTTCGATCTGGTTACCGTGGACGACGCCCTCGAACTTCGCGTCGTAGACCTCACCGCGGTGTTCTCCGGTAACGTCGCTTCCCTTCTGCTCGAGAATGAACTTCTGGTCGCCTGTGCCGCGGAGATATTGAATCGTTACGCCCCAGGTTCCCTTCACCTCGGCGGGAGGTCCTGAGGGAACCTGGGGATCAGTAAAGGTTCCAGGTTTGGTGAGGATCTCGTAGAGGGCATCGGCGATAATCTTTTCTTCGCCAGCTTCGAGCATGTAGGAGGTTACGCCGATCGAGCTCTGCATCGTGTCTGGACGATGGCCTTGGGGCCCCGCAAGAACGATGCGTGGAGTTCCGGCGTCAAGACGCGCAGCGACTTCTGTTCCGGTGATACCAACCTTTGCAGCGTCCCATTGAATACGAACCGTCGGACAACGATTCGATAGGTCCGCCTGCGCCGGGGTTACCTCTGCCGTCAACGATGGAATACCCTTGAGGCGGTCAGCAATGTGCTGCATCCACGTATTCCATCGGGCCTGCTCGGCTTCGTGGTCGCGCTTGTACCATTGACGGACTGCGGCAAGCAGACCCATCGCCTCTTCCTTACTGCATTTCAGAGCTCGGCCATAACAATGATGTGGAGCGGCCTGATAGTAGGCAGCCTTGCAGAGATTTTTGTTACCGATCATCATGCCGGAGGACTGCGGTCCGCGCATGCATTTCCCGCCGGAGTAACCCACGAGAGTAGCACCAGCCGCCAAGTGGATGTTGGGCTTGACTGGTTCCTCTGCGGCGGCATCGACGAAGACTGGAATGCTCTTTTCTTTCGCAATAGCGCAAAGGACGCTGATACTCATAGGACCGGAGGTGGACTCTGGTCCAGAGAGGATGTAAACCATGGCTGTTCGGTCAGAGATTTTAGAGCGGAACTCTTCCGGTGTTCCGACTTCAACAATCTCAGCCCCGCACATACGAACCCCGATGTCGTAGGGGTTGCGTGAGTGCTTGGGAATGATGACTTGATCTTTTTTCTTAGTGTAAGGAAGCACCTGGCATTTTTCGACATCTGTACCTGCTATGCAGGCAATGGTGGCCAGGCAAATCGCTGCCGCGCAACCGGTGGTAGTGATTCCCCACTCTGCGCCTGTCAGTTCGCCCAGCTGCGCACCGATGCCATTCATCATCTCCTCGAGTTGAACGAAGTAGAA
>Ga0268266_10002034_pt1 | contig 22460 bp, 20 predicted proteins | sample KBSS13metaG_FD_190356 | JGI IMG/M metagenome (GOLD analysis project Ga0268266, IMG submission 190356) | Switchgrass rhizosphere microbial communities from Kellogg Biological Station, Michigan, USA - KBS S1-3 metaG (SPAdes) (version 2) | ecosystem: Host-associated > Plants > Roots > Rhizosphere... | reverse complement strand
GCAGCAGTTCGGCATCTGGATCGGCAACATCCTGCAGGGCAATTTCGGCGAGAGCTTCTTCTTCAAGAAGACGGTCGCCGAGCTGATCGCGCAGCGGGTCGAGCCGACGCTCGCGCTGGCGACCTGTACGCTGATATTTGCGGTCTGCCTCGCAGTGCCGATCGGCGTGCTCGCGGCCTACCGCCAGGGCTCGGTCTTCGACAAGTCGGTGATGGCCTTCTCGGTGCTGGGCTTCTCGGTGCCGGGCTTCGTGATCGGCTACTGCCTGATCTATGTCTTCGCCATCGAGCTCGGCTGGCTGCCGGTCCAGGGCTATGTTCGCATCGGCGTCGATTTCGGCCGGTTCGCCGAGCGCATGGTGCTGCCCTCGCTCACTTTGTCGGTCGGCTTCATCGCCCTGATCGCACGCATCACCCGCGCCTCGGTGCTCGAGGTGCTGAACGAGGATTACATCCGCACCGCCCGTGCAAAGGGCCTGTCCAACCGGGTGGTGCTGATGCGCCATGCGCTGCGCAACGCCGCCGTGCCGATCCTGACCGTGATCGGCCTCGGCATCGCCATCCTGATGGGCGGCGCGGTCGTGACCGAGAGCGTGTTCGGCCTGCCGGGCCTCGGCCGCCTCACGGTCGAGGCGGTGCTGAGCCGCGATTTCCCGACCATCCAGACAGTCATCCTGCTGTTCTCGGTGGTCTATGTCGTCATCAACCTCCTGATCGACATCAGCTACACCATCTTCGACCCGAGGATCCGCTATTGAGCGCGATAACCCCTGAAGACATCGTCGACTCCGCCTCGATCGCGGCGGCGTCGAGCAAGCGCAAGCCGCTGTGGCAGCTTGCCATCCGCAACCCCAACGTCATCTTCGGCGGGGTGATCCTGCTGATCATGCTGGCGATCGCGATCTTCGCGCCCTTCCTCGGCACGGTCGATCCGACGCGCATCGATCCCGCGGCGCGCAACAAGAAGCCCGGCACCGAGATCACCTTCCGGCTCGAGGACGGCAAGACGGCCAAGCGCACCGTGCTGATGGGCACCGACAGCCTGGGCCGCGACGTCTACAGCCGCGTGCTGTACGGCACGCGTGTCTCGCTCGCGGTCGGCGTCAGCGTGGCAGTCTGCGCCATCCTGATCGGCATGGTGATCGGCCTCGTCTCGGGCTACGTGCGCTGGGCCGACGGCATCATCATGCGAATCATGGACGGCCTGATGGCCATACCGGGCATATTGCTCGCGATCGCGCTGGTCTCGATCTGGCGCGCCGGGCTGATCACCGTGATCTTCGCCATCGTCGTGCCCGACGTGCCGCGCGTCGTCCGCCTGGTGCGGTCGATCGTGCTGACGGTGCGCGAGGAGCCCTATGTCGAGGGCGCCATCTCGGTCGGCACGCCGACCTGGGTCCTGCTGTTCCGCCACATCCTGCCCAACACCGTCGCTCCGCTGATCGTGCAGGGCACCTTCCTCGCCGCCGCCGCGATCCTCGCCGAAGCCGCCCTCTCCTTCCTCGGCATCGGCATCCCGCCGGAGATCCCGAGCTGGGGCAACATCATGGCCGAAGGCCGCACGCTGTTCCGCGTCTTCCCGCACAACATCCTCTATCCCGGCATCTTCCTTGCCTTCACCGTGCTGGCGATCAACATCATGGGCGACGGCCTGCGCGACACGCTCGATCCGAAAATGAGCAAGAAAGTCTAATGAATATCTCGTCCAACTCTGTGTCATCCCGAGCGAAGCGAGGGATCTATCGCGGTGCCCACCAAGGATCCCTCGCTTCGCTCGGGATGACACCGTGCCTGCTTATTCGCCCTCTTAAGCGCGGGGGTTACCCCGCGCGAGTCGGGATGCCGCGGTGATGGCCGACAAGAAGCCCGTCCTCGAAGTCCGCAATCTTACCGTCGCGCTGCCGAGCGGCGCCGACCGTGCCAATGCCGTCGAGAAGGTGAGCTTCACCGTCAATCCCGGCGAGATCGTCTGCCTGGTGGGCGAGTCGGGCTCGGGCAAGTCGGTGATCGCCTTCACGGTGATGGGCCTGCTGGCCAAGGCGCTGAAGCCCACGGGCGGCGAGATCCTGCTCGAGGGTGAGAACGTGCTCGCCGCGACCGAGGAGCGGCTGCGCGAGCTGCGCTGCACGCGCATGTCGATGATCTTCCAGGAGCCGATGACCGCGCTCAATCCGGTCATGACTTGCGGCGAGCAGATCGACGAGGTGCTGCGCACCCATACCAGGCTCGACGGCGCCACCCGCAAGGCCAAGATCATCGCGATCCTGAGCCGGGTGAAGCTGCCCGAGCCCGAGCGCATCTACGCCTCCTATCCGCACCAGCTCTCGGGCGGCCAGCGCCAGCGCATCATGATCGCCATGGCGCTGGTGCTCGATCCCGTGCTGCTGATCGCCGACGAGCCGACCACCGCGCTCGACGTCACGACGCAAGCCGAGATCCTGAAGCTGATCGCCGAGCTGCAGGAGACCGAGGGCACAGGCGTGCTCTTCATCACGCACGACTTCGGCGTGGTCGCCGAGATCGCCCACAAGGTGGCCGTGCTGCGCTGGGGCGAGCTGGTCGAGATGGGGCCAACCGAGCAGATCCTGTCGCGGCCCGGGGTCGGCTACACAAGGATGCTGATCTCCTCGGTGCCCTCGATCCACCCGGTGCATCGCGGCGTGCGGCTCGAGGGCCAGACGGTGCTGCGCACCGAGAAGCTCGGCAAGACCTATGCCGGCAAGTCGTTCTTCCAGAAGGCGCGCGTGGTGAAGGCCGCGGTCGACGTCGACCTCGACATCCGCCGTGGCGAGACCCTCGGCATCGTGGGCGAGTCCGGCTCGGGCAAGTCGACGGTCGCGCGCTGCATCGCCCGCCTGATCGACCCGACCGACGGCAAGGTGTTCCTGGGCGACACCGAGATCGCCACCATGTCGGCGAGCCGGCTGCGGCCGTACCGCCGCAAGGTGCAGATCGTCTTCCAGGATCCTTACCGCTCGATGAACCCGCGCATCACCATCGGCGACTCGATCATCGAGGGCCCGATGAACTTCGGCGTGCCGCGCCGGGAAGCGCTCGCCCGCGCGCGCAAGCTGATGGAAACGGTGCGGCTCGATCCCAATGCGCTCGACCGCTATCCGCACCAGTTCTCGGGCGGCCAGCGCCAGCGCATCTGCATCGCCCGCGCGCTCGCGATGGAGCCCGAGCTGCTGATCGCCGACGAGGCGGTCTCCGCGCTCGACGTCTCGGTCCAGAAGCAGGTGCTCGAGCTGCTCGACGAGATCCGCCAGCGGCTCAATCTCGCCGTTCTGTTCATCACCCACGACCTGCGCGTCGCCGCGCAGATCTGCGATTACGTCGCCGTGATGAGCAAGGGCCGGGTGGTCGAGTACGGCTCCGCCGAGCAGGTCTTCGGCTCGCCGCGGGACGAATACACCAAGGCGCTGTTCGCCGCCGCTCCCGGCCGCGACTGGGAATTCGGCAAGTTCGCCACGGCCTAGCCCCGTCCCAAACCGTCCAAAGAGGTGGACCAGCTTCGATGCCGATGGCAGCGGCATCGGAGACGTGCGAGTTCGAGAATCCACAACAAGCTCCATGGCCTCGGGGCACGATTGCGGGCTTTCGGCGACAGGCTTGTTGGGGGGCAAGGCGAGCAACGTCGTGCGCGCCACCCTGCACAAGCCCGCGCGAAATCCCAATTCTTGATCGATGACCGCCAATCCTCTGAATCTACTTCCGTCTTCGGCGGCATAGCGGACATTGCCGGACGTGTCGCTGGTTGGACCAGCTCACGAACGACCCAAAGCAGACATCAAGCCAGCAACCGGCAATGTCACTTCACGGCGCGAAGCAGGCGTCAGCCGATGGGCACAATCATAGTTGAATTTCCATGTGGTGCTGCCCGCGATACTGAAGGAAGAGACGACTCCGGCACGCAACCAAGGCTCATGGGATTTCTGCTGCTGCTTGGCGCTCAAGCGCTCGAGAAGGCTCCGCAAGAGGCTCAAGGGAATGTTCCGCCTGAATTTTCTGATCGACGTAAACTTCCGGATAGGACTCGTACACTTCTCGCCGCCATTTATACGGCTCGCCAGTTGCGGGTTGCAGAAAGGCGACCTCCCCTTCAATGAAGAAGAGGCCCCACCGGCGTCCATCATGGCAGGTCGCAATCAAGTCAAATTCCTGAACCGCCTTATCGACTCTGGGCACGAAGAGGCAAGGCACTCCGTGCCGCTGCAGGTATGCCAGAGCGACCTCATTCAGCTCCTGCGCCTGGGATTCGACTGCGGTGAACAGCGCGGCGAGCGCGACAGCCCGGCGGATCGCCCATCCAGCAAACATGGTCCCATCCACCCTCGGTTGCTGATCTATTGAAACCGGACAGCAGCGGTGCGAGTGTCGGGCATCAGGAGCCACAAGTAATGGCAGAACTCCGGCGAAGTTCCGCGCAAGGTACCGGGTCCCAGCTTGTTTCCATCGGCGAATATCGATTTGACGGTGGTGCCGGGCAGCTCTGGCGAGGCGCTGACGAAATCAAACTTGCCCCTCGGGCATCGAAGTTGCTGGCTGCATTGGCAGAGCGACCGATGCAAGTCGTCACCAAGAAGCAACTCATCGATCGATTGTGGAACGGAAAGGCTGTTGGCGACGACGCGCTGACCTCGTGCGTGCAGGAATTGAGGCGTGCGCTCGGCGATGATCCGCGGAGCCCAAGGTTCGTGGAAACGCGGCACCGTCGCGGTTATCTTCTGCTGTTGCCTGTGACTTCGGCGCCGATCGCAACTGGATCCGCGCTGCTTCCACCGCTGGACAAGCCCTCCATCGCCGTTCTCCCGTTTCAGAACGGGAGCGGGAATCCCGAACAGGAGTATTTCGCGGACGGCCTTGCAGAAGACCTGATCACTGGCCTGTCGTGCGTGTCGTGGCTCTTCGTCATTGCGCGCAACTCGTCCTTTGTGTTTCGTGGCGAAAAGGTGGACGCGAGAACGATCGGCGATCGTCTGGGCGTGCGCTATCTGGTGGAGGGCAGTGTCCGCCGCGCCGGCCCACGTCTGCGGCTGACAGTAAAGCTGATCGAGGCCGCGACGGGGAACCATCTGTGGGCCGATAAGTACGACGGATCTCTGGAGGACGTGTTCGACTTTCAGGACCGAACGGTGGTCAGCCTGGTGGGCGCCATGGAGCCGAAGCTGCGGGCTGCAGAGATCTTGCGCGCGCGAAGAAAGCGGCCCGAAAATCTCGATGCTTTCGACCTGTACCTGCAGGCCTTGCCCAGGCTCGCATCCTTTTCGTCACAGGGCATTGCTGAAGCGATTGAGCTGTTTGGCCGGGCTGTCGCGCTGTCCCCGGACTACGCTCAGGCACTGGCCCACGCGGCGATCTGCCGTGTCGTCCGGCCGACCTTGGGCCACAGTTCCGATCCCGACAGAGATTTTCGTGAAGCAGCCGAATTGTCGAGACGTGCACTGGAGAGCGATCCCACCGATACGATTGCGCTCCAGGTCGCGGCCTTCGTTGCCGTGATGGTGGATCGAGACTACGAGACAGGCTGGGACCTGGTAAACAAGTCCCTGGCAATCAACCCTAACGATACACGGGCATGGAACCGTCGCGGCTGGATCAACGCATGGGCGGGTGAAATCGAACCGGCAATAACCGCATTCAAGACGGTCATGAGACTGAGCCCAATCGATCCAGTGTGGGGTTTCAGTCCCAAGTTCGGGATGGCCTCCGCCCTGTGCTGGGATGGGCGTTCCGAAGAAGCGCTCCCCTGGGTCCGACAGGTTCGTCAGGAGCGCCCCGACCATGCCGGCATTCACCTCCTGTTCATTGCGGCGCTATGGCTGTCCGGCCGACATGCGGACGCGAGGGAGGCCGCACGACATCACGTCGAGATGGTGCCAGGATTCTCGCTACGCCACACCCGAAAGGTCAGCCCGCTTCGAGGGACATCCGGGCACGAGCAGTTTTTCGACGCCCTGCGCAAGGTTGGCCTGCCGGAGTAACGAATTGGCACGCGTGGCCCGCTCCATGCGGCGCGGCGGGTGCTGCAATCCTGTCGATTTCATCAGCCTTCATGGATGTCTGATTTTGGCCCATCGTGTCATTTCGCTGCGCCTCGGAATTTGGTCGCTATCGGGGCATAGCGGACTCTGCACGCCATCCACCCGACAAATTTATCGCCGACGAGGCGGTGTCCGCGCTCGACGTCTCGGGTGCTCGAGCTGCTCGACGAGAACCGCCAAGCGTGACGCAGGCGGCGAAGCGGAGTAAGCTTCGCGGTACAAGGAAAGCTCGAGGAGGCCGACGCCGCGCCTCCCCCTGACCGGCGCCGGGTAAAAACGGTGAAACCGTGTCCGGGAGGAAGCCATGGCCGAGAGCGTCTACAAAGTGGTCGAACTGGTCGGCACCAGCACAGAGTCCTGGGAGAAGGCCGCCAAGACGGCGGTCGACCTCGCCGCCAAGTCGCTGCGCGACCTGCGCGTTGCCGAGGTCGTCGAGCAGGACATCGTCATCGAGAACGGCAAGGTCGCGGCCTACCGCGCCAAGGTGAAGCTGTCCTTCAAGTACGAAGGCGGCGGCTGAACGTACTTCAACCGCGGCAGTCCGTGCCTGGTCGTTCGGTGAGGTCCTTCGCTGCGCTCAGGACGACGAGGGGCACTCTGTCATCCTGAGCGCAGCGAAGGATCTCGCGGTTCGACCGGACACGGACTTCGATTGGGCGCCATCGCTACGTGTACCGCTCGCGGACCTTCTTCTCGACCCAGCCGGCGGCGAGGAACGCCGAGGCCGAGATGACGGTGGCGACCAGCGAGGCGCCGAACGCCTGCTCGGTCTGGAAGTCGGACTTGGTCTTGGCGAAGAGATAGCCGAGACCAGTCGTGCCCATCAGGAACTCCGCCACCATGGCGGCGAGGATGGCGTGCGCCGCGGCAAGCTTGAAGGCGATGGCGAGGTTGGGCATCGCCGCGGGCAGCGCGAGCCGGCGCAGCAGGTCGAGCCGAGAGGCGCCGAGCACGCGGAACAGGTCCTCCGACCCGGGCGGCGGCTGGCGCAGGCCGGACGAGGCGAAGACGAAGCTCGGGAAGAAGGTGATGATCACCACGATCGCCAGCACGGTCGAGGTGTCGTAGCCCAGCAGGCGGGCGATCACCGGGATCAGCGCCACCACCGGTACCGAGCTGAACAGCACGGTGAGCGGGTTGAGCAGGCCCGACGCGACCGGCGAGAACCAGGCGGCGACGGCGAGGCCGGTGCCGACCGCCATGCCGGCGACCAGGCCGAACACCGCGACCGCCAGCGTGATGCCGACATTGCCGAGATAGACCATCGGATGGGTGACGAGGTCGTTCAGCACCGCCGTCGGCGTCGGCATGACGATCGGGTTGAAGCTGTTGGCGATCACCCAGCCTTCCCAGGCGAACAGCAGCAGCAGGATCCCCCAGTAGTCCTCGATCAGGCGGACCAGGAACGGACGCATCAGCCGAACCTCGCATAGGCGGCGCGCTCGAGAAGCGTCAGCAGGCCGTAGAAGAACAACGACGCGCCGACCGCGAGCAGCACGGCGCACCACAGGAGCACGATCTGGAAATTCTGCATGGCATTGATGATCAGGATGCCGATGCCGCGTGGCGCGCCGAACCACTCCCCGATGATCGCACCGATCAGCGCCGCCGGCCAAGCGAGCCGCAGGCCGGAGACGAGCGACGGCAGTGCGGCCGGCAGCTCGAGCCGGGCGAAGCGCTTCACCCGGTCGGCGCCCAGCACGGCGAACAGGTCGCGATGCGCCGGCGTGGCGCGCTGCAGGCCCGAGCTCACCGAGACGAAGACGATAAAGAAGACATGGATCGAGGAAACCGCGGCCGGCGTGCTTTCGCGGGTCAGCAGCACGAGGAAGATCGGCCCGAGCGCGATCGACGGCACCGAGTTCAGCACGGCGGCGAGCCGGTCGGAGCCGCGGCGCAGCGGCGGCACGAGATGCGCCAGCGCCGCCAGCGCGAGACCCGCACCGGTGCCCCAGAGATAGCCCATCGCCGTCGAGTCGAGCGTGGCCCCGATCGCGCGCTGGAACAGCGAGCGGCGGCCCGGATCGGCCAGCATCCCGAGCACGTCGCTGAGCGGCGGCCAGGATATGCCGAGGAGCTGCGTGCGGCCGACGAGCTCCCACGCCGCCAGGAACAGCGCGATGCCGAGCGCGCCGAGGAGGGTCTGCTTCATGGCAGACGCCCCTTCAGCTCAGTTGCCTCTCCAGTAGAGCCTCCCTCCCCCGCTCGCGGGGGAGGTGCCGGCGTCTTACGCTGACGGAGGGGGCGTGACGCACCATCTCGCGTCGCGCCCCCTCCGTCGCGGATTACCGCGCCACCTCCCCCGCAAGCGGGGGAGGGAAAGAATGAGAAGAAGGGAAAATGCGAAGCGCGCGTCATGCTTCCAGCGCCGCCGTCAGGTCGTCGACCAGGTGATGGAATTCCTGGCTGCGCATGACGGCCGGATCGCGCGGGCGGGCGAAGGGCACCTCGACCTCGCGCAGGATGCGGCCGGGGCGGCCGCTCATCACCACGACCCGGTCGGCGAGGAACAGCGCCTCGTCGACCGAGTGGGTGATCAGCATGGTGGTGATCTGCCGTGCCGACCAGATGCGCTGCAGCTCGACGTTCATCTGCCGGCGCGTCACCGCATCGAGCGCACCGAACGGCTCGTCGAGCAGCAGCACCTCGGGCTCGAGCACCAGCGCCCGCGCGATCGAGGCGCGCTGCCGCATGCCGCCGGAGAGCTGCTTGGGCCGCGCAGTGCCGAACGTCCCGAGCCCGACCAGCTCGAGCAGGCGGGTGATCGCCGACTCGTCCACCCTGCGGCCGGCGAGCCGGAACGGCAGCGCGACATTGTCGCGAATGGTGAGCCAGGGCAGCAGCGCGTGATCCTGGAAGGCTACGCCCAGCGCATGCCTGGCCGAGACCAGTCCCGGCGCCGCACCGTTGACGCTCACGCTTCCCCCGGTCGGCTGCTCCAGCGACGCGACGAGCCGCAGCAAGGTGCTCTTGCCGCAGCCGCTCGGCCCGAGGATGGCGACGAACTCGCCCGGCGCGATGGCGAGCGACAGCTCGGTGAGGGCGAGCACGCCCTCCTTGTTCCCGGACAGCTCGAAGCGCTTGCTGACCTTCTCGATGGCGATCGCGGCATTCATGGGAGCGCGCCACTCCAGTGGCGCTCATGAATCCGAGCGCCACTGGAGTGGCGCGCTCCCATGACCATGAGGACCATCATCATGCCGTCATCGCGTCAAAACGCTCCATCAGCTTGGGCAGGCGCTCGGCCAGCCGCCGGTCGATCTCCTTGCGGTCGACGGTCAGCAGCTCGCGGTCCTTCATCACCACCTTGCCGTCGATCACGACCGAACGAACATCCCGGCCGACCACGATGTTGGCGGCGACGAAGTAGATGTCCTGCAACGGCATCTGGTCGAGGTTGGTGCGGTCGACCAGCAGGATGTCGGCCTTCTTGCCGACCTCGAGGCTGCCGATCTGCTTCTCGATCCCGAGCGCCCGCGCACCGCCGTTGGTCGCGACCTTGAGAATCTCCTCGCTCGGCATGACGTTGCGGAAGGCATAGGGCGTCCCGGCGACCGCCTGCTGCCCGACCCGCGCCATGTGCGCCACCTGGAAGATGTCGAGCGATCCCCAAGAAGCGGCGCCGTCGGTGCCCAGTCCGATGTCGATGCCACGCCGCCACATCTCGAGCAGGCGGTGCGGACCGATGTGATAGTTGTTGAACGCGCAATGGCAGGCCGACGGCTTGTGCTTCACGTACAGGTCCATCTCGTTTTCCGACAGCAGCACCGAGTGGGCGCAATGCATGTGCCGGTCGAGCGCGCCGAGGCTCTGGAGATATTCGGCCGGCCGCTTGCCGAACTTGGCCAGCGAATAGTCGATCTCGTAGACGCCCTCGCAGAGATGGGTGTGGATCTTGACGTCGAGAGCGCGCGCCGCCTCGGCCATCGCTCCGATCAGCTCGGGCGTGCAGGTCATGATCTGGCGCAGCGACAGCCAGGCCTGCACCCGGTCGGTGCCTCCCTCGTTGCCCTTCCAGCGCTTCACGAGGGCGACGTTGCCGTCGAGCGCCTTCTTGGTCGTGGCGATCATGCTCTTCGGCCAGTGGTCGCCCTGGTCGATGGTGTTGAGCGAGACGAAGCCCCGGATGCCGGTGTCGATCGCGGCGCGCGCCATCGCATCAGGGTGCGGCCCGCCCGCCTCGGCGAAGCAGGTCGTTCCGACCGAGATCATGTTGGCATAACACAGCAGGCCGGAGAGATAGACGTCCTCATCGGTCAGCATGCTCTCAAACGGCACGTAGTAGTTCCACCATACCGGGATCTTCACCGGCCGGCGTCCGTCGATCTCGGCGATCTTGCCGCGCAGCAGCGTCTGTGCGGTGTGGACATGCGCATCGATCAGGCCGGGCATGGCGATCTGGCCCGAGCCGTCGATCGTCGAGGTCGCCTTCACGCTGCGCCGGGCGGCCGACGCCTTGCCGATCCAGACGATCTTGTTGCCTTTCACCGCGATGGCGCCGTCGGGGATCACGCGATTCTTGCCGTCGATCGTGACGACATCGCAGCCGCTCAGCAGCAGGTCAGCCTTCAATGGAGCAACGGCCCCCATGGTCCTGGACATGATCAGCTCTTCTTCAGCGAGGCATGCACTTCCGTCATCACCGAGAAGTCGCACAGCTTGTCGACGTCCGGCAGCTTGTCGCGGCCCGACGCCTTGGCCGCGGCATACATCGGGCCGGCGATCGTGTCGCGGTCGAGCGTCAGCAGCGGCGCGCCGGGCTTGTCGGGGTTCTTCAGCATTTCGAACTGCAGCTCGTTCTGGCGGGTCTGCTGCTTGAGGTCGAGGCCGAGATCGGCGCCGTATTTGTCGACCGCGAGCTTGGCGGCGACGGCAGGATCCTTGAGGTCCTCGGTCCAGCCTCGGGTCAGCGCCCGCAGGAACTTCACCACGGTGGCGCGCTCGGCCTGCAGGTAGTCGCGCTTCACGAACACGAGGTTGGCGAAGCTCTTGTAGCCCATCGAATCGAACAAGGTGAAGAAGAAGTCCTTGCCGCGCACCATGTTCATCTTCACTTCGAGCGTGACCGCCTGGTTGGTGCCGTAGGCGGTGTAGCCGTCGCCCGCCTTGGACAACAGCGGCTCGGGCGAGAAGCCAGCCGGCACGAAGTCCCAGGTCTTGGGCAGGTTGTTGAGCGCGAGCGTCGCGTCGATCGCGGTGCGCTCGTTGGGGCCCTGCGCCAGGATCTTCTTGCCCACGATGTCCGCGGCTTTGAGGATCGGCTTGCCCGGCAGCGACAGGATGCCGAGCGGCGAGACCGGGAACGTGCCGGCGACCAGCACGAAATCGTTGCCGCGATTGACCGCGTCGAGATAGGGCAGCCAGGTGCCATAGCCGATCTCCGCGCCACCGGAGGCCACCGTGACGGGGGACGGCGGCGCGTTCGGCCCACCCGGCAAGGTCTTCACGTCGAGGCCTTCTTCCTTGAAGTAGCCGTTCTCCAGCGCCATCCAGACGCCGGCGTACTCGACGTTATAGATCCAGCCGAACGCGACGCGGACCGGCTTGGCCTGCGCCCGAACCGCCGGCGCGGTGAGGCCCATCGCCGCCGTCATGGCGGTGCCCTGCAAGAAATGTCGGCGCTGCATGAATGTCCCTCCCGGTTTTCCCGATTACCCTACAGCGGCGTGCAAGCCGCGGGCCAGCATGGGAGCATTACTCATTGCCTTTCACCCTCATAACCTTTCCCTCCCCCGCTTGCGGGGGAGGTGGCGCCGTTATACGGCGTCGGAGGGGGTGTGGCGCACCATCTCGCGTCACGCCCCCTCCGTCAGCGTAAGACGCTGACACCTCCCCCGCGAGCGGGGGAGGGAAGCGTTCCATATGCGCTGGCCCCGCGAGCCTCCAGGAGTAGACTTCGGCCATGAGCACCGGTTTCCTCGAGGACGCCTCGTTCAACCAGTCGCCGGCCTTCGGCGATGTCGATCTATTCAGCGTCGACAGGCCGCTCGCCGAAGCGGCGGCGCGCTACGGGCTCGACCTGGAAGCGCTCTCCGCCTGTGGCAAGGACTACGGCTCGGCCGAGACGCTCGATCTCGGAAGGGTCGCGAACGAGAACGCGCCCAGGCTGCGGACAATGGACGGCAGGGGCAACCGCATCGACTTCGTCGAATTCCACCCCGCCTATCACGCGCTGTTGGGCAAGAGCATCGGCTGGGGCATCCACAGCGCCGCGCACGACGGCAGCGACCCGGCCGGTCCGCTGACCAGCCGCGCGATGCGGCTCTATCTCGCGACCCAGGCCGAGAGCGGCCATCTCTGCCCGATCACCATGACCCATGCCTGCATCGGCGCGCTCAAGGCAGAGCCGGACGTGCTGGCGAAGTGGCAAGGCAAGATCCTGTCGCGCGACTACGACCGGCGGCCCCTGCCCTGGTGGGAGAAGACGGGCGTCACGCTCGGCATGGGCATGACCGAGCGCCAGGGCGGCACCGACGTGCGCGCCAACATCACCACGGCCGCGCCGCACGGCGACCATGTCGAGCTGAACGGCCACAAATGGTTCATGTCGGCGCCGATGTGCGATGCTTTCCTGGTGCTCGCCCAGGCGCCCGGCGGGCTCACCTGCTATCTGATGCCGCGCCATCGGCCCGACGGCAGCCAGAACGCGGTTCGTTTCCAGCGGCTGAAGGACAAGCTCGGCAACAAGTCCAATGCCTCGTCCGAGGTCGAATTCCACGGCGCCTACGCCGAGAGGATCGGTCCCGAAGGGGCGGGCGTGCGGACCATCATCGAGATGGTGAACCTGACGCGGCTCGATTGTGCCGTCGCCTCGGCCGGCCAGATGCGCTTCGGCCTCAGCCAGGCGTTGAGCCATATCCGCAACCGCTCGGTCTTCCAGCGCCGCCTCGCCGACCAGCCGGCCATGCGCGCCGTCGTCGCCGACCTGGCGCTCGAGCTGGAAGCCCAGGTCGCGCTGGTCTTCCGCCTCGCCCACGCCGTCGATGCTTCGGCGACCGACCCGCGCGAGGCAGCCTATGCACGCCTGCTGACCCCGGCAGTGAAGTTCCTGGTCTGCAAGAGCGCGCCCGCGATGGTCTATGAAGCACTCGAATGCCTGGGCGGCAACGGCTACACCGAGGACCTGCCAATGGCGCGGCTCTACCGCGAGGCGCCGCTCAACGCGATCTGGGAGGGCTCCGGCAATGTCATGGCGCTCGACGTACTGCGCGCCGCCGGCCGCCATCCCGAGGCCAGCCTGGACACGCTCTCCCGGCTGGTGCGCACCGCCTCGCAGGCCTTCCAAGTCGGACCGCTGGCGCAGTCCCTGGAGCGCACGCTGAAGTCGCCCGACGCCGAACGCCGCGCCCGCTTCCTGTGCGAGGGCCTGGCCCGCATCGCCGCCCTCGCCGCACTGGTCGAGGCGAAGTCGGACTTCGCCACCCTCTACGGCGATGCGCGACTCGGCGCCCATCGCTTCGGGCAGTTCGGTACCGCGGACCTCGGCAGCGCGGAGACATACCTGATGGATCGCGCCCTCGCCTGCTGACCGGCGCGCGTCGAGGCTTGTGTTCGACGGCAAGCGTTGAGGCACGCTACACTCGTCTCATGACCAAGAAGATCTTCACCGCCTGTCTCGGCACCGAGACCAACACCTTCGCTTCCATCCCGACCGGCCATCAGCTCTTCGAGGAGACCTGCCTCTTCCGCAAGGCGAGCTACGGCAAGAACGTGCCGATGTTCGGCGCCCCCCTGGCGGTATGGAAGCAGCGTGCCGACGCGAAGGGCTGGCAGACGGTCGAGAGCCTCTGCGCCTTCGCCATGCCGGCCGGCAAGACGGTGAAGAAGGTCTACGAAGCGTTCCGCGACGAGATCGTGTCGGACCTCAGGGCTGCGATGCCGGTCGATGCCGTGTTCCTGTCCTGTCACGGCGCCATGGTCGCCGAGGGCTACGACGATTGCGAAAGCGACCTGCTCGCCCATGTCCGCAAGGTCGTCGGCCCTGACGTGCCGGTCGGCGTCGAGCTCGATCTCCATTGCAACATCGGCGCCGGCACCTTCCGCGACGCCACGGTGCTGGTGCTGTTCAAGGAATATCCGCACGTCGACGTGTCGGACCGCGCCGACGATCTGTTCACCGTGATGGAGGGCGCGATCGAAGGCCGCACGAAGCCGGTGATGGCCTCGTGGGATTGCCGCATGATCGGGGTGTTCCACACCACGCGCGAGCCGATGCGCGGCTTCGTCGACAAGCTCTCGGCGATGGAAGGCAAGGACGGCGTGCTCTCGCTCTCGATCGCCCACGGCTTTCCATGGTCCGACATTCGGGAGATGAGCAGCCGCATCATCGCCGTCACAGACGGCGACAGGGCGAAGGCGGAGAAGATTGCCAGGGAGCTCGGCCAGGAGTTCTTCGCCATGCGCTCGGTCACGCAGCCGCCCTACGTGACGCTCGATGCGGCGATGGCGCGTGTGAGCTCGCACAACCTGCCCAAGCCGATGGTGCTGGCCGATGTGTCGGACAACGCCGGCGGCGGGGCTGCCTCGGACTCGACCTTCATCCTGCAGGCACTGCTCGACAAGAAGGTGAAGGACGCCGCGATCGCCATGTTCTGGGATCCGGGCGCGGTGAAGCTCGCCTTCGAGGTCGGCGAAGGCGCCGAGCTCGACATTCGTCTCGGCGGCAAGCTCGGGCCGCAGTCCGGCGCGCCGATCGATGCGCGCGCCACGGTGCTGAAGGTCGAGAAGGACGTGTTCATCCAGTTCGGCGGCCAGCGCAAGGGCACCAACCCGATCGGCGACGCCGCGGCGCTGCAGATCGAAGGCGTGACGGTGATCGTCAACTCAAAGCGCTCGCAGTGCCACAGCCTCGACTGCTTCACCAAGCTGGGCGTCGATCCCTCGGCCAAGAAGGTCGTGGTGGTGAAGTCGATGCAGCACTTCCACGCCGCCTACGCGCCGATCGCGAGCGAAGTCGTCTATGTGGCTGCGCCGGGGGCGCTGGTGCCCGACTGGTCCCTGCTGCCCTACACCAAGGCCGACAAGACTCAGTGGCCGTTCGTGGCCGATCCGCACGCCGCATGAGGGCCTGCGACTCGCCGCTGCCGGGCAATCCGTGGCGCTCATGATCAAGCGCATTCATATGCGCGTATGAGCGCCACGGAGTGGCGCGGTCCCAGCGCAAGAGGCATGGCGCTTGCATCCTTACCGCCCTGCAAGGAGGACCCCGATGGTCAAGAGCGACCTCGTTCGCCGGATGAATGAAGACTATGTGCAGCTTCAGCTCGAAGCGGCGCGGATCGAGGAGCTGCCGATCGAGCTCGAGCAGCTTCGCAAGGCCATGGAAGCGGCCAACCCCAGGGTCGATTTCGACACCGACCCGTACGATTTCCGCGTCGCGCAACTGGAGCTCGCCGTGGGGCCAAGCAATGACTGACTGGTCCCGTGCCTCGCTGACCGAGACCGCCGACGCCATCGCCGCCGGCAGGACGACGGCGCGCGACGTCGTCGAAGCATGCCTCGACCGCATCGGCCGGATCGACGGCACGCTGAACTGTTTCGTCGAGGTCGACGGCGCCGGGGCGCGCGCCGCGGCCGATGCGGCCGATGCGGCGCAGCGCCAGGGCAGGACTCTCGGCCCGCTGCACGGCGTGCCGATGGCGCACAAGGACATGTACTACCGCCAGGGCAAGGTCTCGGCCTGCGGCTCGAAGCTGCGCGCCGACTGGCGCGCGCCCTTCACGGCGACGGCGCTGCAGCGGCTCGACCAGGCCGGCGCCCTCGACATCGGCCGGCTACTGATGGTCGAGTTCGCCATGGGGCCGCACGGCTACAACCCGAACTACCCGCAGTGCCGCAATCCGTGGAACCCGGATTATATTCCGTCAGGCTCTTCGAGCGGCTCGGGCGTCGCCGTCGGCGGCCGCCTGGTCCACGCCGCGCTGGGCTCGGATACCGGCGGTTCGATCCGCTGCCCCTCCGCCGTCTCGGGCGTCACCGGCCTGATGCCGACCTACGGCCGGGTCAGCCGACGCGGCGCCATGCCGATGTCGCATTCGTTCGACGTGGTCGGCCCGCTGGCACGAACGGCACGCGATTGCGCCCGCGTGCTCGGCGTCCTGGCCGGCGCCGATCCGGCCGACGCCAGCTCGTTCGACATGCCGGTGCCCGACTACGAAGCCGCCCTCGCCAGCAGCGCCGCGCTGCCAACCATCGGCATCGCGCGCGGCTATTTCGATGCCGGCGTCCATCCCGACGTGGCCAAGGCGCACGACCAGGCTGCCGACGACCTGCGCCGCGCCGGTTTCATCGTGAAGGATGTTGCCCTGCCGGCGGACCTGCTCGACGAGATCGCCGAGTTGCATCCGCTGGTCATGAAGTCGGAGGGCGCGGCCAACCATATGCCGACCCTGCGCGAGCAGGAGGCCGACTACACGTTCGAGGTCGGCCATCGCCTGCATGCCGGCTTCTTCATTCCGGCCAGCCACTACATCCGGGCCCTGAAGCTGCGCGGCCACTATCTGCGGGCTTTCGCCAAGGCGGCCTTCGCGCAGGCCGACCTGATCCTGACGCCGGTGCTGGCGATCCCCGTGCCGACCATTGCCGAGACCACCGGCCGCACCGGCAAGGCCTATCTCGACATGGTCGTGGCAATCACGCGCAACACCAAGGTGATCAACTATCTCGGCCTCCCGGCAATGAGCGTGCCGTGCGGCTTCACCTCCAACGGGCTGCCGACATCCTTCCAGTTGATCGGCCGGCCGCTCCACGAGACCGCCCTGCTACGCGCCGCGGACCGCTACCAGCAGGTCACGGACTGGCACCGGCGCGAACCGAAGATCATTTGAAAAATCGCTGCAACCAATCGCCGGCGCCGGCGTTTACGAAATTACCAGGCCACTTCAGCTTCGCTGGTCCGCCTGAGACGTACCCGACAACCCGCCGCATCCCCCGGCGGGTTGTTTCGTTTCAGCGCGGCAGGGCCGCCTGCTCGATGGCCGGGGTGACCGCCCTGGTCGTCGCCGTCCGTGCCACCGGATCGAAGCGCCGCTCGAGCCGGCGCTGGACACGGTCCCACAGGGTGGTGAGCACGAGGTAATAGACGGCGGCCGCGGCGAACACTTCCAGCACGTCGAACTTCACCTGCATGATCATCTCGCTGCGCCGCATCAGCTCCTCCATCGAGATGACCGAGGCGATCGATGTGGCCTTCAGGAGCCCGTTCACCGAATTGCCCAGCGCCGGGAGGATGATGCGGATGGCCTGGGGCAGGATGACCTTGCGCAGCGCCAGGGTGCGCGACAGGCCGAGCGCTTTGGCGGCATCGCCCTGCCCGGCCGGCACGGCGAGGAAGCCGCCGCGGATGATCTCGGCCATGTAGGCCGCCTCGTTCATCACCAGGGTCACGATCACCGAGACCAGCACGCCGAACTTGATGCCGACCTGCGGCAGGCCGGAATAGACCATCACCATCTGGATCAGCAGCGGCGTGCCGCGGAAGAACCAGATGTAGCCGCGCGCCACGCCGCTGACCGCCTTGTTGCCCGACGCGCGCAGCAGCGCCAGCACCAGCCCGAGGATCAGCCCGCCAGCGAGGCCCGCAACCGTCAGCCCCGCCGTGACCAGCACCCCGACCAGGAGAAACTGATTGGTCAGCGCGTCGAGGAAGTCCGAAACGACGAAGCCTCTCATGTCATCACCCCTCCCCAGTCTTCTGGGGAGGTGGCGCGGTAACCCGCGACGGAGGGGTCAGGCGCGATGATGATGATACGAATGCCCCCCCGTCGCCGTCTGACGGCGACACCTCCCCCGAAGATGGGGGAGGGAATGACGAGGCCGACTTGCCGCGCGCACAAGTTCGTCACTGCGGGCCGGGCCCGCGGATCGCGAAGGTCTTGCTCGGGGCCTTGGTCAGGCCGAACTTTTCGAACAGCTTGTCGTAGCTGCCGTCGGCGCCCATTTCGGTGAGCGTCGCAGCGACCTTGGTCGCGACCGTCTTGTTGCGGAACATCATGGTGGTCGGCGCGCCGCCCAGCCCTGTCGCGGTGATCTCGATCAGGCCGCGGCGCACGATCTCGTTGGCGGTCTGGTCGATCAGCACCGCCGTCTCGACCTGACCGGCACGCAATGCGGCCAGAACATCGGTCGCGGTCTTGAAGGTCAGGATCTCGATCGACTTGCCGCCCTTGGCAGTCAGCTCCTTGTCCTCACCACGCAACCAACGCTCCTGGTAGGAGTTGACCTCCACACCTGCCTTCTTTCCAGCGAGCGCCGCCACGTCGGCAAACTTCGCGGTCGAGCCCTTGGCCACCGTGAGGCTGATCGTCTGCTGGGCGTAGGGCACGGTGTAGGCGATCTTCGAGCGCTCTTCGGTCCAGAACATGCCGGTGTTGATGCCGTCGAAGCGGCCCGCGGTGAGGGCCGGCACCATCGGCGGAAAATCCATGCGGATCAGGTCGAGCGGGATGCACAGGCGCCGGGCGATCTCGCGCATCAGCTCGACGTTGAGGCCCTGCAGCTCGCCCTTCTCGTCGACGAACTGCTGCGGCGGCAGGGTCGGGTTGATCGACATCTGCAGCTTGCCGGGCGTGACCAGGTCGGAGTCCGCGATCGAGGACTTGCAGGTCTGGGCGGCGGCCGGCAGGGCGCCAAGGCTGGCGATCAACAGTCCAAGAACGAGCCGGCGGGAGCGCATGAGAATCCTTCCTTCAGTCACACGGAGCTGGCGCGGTTTGTGCAATAACGGTGCCATGGAACAGATGGACTGGCGCGCCGCCGCCGTTCGACGCGGCCTGGAAGTCACCGATCTCGCCGAGCATGTCGGCACGCGGATCGACGGCATCGATCTCGGGGCCGAGCACGACGCGGAGATGGCGGCGATCATCCGCGCCGCCTGCGTCGAGCGGACGTTGCTGCTGTTTCGCGGCCAGACCGGCCTCTCGCCTGCGGGCTACCTCGCGTTCGCGCAACGCTTCGGCGGCCGGCCGGACCTGCATTCGCTGCGGCACTACTGCCTGCCCGACCATCACGAGATCTTCGTCGTCGGCAACGTCCACGAGAAGGAAGCCAAGGTCGGCTCGCCCAAGGTCGGGCTGAACTGGCACACCGATCACTATCACCTGCCGGAGCCCGGCCTCTTCACCTACCTGCACGCCATCGAGGTGCCGCCCGAGCAGGGCGATACGCGCTATGCCAACGGCATAGCCGCCTACGAGGCGCTGCCCGACGCCAGGCGTGCCGAGATCGACGGGCTGAAGGTGCTCCACAGCCGCGCGCGCCTGTTCAAGAACCTGTTCCCGGAGGCGACCGAGGAGGAGATGGAGGCGGAGCGCCGCAAGATTCCCGACGTCGTGCATCCGCTGGTCCGCACGCACCCCGAAATCGGCAAGCGCGGCCTCTATCTCGGCGGCGAATGGGGTTCGTGCATCGACGGCATGGAGGCCGGGCGGGCGCAGGCTCTGTACGACGAGCTGCTGCATCATATGATCCAGGATCGCTTCTCGTACCGGCATCGCTGGCAGCCGGGCGACGTGCTGATGTCGGACAATCGCTGCTCGATGCACCGTGCCAGCGAGTGGGACGAGGACCACTACGTCCGCCGCCTGCACCGCATCATCATGATCGACGACAAAGCGCCGTTCTGACGTCGTACTGAGTTGGCGGTAACCTGGGCTGGCCCAGGTAACATCACGTGATTTTCGAATGGGACGTGAAGTTCTATTCGTTCGCGCCGCCGCAACCAGCGCCCATGTCCAGAACCTCAGTCCAACTGGAGGCTCTGCTCATGACCACCTTCTCTCTCCTTCGTACCGCGGCAGCTCTGCCCGCCGTGTTGCTCGCAATCGGATTGACCGGTCCGGTCTCCGCCCAATCCAAGACCGACCAATCCAAGGCCGACGAGCTCGCCCGATGCCAGGGTCTGTACAGCCAATGGAGCCGCTACAACGGCACTTTCGGCTATGGCCGGATGGCGGGTCCCGATACCGCGCTCGAGGAGTGCCGCAAGGGCAATACGACGGTCGGCATTGCCGACCTCAAGCGTGCCCTGGAACGCGCCAACATCCCGCTGCCGGCGTCGGAGACGGCGACCGCCCGCTAAGCGGCCAGCGGCAAACGGCGAGCCGCCCGTAAGGGTGGCTCGCCACGGCCTGAAAGTGCGATATTTCAGGCCGTTTACAGGCCGGGGACTCATTGGTATGTTCCGCCCGCGTCGCGGCCGGAAAAGGCCGTTTTCTCGTTAGAGATCAACGGCTTAACTATGAAAATCCTGTCGGGCAACAGCAACAGACCGCTGGCGGAAGCCATTTCGGTCGAGCTTGGGCTACCGCTGGTCAAGGCACACATCCGCCGGTTTGCCGACAACGAAATCTTCGTCGAGATCCTGGAGAACGTGCGCGGCGAGGATGTATTCGTCGTGCAATCGACCAGCTTCCCGGCCAACGATCACCTGATGGAGTTGCTGATCATCATCGATGCGCTGCGCCGTTCGTCGGCTCGGCGCATCACGGCGGTAATGCCGTATTACGGTTACGCAAGGCAGGATCGCAAGACCGGCTCGCGCACCCCGATCACGGCCAAGCTGGTTGCCAATCTGATCACCAACGCCGGCGCCAACCGCGTTCTGACACTCGATCTGCATGCCGCCCAGATCCAAGGCTTCTTCGACATTCCGCTCGACAATCTCTTCGCCGGCCCGGTCCTGTCGAAGCACATCCAGGAGACGCTCTCCAACCGCAACATGACCGTGGTGTCGCCCGACGTGGGTGGCGTGGTCCGCGCCCGGGCGATCGCCAAGCGTATCGATGCCGACCTCGCCATCATCGACAAGCGGCGCGAGAAGGCGGGCGTCAGCGAAGTCATGAACGTGATCGGGGACGTCAAGAACGCCGACTGCATCCTGATCGACGACATCGTCGATTCGGCCGGCACGCTGTGCAATGCCGCCGTTGCCCTGATGGATCAGGGCGCGAAGTCGGTATCGGCCTATGTCACGCACGGCGTGCTGTCGGGCGGCGCGGTCGCCCGCGTCGCCGCCTCGCCGATGGAAAAGCTTGTGATCACCGATTCGATCCAGCCGACCAAGGAAATGCGGGTGGCGCCGAACCTGCTGCCGCTCAGCGTCGCGCCCTTGATGGCCGAGGCGATCAAGCGCATTTCCGAGGAGACCTCGGTTTCGAGCCTGTTCGACTAGGAGAAATTCACGAGATCCGGTGATGGGCACCCCTGGAGGCCACGCCGCGATGAAGAGAGCGACCGTAAAACCTTAGGAGAAGTTGAAATGGCAGAGACGACCAAAGTCGTCGCGAAGATGCGGGACCGGGCCGGCAAAGGGGGCGCCCGTTCCAGCCGTCGCGATGGACTGATTCCCGCCGTGATCTACGGCGACAAGCAACCCCCGATGATGATCGCAGTCGAGCCGAAGTCGGTCGAGCGCGAGATGCACAAGGAGGGTTTCTTCAATCACCGCGTCAAGATCGACGTCGACGGCACGACGGTCGACGCCCTGCCGCGCGACGTGCAGGTCGATCCGGTGACCGACAAGCCGCTGCATCTCGACTTCCTGCGGATCGGCCCAGAATCGATCATCACCGTGCAGGTGCCCGTGCACTTCAAGAACGAAGTGGCATCTCCGGGCATCAAGCGCGGCGGCGTGCTGAACATCGTCATGCACGAGATCACGGTGCGCACCAAGCCGGACATGATTCCCGAGCTGTTCGAGGTCGACCTGACCGGCCTCGAGATCGGCCATTCGATCCATCTCTCGGCGCTGAACATCGCGGAAGGGGTTCGCGCCGTGACCCGCGACAAGGATCCGACGGTGGCCACGATCGCCCCGCCGACGGTCGTTCGTGAAGCCGCTGCCGACACGGCAGCCGATGGTGCGGCTCCCGCAGCCGGTGCGGCCCCCGCGGCGGGTGGCGCTGCAGCCGCTCCCGCGGCAGGCGGCAAGGCGCCGGCTCCGGCCAAGAAGTAAGTCTCGATGCTCCTGCTGGTCGGGCTCGGCAACCCCGGGCCGCGCTATGCGGGGCATCGGCACAATGTGGGATTCATGGCGGTGGACGAGATCGTCCGCCGCCGTGTCTTCTCGCCCTGGCGATCGCGTTTCAACGGCGAGGTGGCGGAAGGTCATCTCGGCGGCGAGCGCACGATCGCCCTGAAGCCGATGACCTTCATGAACGAGTCGAGCAAGGCCGTGGGCGAAGCCGTGCGCTTCCTCAAGGTGCCGCTCGACCGGGTCGTCGTCTTCCACGACGAGCTCGACATCGCGCCCGGCCGGGTGCGCATGAAGAAGGGCGGCGGCGCCGGCGGCCACAACGGGCTGCGCGACATCGATGCGCATGTCGGCAAGGACTATCGACGGGTGCGGATCGGCATCGGCCATCCAGGCCACAAGGACCTCGTGCTGCACTGGGTGCTGCGCGACTTCGAGCCGGACGAG
>Ga0268266_10002033_pt1 | contig 22461 bp, 25 predicted proteins | sample KBSS13metaG_FD_190356 | JGI IMG/M metagenome (GOLD analysis project Ga0268266, IMG submission 190356) | Switchgrass rhizosphere microbial communities from Kellogg Biological Station, Michigan, USA - KBS S1-3 metaG (SPAdes) (version 2) | ecosystem: Host-associated > Plants > Roots > Rhizosphere... | reverse complement strand
TTAGGCTGTGAAGCCTTGTGAGCAGACTGTGGCCTGAAGTTGAAGCGTAAAATGATCAAACGGTACGTTTGTGTCCGTGGCGCGGAGGGGTGACAAGACCCCTTCGCAATAACAATTTTATCTCCGCAAATTATTTAAATTATAATCTGAGGTCCATGATAAAAAAATGCTTAATGAAATAAGCGCGTGTTGTAATAATTCATTTACCTCATTGATTTTATTATCATTTGTAGGAAATATTTTTATACGAGTAAATGTTTAATGTATTGAGTTAATTTTTTGATAAGAATTAATGATAAATAATTTTTTTTTATCTTTTATCTAGGTATCATTTAAGAAATATATTTATTCTTGACATAAAAATGTTTCTTAAATAAAATTTTGGTAAATATAGTTACATCTCGAGTTATAAATAAGGAGAATGAATGGCTTTATTCATCAGAGTTGTATTGTTTCTTTAAGTAAAAGTAGTAAATAGTTGATGTTTTGATGCTTTATGGAATTTTATGAAAAAAGCAATTTCAGATTTAATTTTTTTATTGGTGGTTTTTTTGTCTTTTTCAATTGATTTTTATAGTTATGGAAGTTATGGTCCTTCAAATACTGGACAGTGGAATATGCAGGTGGCTCCACAGCAACCTGTTTATTCATATGAATTGTTTTATAGTCAGAATGCTGACAATCATTACAAGAAATGGCAAATAGATCAGTCCGAGGTTAATACGCTGATCAAGATACAAACTGATTTAAATAGGTACTCACAAATTATTCCTCAAGTACCTTCTTTTATGGGTCAGTTTGTGATGAGTAATGGTACTATTCTGGAGGGAATGTGGATACATGATTCGAATTCAATAGAAGAGGCGAAATATTATTTATTACCACTCCCAACATTTCAATATAACAACACTATAAGTCAACACATTGGATCAGCGATTATATTTTCTTGGTTGATTAATGCTAGCCATTCTGGAGCTAGCGCGAGGCAAGTAATCCAGATTTTGAGTAATCCTAACCTGAATCCAACAGACTATATGCCAGATGCGCTTGGTAAAAATTTATCTTTATGTGCTAGTCAAGAAGAGTACATAAGCTTTTTAAACGAACAACAAAAAGATGAGCTGGCGTCAAATTTATTTAAAAATATAATTTATATCAAGTGCAACAATGATAAGTATGATTTTACATCAAATGATGCTGTTTTGCTTACGCGCTTATTAGTTCGGTTTAGAAATTTTTTTAGGAATCGCACGGATGCATTTGTTATATTATTTGATCGGCCTGGTCGTTCTGTAACTCAGTGTTTAATGAGTAAGGTAAATGATGTAAGTGAAGTTATAGTGAGAGAGCCTCATGTATTTAAGGACGATAGGCAGCTTTTATTTATTAGAATGTTCATGTCAACCATGTTTACAAGAAATAAGTTTAATGATACGTGGAAGCATGTATTGCATTTAAGAAATGGGCTTTTAAAGGTTTTAGGTCTAAAAAATATGGATCAACAATTAATAGATCAGGTTGTTACGAGTCTTAATATATAAGTGGAGACGTTTTGCAATATTACATTTTTATCGTCGAGAGTTGTTTAAATTATAATCTGAGAGCCATGATAAAAATAAATGTTTAATGAATAAAGCGCGTTGTAATAATTCATTTACCTCATTGATTTTATTATCATTTATAGGAAATATCTTCATAAGATGTAAGCGTTTAATATATTGAGCCATGATGATATAGCGTTTACAAATTGTTATTTCTTTATCAATTGTCGTCAGAAATAATATGAGTGGATGATTGAAATCTGTTGGGTTGTTTTTATTGTAATTAACTTCATTGATAGCTGTTAATAGTTCTTGAGTAAGATGTTTTGGAGACATCGTACATAATTGTTCAAAAGTATATTCTGGTTTCCATCGAGCCCATAATTGGTGGTTGTGGAGATGAATATAATAATCAGTGGCCAAGAATAAAGTTGTAATGCTATATGATCCTATTAGTGTGGCACCTGCAAGAGTATAGCGATATTGCCAGAGCATTGTTGCTATTAGATGTTTAAAAGAATGGTAGTTTTGCCGAGTGATAGTATCTTTAATGTTTTGTATAAATTGTATGCTTAAGTCGCTAATTTTTAAGCTCAATGCTGAAGAAGTATTAATAATGATATTTGGATTTAATTCTGTGGTAAAATGTGGATGGACTTCTGAGGTAACCTTAGGATCATAATGATAAATAGGAGCAAAATTATTAATCGGTGGAGTGCTTTGCATTGTTTCTGCCTGTATACAAGATGAGTAGGATAAAAAATAAACAAATAATAAAGATGTATAAATAATACAAGGCATGGAGTTTTCCTTTTTATGTTTGTAGATCTTTATAAGATACGCAGAGTGTTGATTGTTTGACAAGAATTGATGATAAATAGTTGATTTTTTTAACATATTATGGAGTTTTATGAAAAAAATAATTTCAGGGTTAAATTTTTTGTTGGTGATTTTTTCGACGGTTTCAATGGTTTTTTATAGTCATGCCAGTTATTATCCCATAGGTAGCGCAGAATGGGTTGCAGAGGTAGAGCAGAAGAGGATGGCTATGACGAACAGTGGTTTTAATCAAAATCTGCCACAAAATTATTATCCACATCCGCAGCAGCAACTAAATTATTCAGGATATCCGCAACTAAATTATTCAGGATATCCGCAAGCAAATGGGCATAATCACTGGCAACATTCGCCATCGCAGTACTATTCAAATAATCAATACTTCTCTCCGCAGCAACAACCACAGCATAGTGTAGCTACTAAGATTGGTAGTTACAATTGTGGTAATGTTAACTCTGGTAATGTTAACTCTGGTAATTTTAACTCTGGTAATTTTAACTCTGGTAATGTTAACTCTGGTAATGTTAACTCTGGTAATGTTAACTCTGGTAATGTTAACTCTGGTAATGTTAACTCTGGTAATGTTAACTCTAATAATGTTAATTCTCGTCTTAGCAATAGCCATAGTGGTCAACTCTCTGCAGGTAATGATCCATACCAAACGGCTAAGAACCGTATTGATCGTTTGCTTAAGATTAGAACTGATTTGCAGGACTCTTTAAGAGACACAGTAATTACAGTACCAAATTTTAATGGTGAGTATCATTTTAATAATACGTCAAAAGTGATTAAAATAGAAAAGCTCCAGGCCGGAGAAAACTCAAATTATAATCTATTAACATTGCCAGACTTCACATATAAATCATCTGTTAGTAAACACATAGGAGCAACTATGGTTTTTGCTCATATGATAAATATTAAATGGTCTAAAGCAAATTCTATATTATGGGCTTTACAAAATAATTCTCTGGATATAAGTTGTTTTGAGGTAGTAGGGTTGAATAATTTAGATTCTGGTTCTAGGGCGTTGCAGTATTATAATACTGTAAAAGATGAACAAAAGAAAAACTCAGATTTTTTTAAAAGTATAATTTGCGTAGACTGTAGTTCCAAAACTAACAACTTGTGTTTATCACCAGAGGAAATAGTATTATTGTTGACTCGGATGCAGCATTTTTTTAAGAGTCAAAATGATGCTTTTGTTTTATTAATGAATAAATTGACACAAGAAGGGAACTCCTCATCCCATTTAATTACCGTTTTAGTGCATAAAGTGAATGGTGCAATGGGGGCTGTAGTAGCGAATTCAGTAGAAGAAGATCAAACAGCCATTGGAAAATTAATGACATCATTGTTTGGAGTACGTTCAGACGATTATAGTAGTAATTATGCATTTAATATGAAAAAGATGCTTGAGAAAGATGAGCAGAACAGCCATACAGATAGTAGGTTGATTAATTATTTTATGAGCAAATTAGGGTATTGATTTTTTTACCATAATAATTTAATTGTTTTTTATGCTATCTTTTAGTATTGTTTAAAAAATGCTAAAAGATAGTATATTTTATTTATTGGTAAGCAAGTAGTTTTTTTACTTTAGATGATATTATTATTCTATTAGATAGATTTTTTGAAGTAAATAGGATGGTTTATGCTTATGCAATGTGTTGATTTTTTTATTGATGAATTAATTTGGATGGTTGCTTGGGGTTGGTATCAGTTAATATTTGGGATTATTATTTCTTGGTTAATGTTTATATTTTTGGGACGTATGCGGTTTTTACCAGCTTTATTCTTTGTTTTAAGTTCTTATATGTTTGCAGTGGTTATTTATTTTGGATTTGTTTCTTGTATACTTATTAACTTTTTTGAGTGGAAGTTTGTACCAGGACAATTACCGAATGTTTATAGTCCTCTTGATGCATCCTTAATTTTAGGAAGCATATTATCTGTGTTGCAGTTATTTTTTTATGTAATTGTTAATTATTGGCGACCGTTACTGATCATTAACTTTTTTATGCTGAGCTTGATCAGTAACTTGTTAGCTGCATACTGTTCCTCTTTTTTTATTAAGTTTATATTATAATGTTTAATGGTAACGGCTACTGTTAAATATTATAAACGTTGATAGTTAAAATTTTGCTATATCTTTTATTGCTTTTGCTGCCGTGAGTTCAATGCATAAAGCAGCGGTACTGAGAATAAATCGAGCTTCTTCTTTTTGTTCTTTATTTAATAAAAATACTGCTTTTTTTAAGTTTACTTGAACTTGTATCATAGTATTTTTAATTGTTTCGAAAGAAGCAATATTTTGTTTTACGCTACTTGGAGAATTAAATGATCCACGCGTAATTTTTATTCCGTTTATTAAGTCTATGTTTGCTTTTTGTATGCTGGTAAGAGCATTTATAAGATTCTTTATCTTTACGCCTAACGCATTAGAGCTCCGTTCTTGAACAAATTTTGTTACTTCATTAATGGCGCTGTTCCATCTATTAACTTCATCAGTTACCAGAGCTTCTTTGTACAGATTATTTTTTCCGAATGCTGATGTATTTGAGCTGGTAAGTACTTTAATTACGTCATCTTTGGTTGCGCCATGGGTCAGTTGCGTAATTGTTATGAGAAAAATGATAATAAAATTTCTTTTCATGATAAACTCCTTGTTTTTTTATTTCAAAACTACTTTGATAAAATATTCTATTTTAAATATTATCAAATTTATATGTTAAATATAAATATTTATTCTAAAAACTTTAAATAAGTGTTTTGAATAGCTCTTTTTAGAGGAATGAAAAATTGTATTTATAATGTAAGTTGTTATAATCAAATTGTGATGAAAATATCATATTATTATTATTTTTATATCGAAAAACTATAGGTGTTGCATGAATAAGGTCAATTTTGTTGTTTTTAATATTGTTTTGATTGGGCTGTTGGTTGCGTTAAGTAGCTTTGCCATGGAACAATCGCAAGCAGTTAATAACAGAGAATTTAAGTTATATGTAATGTCTTCAGCACTTTCTAGGATGAATGTATATCGATGGGTTGGTGCTGAGACTCTTCAGAGACAGGATGCGTTAGTGTTTTTAGAGAGCAAAAAAGAAAACATTGTTAATGGGAATTATGATAAATTACACAGTGGGAATGTTGGTGCTACAATAAGCATGACAACCGAACAAAGAACTTTTAGTTTTACTGGCTTGGGGGTTGATAAAAGGGAAGCAATATTGTCTGAAGTCAGTTTTACTAGGCATATATTTAAGAACAATTTGTATAAAAAAGATGAATATTATTTAGTTAGACAAGATATTAAGAAATTGATCCATTGCTGGACAGAGAGCAAGATAAGGGTAAATAATTTTACTCCGGCACTATGGGATCAACATTCTAAAGCGCTAGTTTTAAAGCAAGATAACGATAATGTAATACCTCATCGTTTTATTTTGATTGATCAAAAAATGGATCAAATTCCTCTTGAGGTTTTTATAATTACACGATTTGAGGTATGCAATGAAAATTGTGTAACCGAGGTGCTTGAAAATTCGGTAAACCAACGGAACGAGTGTAATGCGACAACTTTGCTTGAAAATCCATTAAACCAGAAGAAAAAGGGTAAAGCGACAATATTTATTGTTCCAAAAGCATGTATAAGTTGGTTATATGAAAATAAATATTGCATTGTTGGTGGTTTTGGTTTGTTAATATTGATAGCTAGCGGTTGTTGGATTAAGTTTAGATAGTTGTATAAATTGATTAGCTATGAAAAAACTGTTTAACATTAAATATTAAACAATATTGTTCAATATAATAGTAGTAAGAATAAATAATATGATCATGAAAAAGATTTGTTTGGCAGTAATTATTGGATTATGTGTAGCTTTAAATAGTTATTAGATAGATGCAAATAAACTGTGTGGTTTGTGATATAAAAGCCATGCAATTAATAGTCCAAACGCAAATATTGTTAATCCACGATAGAAGATATAGTTGTTTGTATTAGATTGTAATACTGTCTGAAGATTTGATTGAGGTAATTTTGTGATAGAACCTAATGTAACAATAATTTCAACTGGTGTGGCAAAAAGAGTGTTTGTAAGAGTGATAGACTTTTCTTTTTCTAATCTTTTAACAAATTCTGCAGGTAAACTTTCCGGAAAACGTACTTCATGAGGGTGCGAATAATCAGAATTTGTTATTGTGGAAAATGGTATACCTTGTGGATGAGGCTTTAACCAATCACAAAGAATACTATTTTCATTTGATTTTCTTAAATATGCGTTTGTAGTTTGATAGTTATTATTATTTTCTTCCCATGCGATACCTAACACGGTGCATGCATATTCATCTTGTTTATCAAAACTTTTATTTTGTTTTTTATATTTTTCGGTTATTTCTTTTAAGTGAAGTGTGACTATAAATTGGGGAGTTTCTGTAGTGGTTGAAGATGCACTTTCTTCTTTTGGTGAATCATTTTTTGATTCATTCAAATTGGTGGAAGTGGTGTTGCTAGGTGTCTGTGCGCCACTTGAAAGATCAGTGTTTATTGGAGTTTCATTCGTAGGGTATAGCAATTTTTCTCGAGCCTGTAGTATGAGATGAACTTCCTTGAGTTGGTTAATAGCTTCCGTTTTTATAGTTTCTTTAGTAGCTTCATCCATAGAAGGATTTTCTTTGTTTAAAATTGCGGCACTTTGATTTATTTTGTTTAGAGCAATACAGAGCAAGGTGTTTGCTGCATTTTGTATGTTTTCACGTTTTTCAATTTTATTTATGCTGATGCTAATTTCAATAGGAATTTCAAATTGACCTTTTTGAAGTACAATTATTTTTTCTTTTTCTAATTTTTCTATAAAACTAGCAGGTAATATCTTTGGAAATCCTATGTAATCAGGCACTAAAGATGCAGGGTTTTGTTTGGTTGTACGCGGTAAAAATGGTGGAAGATATGTTTCCCAATACCAAGAATTTTTCCTATCAATTGCATTTATGTCGTTAGCTTCACCTATGAGCGCTGCATCGGTCTTATATTTATTATTATTTTCTTCCCATGGAATTCCTAAAATTTCACAAGCATGTTTGCTATGAACATCATTAGCTTGGCCTAAGGATTGTTGCGCTTCTTCTGCAGACATTTTACTGATATCCAATAAAACAAAAAATTTTTTAGGAGTTATTATTTCCATTGTTATCAGTTGCGTTGAGTAAGTTATGGTTGTAATTATTATGAAAACGAAAAAAGATATTTTTTTCATGAATATGTTTTTTATTAACTAAAAAGATGTTTTATTGTTATTATTGTAATTAATTTATTGTAGCTTATAATCGTATATTGTACATAAAAATTTTATACTCAAGGCATATTTCTTATGAATTAAATGTATAATGTAAAAAAAACAATTTTATAAAAACTATGAATATGATAGAAAAAAGATAAAAAATGAAAAATATTTTGTTTAATATTGTTGTAGTAAGCTTGTGTTTTATTTCAACTGGTTTTGGATCGCAATGTGATTGTAGATTAGATTCTTTATATATTGAGAATGGTAATCTTGTTAAAGAAAAGTTTGGTATGTATAGTGTAGTTAATTTTGATTCGTCTCATACAAAAGACATTAAGGTGAGTATTGAGAAAAATAAAGATCACTATACATTTACGCATATAGAATTTGATATGACAACTCAAAAAGATAATATTTATAAAGTATCTTTTAAGAGTCATTATTCATTTGATGCATACATAATAGAGTATCCGGGAAAAAATAACTATTATATAGAAGCAGATCAGCCTAAAAAATTTTATAGGAAAATAAAAATACCATTGTCTTGTGAAATGTTTACAAAATTAAACAATTTTATAACAGATGGATCTAAAACATCTTGGAGTGCATTTGATAAAGAAAAAACTTGTTATATTATCAAAGGAACTAAAAAGCAGGCCTTGCGAGATGATTTAATTGTTAATGCTTTGTATAATTATCTGTATAATGATTATTTCACATCTCTGAATTATGTCGATTGTCCTTATAAAACGCTTGAGGCAGATGGTGTTTTGGGTAATAATTGCTATAAATTCTATATAGCAACTATAAGCCTTATCAATTGATTCCTGATGTCGGTACAGTTTTATTAATTAAAAATGTAATTCCTGCAGTTTTAGTTAAATTTGTTAAACCTAATAGTTATGGTATTGAGCTTGCTCAAAAAGATAGAAATAGAGCAGCAATTGGTAATATAAAAATAGAGTTGAGCGATAGTCAGTGGAATGCATTAGACAAGTATGATTGGCGCTATTTCCATTCATCTCCCTTACGTTGGATAGCGATTGATAATGATAATAATATATATAATATTTTAGAAGTTAAAATAGATGAACTATTACTGACATAAGCGCTGGATACTATTGATAATACAGCAGTAAACCAAAATGAGGATACAATAGTCAGCGGAAAAGGTTCTGAATCCAATATTGAGATAGAATTTGCATATAAAATTAAGGATTTTTGCGGCTTTCTTTACAAAATAGAGGACATGGTTTAGCTTAAATATGTAGGGATTAACAAAATTTTATGCACAGGGTGCATCTGCTATGAATCAAATGTATAATACAGAAAAAAATAATGCTGCCGGAATTATAAAAAATGGGTATGTTCTAGCTGTCACGGGTACAGTTGTGGATGTACAATTTCCGCATGAAGCAACTCCAAATATATTAAATGAATTGCATATTTTATTTCCTGAACACAATCATGATCGCCCTAAAAAAGCGAGTATAGAAGTGGCTCAACAGCTGGGTGATGGAGCTGTTCGATGCATTGCGATAGAAAATATTCATAATATTACGCGTGGCTTAGAGGTGGTTGATACAGGCGGGCCAATTAAAGTTCCTGTTGGAAATCAAGTTCTTGGCCGAGTATTTAATGTTTTAGGTGCTCCTATTGATGGTAAACCAGAAATTAATACGCAAGAAAAATGGCCAATTTTTAACACAGCGCCCTCATTTATTGATCTTAAGATAAAAAATGAGATTCAAGAAACTGGTATTAAGGTTATTGATATCATGTGTCCGTATGTTAAAGGCTCTAAAATTGGATTGTTTGGTGGTGCCGGTGTAGGAAAAACAGTTTTGGTGCAAGAACTTATTCGTAATATAGCAACGGAACATGGCGGTGTATCTGTGTTTACCGGTATTGGTGAGCGTACGCGTGAGGGTAACGAGTTATGGTTAGAAATGCAGCGTTCAGGAGTTTTAGATAAAACAGCGCTGGTTTTTGGTCAAATGGGTGAAATGCCCGGAGCTCGTTTACGCGTTGGTCTTACCGGGTTAACGATGGCAGAATATTTTAGGGATAAAGAAAAAAAAGATGTCCTTTTATTTATAGATAATATTTTTAGATTTGTACAAGCAGGTTCAGAAGTTTCTGCATTGTTGGGAAGATTGCCTTCAGCCGTTGGTTATCAACCAACACTTGCATCAGAGATGGGTGCATTTCAAGAACGCATAACGAGTACTGTTGATGGTTCTATTACTTCTATTCAAGCAGTCTATGTCCCTGCAGATGATATTACTGATCCTGCACCAGCAACAACATTTATTCATTTGGATGCAACTACGGTTCTTTCTCGTACGTTGGTAGAGCGTGGTATTTATCCTGCAATTGATCCTTTGGTTTCTAATTCAAAAGGGTTACAAGAAAGCATTGTGGGAGAGCGTCATTATCATGTTGCGCGAACAATTCAAAATATTTTACAGCGATATAAAGAATTGCAAGATGTGATTGCTATTTTGGGTATGGAAGAGCTGGCAGAAGAAGATAAGGCTATTGTTAAGCGTGCAAAACGCATACAAAAATTTTTAACACAACCTTTATTTACGGCAGAATTTGCTACGGGAATGTCAGGGCGTTATGTATCTCGTGAACAAGCAATAGAAGATTTTGAAAAGATACTCACGGGAGAATATGATACATTGCCTGAAGAAGCATTTTATATGGTAGGGACGTTGGAAGAAGTTGTACAAAAAGCGAAAAAATTATTACAACAAGAAGGTCTCTGAGTGAAATTAGTTGTAATAAGCCCTCAAAGTAAACATGAATATACGGTACAATGGATTGAGGCGCATACTCTTACGGGTAATGTGGTGATTAAGTCTGGTCATGCACCGATAATTTTAACACTTGTTGCCGGGACTGATTTTTCATTTTTGTTGGCGAGTGATGAAAAAAAAATAATTCGTCTTTTCCGTTCTGGTTTTTTAGAAGTTGATAGGACAACTGCTCTTGCGCTTATCAGCCAGGAAATATAAAAAAATCTTACATAAAAACAATCCATCTAAAAAAAGCTTTTAGATGGATTGTTTTACTTTGTTGAAAAATTAAGATGTTTGTATTTTTATAAACTTGATAAAAAATTTAAAATTAGTTATGTATGAGATCTAAAGAGAAAAGATATGAAAAAAAATCTTGGACATATTATCTCAGGATCGCTTACTGAAGGGTTAGTTATTCGCATATCGCCGGATATTCCTCTTGAAGATATTAAAACTGGTAAATTTGTTTCTATTGCGGGTAAAAATCATACTTTTTTTTCTCTTATCACTGATCTCACGTTAGAAGTTACTCATCCTGATATTTTATTGTTTCCCCCTGCACCAGAAGAAAAATTATTAACATCTCTTTTAAAACAACGTGATATATATGCAACAGCTATGATTAAACCTATGCTTATGCTTACTAAAGATAATATTCCATCACCGGTAAAAACAATTCCGGCCCATTTTGCGGTAGTTTATGAAGCAGATAAAAAAGACGTAGCCTTAATTTTTGGTGATGAAGCACACATTAGTAAAAAATATTTTAGTATTGGCTGTCCGTTAGATATGGATACACCGGTGTGTATTGATCTTGAAAGATTGACAGAACGTAGTAATGGTATTTTTGGAAAAACGGGAACCGGAAAAACGTTTTTAACCCGTTTGGTATTGGCAGGCCTTATTAAAAATGATAAGGCTATTAATCTTATTTTTGATATGCATAGTGAATATGGATTACAAGCTCGTAAAGAATCAGAATACCAATCTTTTGTTAAAGGCCTTAAAACATTGTTTCCGGATCGTGTTGCTATTTTTTCTTTAGATCCAGATTCAACCAGAAGACGGGGCGGATCTCCTGATGTTGATATTGTGCTATCATATCAGTCTATTCAAGTGGAAGATATTTTATCGTTGCAAGATGAGCTGAATTTGCATTCAACAGCTGTTGAAGCAGCATATTTAATTGTTGCGCAATATAAGCAAGATTGGTTACATGTGCTTTTAAGTCAAGGAGAGAATTTAAAAGAATTTGCACAATCTATAGGAGCGCATCCTGAATCAATAGCGGCACTTTATAGAAAGCTTAAACGTATTGAGCGATTACCATTTTTTAAACCTTTGCATAAAGGGGCGCATAAAGAAGTCATTGATCAGATGATGGAATTTATTGATAAAGGAATTAATATTGTTGTTGAGTTTGGAAATTATACTTCAACATTTGTTTATCTATTGATTGCTAATATTATTTCTCGTCGTATACATTCTCAGTATGTTGCAAAAACAGAAAAATTTTTAGGGTCACAACGTAAAGAAGATGAACCTAAAAAGTTACTGATAACCATTGAAGAAGCGCATAAATTTCTTAATCCACAAGCTGCACGGCAAACTATTTTCGGGGTAATTGCACGTGAAATGCGCAAATATTATGTATCATTATTGGTAGTGGATCAACGTCCTTCAGGAATTGATCCGGAAATTATTTCTCAGATTGGTACAAAAATAGTAGCACAATTAAATGATGAAAAAGATATTCAAGCGGTATTGACTGGCGTGAGTGGGGCACATGCCTTACGGTCAATTTTAGCATCGTTAGATACAAAAAAGCAGGCGTTATTGTTGGGGCATGCAATAACCATGCCGGTGGTGGTGCAAACGCGTGAATATGATGAACAGTTCTATCGTGATATGGGAGATATGGTTACTTCTCAACAGATTGATCAATTGGTAAAAGAGCTGTTTTGATAAATTTGGCTTAAAAACTGTTATAAGGTATGCTTTTTAGATAATAAAAATAGTATAATAAGGCATATTTTATGATGAACAAGTTTAATGTTCCTTTGCAAGAAACAATAATACAATTATTAACGGTTTTATTTCCATCATCCACAATTTATCTTTTTGGTTCTCGTGCTCGCGGTGATTATGTGGATAGATCTGATATTGATATAGCAATTGATTTGGGTCGACCAATGGAAATAAAAGAAATTGCTCGAGCTCGAGGAGTTCTTGAAGGATTAAATCTAGCTCAGATGATTGATGTAGTTGATATGTATTCTGTTTCTTCTGAAATGAAAGCATCTATATTAAAAGATGGAATTATATGGAAAAATTAAAGAATAAGTATATAAATTTAGTAAAAATTCATGAGGCTTTAGCCATTGCAATAGAAAGATACCGCGAAGCTGTAATTGAGAAAAATGTAGATCATGAAACCAAAGAAGAAAGACGGGATTCTTTAATTAAACGTTTTGAGTTGACCTATGATCTATTGTGGAAATATTTACGTGAATATATCACTACCGTTGAAGGAATCACTGTTGATTCACCACGTAAAGTGTTCCAGCAATGTTTGGTACTTGGCTTTATAAATAGTACGGAAACAGAAGAGCTAATTAATCTTATAGAAGATAGAAATTTAACTACACATGTTTATGACGTAGATTTAGCAAATAAAGTGGCAAATGATATTCAAAAACATTATAACGTTATTACGGAAGTTATTAAAAAATTCTCGTTTGATGCAGTAAAAAATAACTTAACTTAATATCAGCTTAACATACGCTATTGATAAAAATAGCGATCTAATCAGCTCATCCTGCACTTGCCCGGCGACGCTAAAGCGAAGTTTACCCTGCCTGTCCACCATAGCTTTATGCTAAGGTGGGAGCTTAGTATTTTAGACCTTTTTTTTAAGCCCCTCTTTTATTATAGTTTGCTTTTGGTGGTCTGTGCATGCTTATGGTTATTTCTCAACAGATTGATCAATTGGTAAAAGAGCTGTTTTAAACATAATATTTAAATTTAGTTGAAAATTATTAAAAGTTGTACTTTTCTCACCACTTGACATATTTCAAATAGGATATATGCTAATAATTAAAATATTGTTTTTAATCAATCGGGGAATTTTATTATGAATAAGAAAATAGGGTTATGGGCAGCGATTATGATGATAAGTCCTGTGTTACCGGTTGTTGGATCCGCAGATAGTTGTTTTCAGGATATGAAAACGATTATACAAGATAAATCGATGGGTAAAACTGATCAGCAACGTTTAGAAAATGTTCAACGGGTATTAAATAGTCTTCGAGTGGATAGAAATTCTAAAGAGAATAGTATTATATCTGTACACACTATAATGACTGATTATCGTATACCGTTTATCCTTGGTATGGGTTGTTCGGCTGTGGAATATTTTGTTGGTTATGCTATGGGTAACATACAAAATAATTTATCTTTAGAAGTTGTTGCTTACCCATCAGTAGCTTTAATTACTTGGTGGTTAAGTAATAAATTTAATATCTATTGGTGTAAAAAGAAACTTGAAGAAATTAATGAGGTAATATCAAGATTAGAATTGATGCAAGCATTATTACTGAGAAAGCATTATATGCAAGTAAATATTCATTGGGATTCATCGACTCGTTATTCATTAATACCAAACTCTCAAGAAAAAATATATGTCAATGATTATTGTAATAAATTATATGGACAATTAGAAGCTTTAGAAATATTAGTCATGGATAACGCTCGATTCAATAATGAGGTGGCTGCCACGTTAAAAATAATAGATACGTCATTAGCAGAGACGTTTGGGTTACATTTTTAGTAGCAGAGTTTTTATTACAAGACATTGAAAAAAGAAGAGGGGCTTATAAAAAAGCCCCTCTTTTTCTAAAGTTTGCTTTTGGTGATCTGTGGATGCTCTGGAAGTGCTACTTGATTCTTGTTAGCAGTTATTGAATTTATAGTTGCTTCTAATAATTTTTGAGGATTATGATTGTTAGAATTCATATATCCAATACGTGGAAAATTGTTTTTCGTTGTTTTTGTCTCGCTGCAGATAGGGTTTTGTTGATATTGGCCGGGCAGTGTGTTTGTAGACAATTGAGTATTGTTATTTGATTTGTTGTCATGTGCTATTTGCACTAAGGTTTGGCCTAATAATTTATCACGATTAGTGTTTTTGTTGTCTTGATTGTTACAATTTAATTGATGTTCCTTTTGTAGTTCTGATTGGGTTTGTAATTCTTTAAGAACAAGCTCTAATGCATTAAAATATTTTTCTATTGAATTTTGAGTGTCTTGTGGTGATTGATTGTTCATGCTATATAAAGAAATAGTATGTATGAGAATGAGAGAAAAAATCATTATTTTGTTCATGAATTCACTTCCTTATTATTTTATTACGAAATTTATGAGTAGTCTGTTTTTTACAAAAATAACTTTAATTATTCCTTTGTTTTGTAGCCATTGAGTAAAATCTGAAATTATTCAATATTATTTGAACATAGTCATATATTTTAGGTATTTTTTACAAAGAAGTCCATTAATATTAGCTCCAGATCGCTCTTAAGCAAACCCTCTTGACTTATTTTAGCAAAGATATATTATTAATAGTAATAATTTGTTAATTTTAAAAAAGTAGGATTGCTTGCTATGAACAAGAAAATGTTATTATTAGCCTTGTTAGTTGCTGCAGCACCTGTATTGCAGATGGCAGGATCGGTAGAAGCCATGTACCAAGATGTAAACAATATAATTGAAGATAAGCACAATAGTAAAAATGATTCAGACCGCTTAAATAATTTAGAGAATGCATTATTTCGTGTACTAGATTATAAAGGTCGGTTAGAAGCTAAAATTTATATTATGCATTCACGCGTTGATTATGAGAAAATGGCAGGTTTAGCTTTTGGAGCGCTCAGTGGTATATTTTTTGGAGCTTCCGTATTATCTCATTATGTTGATAATCTATTTATCAAAGAAGACAGAGCTCTTTTTGCGTTATTAGGTGTATTATCTGCAACTCGTTCAGTGGTTGGTTTGTGTAAGAAAAAAATAAGTCTTTATTATAGTAAAAAGAAGATCGCTGAGCTTAATGTGATGATTACAAGATTACAAGCAATGAAAAAAGAATTGTTAGATAAAATAGATTCTGGATGCATGTATTGTAGTCCTACTTCTGATGTTATAAGTCCCATGGCTAACACATGTACAAATCCAATGTATGAAAAACATGAATGTAATTATTGTCATCGAATTGTTCAGTAAATTTTTAAAAAAAAGTAAAAAACGGATGGTTATAAACCGTCCGTTTTTTACTGTAAGTTATTTTTTTGATTATTGGACAACAAAATTTATTAATTTATTTTTTACAAAAATAATTTTAATTACTTTTTTATCCACAAGCCAGTTGTTGATTTTAGCACAAGCTAATGTTTCAATAGTTAATTGATCAGCTTCTTTTTTTACACGGATAGTGTTGCGTAATTTACCATTTACTTGAATTGGCATTTCTATTTCATCTTCATAGACATATTGTGGATCAGCATAAGGCCATGAGCAATCAGATAATTGTTTATCTAATAATTTTTCTAATAATTCACTAGCCATATGGGGAGCCATGGTTGAAAGCACCACAATGATTTTTTCTGCTGATTGTTTGCTTAATTTCATTGAACAGGCAGTAGCATCATTAATCCATTCCATAAATGCTGAAAGTGCAGTATTGGGTTTAAAGAGATCAATCCGTTCTTGAAAATCATGAATTAATTTGTGTGTACGCCGCGTAGTTGATAATTCTTCTTGTTCATGCGAAGGTAACAATGTGTCTGGTTTGGTTAAATAATCATAGACACGTTGAGCAAATCGTTTAACTCCTTCTATTCCACTATCTTGCCATTCGCAATCAAGTTCAGGTGGCCCCATAAAAAGAATATACATACGTAACACATCTGATCCATAGGTGGCTACCATTTCATCAGGACTTACAACGTTTCCTTTTGATTTGGACATTTTTTCCACCAGGCCAGACTTTTCTGAATAGCGTAATACCATGCCCTGGTTGAATAGATGTTTAAATGGTTCATCAAATGGTAAATGGCCTAAATCATGTAATATTTTTACCCAAAAACGTGCATACAGTAAGTGTAAAATTGCATGTTCAATACCACCAACATATAAATCAACCGGAAGCCAATAGTTCATATCAGCGGGATCCCATGGTTTATCTTTAAGATGTGGATTGGGATAACGTAAGAAATACCAGCATGATCCTGCCCATTGAGGCATGGTATTTGTTTCTCGTTTGGCAGGACCATTGCATTGTGGACATGAAACATTTACCCAATCGTGTACAGCAGCAAGAGGAGATTCTCCGGTTCCTGTTGGTTGATACTGTTCAAGTTCTGGGAGCGTTACCGGCAGTTGGTCTTCTGGGACAGGTACCACGCCACATTGTTGACAATGAATAAGGGGAATTGGTTCTCCCCAATAGCGTTGACGAGAAAAAATCCAATCGCGTAATTTATAATTTGTTTTACGACGTGCAAAATTATTTTTTTCGCAATATTCAATTATTTGTTCACGTACATCGCCAGCTTTTTTGCCTGCAAAGGGTGATGGCTCTGTTAAAATACCGTTTTTCATATCGGTATAACAAACTTCTAAGTTTTCAACTTGTTTGCGTAATTCTGGGTCTTCTGGCATTAATACAGCTTTGAGTGGAATATTATATTTTTTTGCAAATGCAAAATCACGTTCATCATGGGCAGAACATTTAACAATACCTGTTCCATAATGTGCCAAAGCAAAGCTTGCCACCCAGATAGGAAGTTCTCCATTTCCTAGAGGATCAATGGTATAACATCCGGTGAAAATTCCTTGTGGCTCTTTGCCTTCTGCTCCTTTGTTGCGAAGGCGTTCCTGGAGCAGTTCTTCACAGAATGTCATAATGCCATCTTTATTTGGTATATCTTTAATAAGTTCTGGTAGTAAAGGATGATCAGGTGCTATGACAAGAAAAGTATCAGCACAAAAAGATTCAAAATGTGCAGAAAACGTTTCTAATATAAGGTGAGAATTTTTGACGGGAGATTGAAATAGTAATCCTTCACTTTTTCCAATCCAGTTACGTTGCATTAATTTAACTTTTTCAGGCCATTCAAGAGTGTCAAGGCCCGTAAGTAATTTTTCAGCATATGCAGTAATTTTAAATATCCATTGTCGAACAGTTCTTTTTATAACTTCTGAGCTACACCGTTCACACCGGCCATTAATAACTTCTTCATTAGCCAGCCCAGTTAAGCATGATGAACACCAATTAATGGGAGCATAATCTTCATACGCAAGTCCAGCTTTAAATATTTGTAAAAAAATCCATTGAGTCCATTTATAATAATCCGGATCAGTGGTGTTAATTTCTTTGTCCCAATCGTAGAGTGCCGCAATTTCCTGCAGTTGTTCTTTAAAGTGAGCAATGTTGGTAGCAGTGCCTTGTGCAGGTTGGATACCTTTTTTTATGGCATCATTTTCTGCTGGTAACCCAAAAGCATCCCATCCCATTGGATGTAAAATATTATAGCCTTCTAACCATTTAATACGAGTATAAACATCTGAGAGTACATATCCTCGCCAATGCCCAACATGAAGACCGCTACCTGACGGGTAAGGGAACATATCTAAACAATAAAATTTTTTTGTATTATTAATGGGCTTCGCTGAACAAGAAGGTTGTTTTTTCCATCGTTGTTGCCATTTTTTTTCAATTGTAGAAACATTATAACTCATTGAAACATTCCTTAGTCTAAAATCCCCTCATTTTAATATGATGGGGATTTTTCTTAAAAGCTCTTTATAATAATAATGTAGATGTTTCTACAAAAAAAGTAAGTAGTATTAAGGGTTATTAAAGGGATGAGTATATTGTCCATTGCCAGATTTTTCTTTTAATTCGGTAAGTAAGGCAAACATGATATAAGCAAAAGTAATGAAAGCATCACGTAAGATAATATCATACATATTGCCGATTAAAAATAGATTAACGATAACCATGCTCAATAATCCTGCAACAAGATATGATCCTAAGCGAGGATAAAAATAGAGTAGAATGCCGGATGATATTTCAATAATGCCAAGCAGTGGGATGAGGTGTAGGGGAGAAATCATTGATGCCACAAAAGGACTGACAAAAATTTTCCAATCCACAATACGATATAAGTATTTATCAATTCCTATTATTATGGGAACAATAGCATATGCATAGTGGCTGATAGTCCATAGGGAATTGAATTTATTTTCATTAATCATAGTGAGATCCTTTTTATAATTATAGAATTAGACTTAGTCTATAAAATAAAGAAAATGAATGTGTAGATAAAGGGTAATAAAATAAAAAAACCTCTGATATTTTCAGAGGTTTTTTGTGCGATTATAAAATTGATTTTATTGAGCTAAAGCTTGAGTTTTTTCTTCTGAAAGCTCTGGCAAGTCAGTATTTACATTATTTGAATTATTTTGAGTGATTATTGTTTCTCTTATTTTTTCTAATAAAAGATTGTATTCTTCTGATCCCATTTTATCAGCAGTAGCTATTAATTTTGATAATTCTTCGCATAAAGGATTATCGTTTTCTCTGCAGAATTGTTTTACTGTTTTATCAGCAACTTCTTTAAAAGTTTTTAGTTTTGGGGTGGCGCTTTCTTCGCTTGCTATAAGATTTATTGCAGACAACGCAGTTGTAATAACGGCAATAAGTAAATGTTTGTTATTCATAAGTAAACCTTTTTCTTTTAAAGTGACATGTGTAAAGTTATTATTACAAATGTAAGTATATATAGAGCAGCTTGTTTGTCAAAAAAGAATTTTAGAATTAATTTTTTTCCGTCGTCAGTATTGGTCTTGCTAATCTTGGTGCTCAATTTATACTGAAATAATTAATGATAAAGGAAAAACATGCAAATTGTACGTGAAAAAATAACGCTTGAAGAATTAAAAAAAATGTCAGAGAAAATGCATGATAATCTAGTAAAAGCTGTTGTAGATATTGAAAAAAATATCATGGTAGTAGATGCAGGGATGCATGCAGATGAAGAAGTTGTACTATTGGAAGAGGGTTCGCAGCAAGAAGATTTGTGGGGTATTAATATCTATCCTTATCAATCAATTGATAAATGGATTGAATTTGACTCAATGATTAATTTGCGTCCATCATATGGTAATAAAACTCGTAGTGTTGATGATATCAAAGTTCAAGAAAGAATAAAAAAAATTGTTGAAGCATTGGTGTCAAAATGATTATACATACAACTCTTGCGGGAGGTCGTTGGTATAATTTATCTATTGTTATGCAAATGGCTAATATTGGTTGTGATGTTGAAAGAGCTATTAGGTGGCGTAATAAAGGTGATTTAGAATATAGTCGTAATGCTTTCGAGAGAGCTCTTGAGTTGTTGATGTTTACTATTGCCGATCCAAAAAATAGAAAGCGTTTAAAGGAATTATGTCGTATGAAGGAAGCGTTAATAGATTATTTTATGGGAGATAATGAGTATTCTTCAACCGATGAGGCATGGCAAAAGTATTTTTTTAATTTTAATTATATGGCAGCTTTGGAAAGGGGAAGATAGTTCATGAAACAACAAGTTACCTTGCAGCAACAAAATGTATTGATTCAGGATGAGCATATTCTGGTAGTAAAACGTATACATTTTTTTGCAGAAGAACAAGTAGCATGGCAGGGGTTTAGAGACGTTAATTTTGATGAGTATGTGCAGATTATTAATAGAAATAAAGAATTTCTGCCTCGCTCTTTGATGGAAATTGATCCTATGTACAAACAAATAATACCGTATCTTATTTTTGAATATAATGAACGGTATTTTTTGATGCAGCGCAAAGCTGATGCATCAGAAGCCCGATTGCGCAGTAAATTAACACTTGGTATTGGCGGCCATATTCGTCAAGAAGATATGCAAGAGGGTCAGTTGTTTTCTTGGGCATTGCGTGAGTTTCATGAAGAAGTTGATTATAAGGGTAATGTAACAGTAAAGCCTTTGGGTATTATTAATGATGATTCTAATGATGTAGGTAAAGTGCATATTGGATTTGTGTTTTTATTGAAGGGGGACTCGCCTGATATTTGTGTAAAATCTGAATTAAAAAATGGACAACTTGTTTCTTACGATGATTGTTTGCGGTTAAAAGAAGATATGGAAACGTGGAGTCAGTTTGTCGTTGATTTTTTACAAATTGTATAAGAAGGAAGCAACAAATGTCGGATGTAGCAACAACGGTAGAATCACTAAAAAATGATGTTAAAAAATTTATTGAAGATCGTGAATGGCAGCAATTTCATAGTCCAAAGAATTTAAGTATGGCACTTATATCAGAAGCTGCAGAAGTTATGGATCTTTTTTTGTGGTGTGATAATACTGCATCGTATGAAGAATTAGAAAAGCGTAGACAAGAAGTGGAAGATGAAATTGCTGATGTGGCAGTAGTTATATTAGCATTTTGTGTTCGGCATAATATTGATTTAAGTTCGGCGATTGCTCATAAACGTATTGAAGCAGCTCGTAAATATCCGGTTGAAAAATGCAAAGGGAAGTGGACTAAGTATGATCAATATTAATTTAAGTTTTATTATGCGGAGGGGCGCATTACCCCTCCGCGCCACGGACCCAAACGTGCCGTTTGATCATTTTACGCTTCAACTTCAGGCCATAGTCTGTTCACAAGGCTTCACAGCCTAAACCATCAGGTGAAGCTCAAGGGTATTTTTTATCCCTAACTTTCATTTCATTTCCGTTGGGTCCCCATCGTAATGCAATGAAGAATGGGGTTATGATTTCATAATTATACTTACCCTTAAAACAAGCATATTGCTTTAGTTCTCTTCTTTTTATACAAAGAATAACAATGCAAAAAAAGAACTAAAACTGTGTTCCCGTTCGTGCTGATGCTTCGATAAACTCCCTACTATGCCAAGGCTTGCTGCTTCGCTAAAAGCTTCGGCGGATAAAATCGTTGGACTCCGCAGCAGTAAACGCGGAATTTATCCTGAGTTTATCGAAGGGCTCAGAACTTCACGTGATTATTTTAATCCCGTTCGTGCTGATGCTTCGATAAACTCAGCAGTAAACGCTGCACTCAGAACTTCACGTGATTATTTTAATCCGGTTCGTGCTGATGCTTCGTCAGGCTCAGCAGTAAACGCTGCACTCAGAACTTCACGTGATTATTTTAATCCCGTTCGTGCTGATGCTTCGATAAACTCAGCAGTAAACGCTGCGCTCAGAACTTCACGTGATTATTTTAATCCCGTTCGTGCTGAGCTTGTCGAAGCATACGAACTCATTAAAAAAATTGTTCGTATGCTTCGACAAGCATCAGCACGAACGGAGAGAGTATCTGAGCCCTTCGATAAACTCAGGATAAACTCCGCGTTTACTGTTGCGGAGTCCGACGAAGCCTTGACGTAGTAGGGAGTTTATCGAAGCATCAGCACGAACGGAGAGTTACAAAGGATTGGGCCTTTAGGCCTGGTTAAAAGTGTAGTCTTTTGTATAAAAGGAAAGAACTAAAGCAATATGCTTGTTTTAACTATCAGTGAATGATGAAATTATAACCCCATCCTTTATTGCATTACGATCGGGACCCAACGGAAATGAAATGAAAATTGGGGTAAAAAGGGTCCGGAGAATAACTAAAACATAACCCTTCGATACATTCTACTACGTTACACTTCGTAGAACACTCAGGGTGAGCGGAAAAAAGATAACTTATATATATTGATTGCATTACGAATGGGGTCCCCATAACAGAATTAAAACAAACAACTAAGCCATTTATTTAATTTAATAGTCAGGCCGATGAGGCAAACCGTTCAAGGAATTTAGACTGCGATTTTAAGAGCAGGATAAAGTTCCGCGTTTTTGCCGATTAAGGATCAAACGGCACGTTTGCGTGCGAGCGCGAGAGGTCACGAAACCT
>Ga0268266_10002030_pt1 | contig 22496 bp, 22 predicted proteins | sample KBSS13metaG_FD_190356 | JGI IMG/M metagenome (GOLD analysis project Ga0268266, IMG submission 190356) | Switchgrass rhizosphere microbial communities from Kellogg Biological Station, Michigan, USA - KBS S1-3 metaG (SPAdes) (version 2) | ecosystem: Host-associated > Plants > Roots > Rhizosphere... | reverse complement strand
TCTTGGCGGGCCCGACCGGATTCGAACCGGCGATCTCCTCCGTGACAGGGAGGCGTGATAGGCCGTCTTCACTACGAGCCCGCGTCCAAGCGTACACTGCTGTCTCGTTTTACCTACTGGCAAAAGCATCGACTTGCGGCTATGCTTCTCCTCTCAAAATTGCGTTCAGTCGCTTACGCTCCTTGGATTGCAATTTTGTAGTGGAACCTGTGATTCCACTCGAGGCTGTTCTTTTCCCTTTCCCAAATTTGGGTCTGTGGAATACAACAGGGGTAATTTTAACAAATAGAGACGAGAAAAGCAACGCTCGGACCGTACTAAAAAAGAATATCCTGCAGCAAGAGCACATCTCACTCCGTTAGTCTATCTGGAGCGAAACTGATATTTACATAATGTAGTTATATAATACACGACGCTTTGTTGAGCAGATTTGACTCCAAAGTACCTTAATACATAGAGAGCATGGTGAGACACGGCCCCTCCCGCGCGGAGAGGCGGCGTCTCACCATGTTGAAAGACATGCCAAGCGATTGGGAGACAACCGTCTCGTGAGCAACCGAAGGAGCTAGACATGGATGGGATGAAGCCAGTCTTCGTAGCGCAAACATTCGGAGTGCCGAATGAGGTAATACTGCAGACGTTACGAGGCGCCGGCTTGGATGTTCGTGTCCAGGAGGCAAAGGGCGATAGGGCGCGCGCCCAGGAGTGTGAGGAAATGCCAGCCGGCACAGTATTCTTCTACGACTTCAATGAGCGCGTTCTGGTGTCTAGGTCCACTATAATAATGGCCACGCTCCTCATCAGGGCAGGCCGACAGGTCGTTCTAGTCATCAACCCCACCCAGAGCGGAGCACGTTTCAACAATCGGATTTTAGCCGACAACGTAATTCTCGCATCGAACAACGCAAAGCAAGAACTGCGTCAGATCGCTGGCAGGAGCGACAATTGCTCCGTCTTTGGTAGCGCCGATGAGGCGTGCACGCACATCATCAAGGCATGACATGAGCACGGAGCTGCAGGCCGCCAACAAGCAACATTGGCGGCCTGCGGCCTCTGCTCCGGGCACTTCCCCTCCCGTCTTTCTCCTCTCTATGTGTCACCTGCTATGTTTTATCAGCACTACTCAGCGTTTCGATACCTTCTAAAACTAGACTAGAGCATTACTGTCGAGATCCGGCCACCAAACCACGAGTGAGCTACTGCTGTATGTGGATATAAATGTGGCTTGGGTGTGTTTTGGTGTACTGCGAAACGTAGGTGTCGATAGGGGTGATATTAAACGAAATGTGCGCGGCAGTGAGCTTGCCGTCGCTGTTGGCGATGAGCTTGACGATTTCGAGCGTGCTGCCCGCCTGGATCACATCACTCACCTGGCCCACCTGCATGGTCTGCAACTGGCGAACAACAGCCGGGGGAACATCCGTACTGGCTGCAGTAATTGCTGTATTGGCGTATTGGCCACCAGCACCCTTGGTAGCGGCATCGTCCGAGATCTGACCGGCCAACGTGCCAAAATCGGTACCATTTTGCAGTTGTGCCAGCGCCACATCCGCCCGGTGCTGAGCTGCCGTGTCGAGCGTAGCGGCAACCTTTTGGGCAAGCAGCTCCTGATGGATTTCACGCTTGAGATCATCTATCGACCAGCCAAAGAACTTGCTGGTAACATCTGCCAGCTCCTGGTTGCTTGATTGGTTCTGCGCCTGCAGTGAAGCCAGCTGCGCCGCAACCTCGGCATTACCAACCGACACGTGGTGCTGTGCCGCGAGCTGTTTTACATACGCGGCCTGCACAACTTCGTTCATGGCAACCGGCTTGTAGAGCTTAAGCTGGCGCTGGCCGTCCTTGCCCCCAAAATCTACCCGCTGTTGGCTCTGATAGTAATGCTCGTAGCGGCGGAGTTCGAACAGATAGTTTTCGTAGGCTACGAAGTATTTGCCGGCGCGCGCCACCGGAAACGGCAATACCTGTGTGACGCGGTACATAAAGGCTGATGACGACTGAAACTTGTAGAGCGCCAGTGTGGAATAGACAAAAAAGCCCACAACAGCGACCGCCAGCAAGCCAGTAGAGATGATGACGATGCGGTGCTTGGAGTGCTGCAGCGGGTATTTGTACTTGCGGGCTCCCTTCAGCACATCTTCGCGGTGCTCGGCCACCGTTTCGTTGGTGATGCGCGGGATGTTCTCGAATGCCTCCTGGATGCGCTCCTCGCCCTTCACTTTCTTGAAGCGCTTGGGCACCGGTGGGATGACATTACGGACGCTTTTAAGGCGCTCGGCTGGGTTCAATTTTGGTGATAGTTTGTTCATAAAATCTAGTTGCTTTGCATGCCGGGAGAATCAGTGACCACCACACCCTCGCTCCGCAGTATCTCCAGTAGTTTCTTCTGGATGTGCTGCGGATGATGCAGGTAGTGTATTACCAAATCCCCGACGAATGTTTGCATCATTATTGTACCAAATCCGAGCAGCGTTTCCTGCAAACCGGAGATTTCGTAGTTCACCATCTGGATTTGGCTCAGCCCCATATCCACTACGCTGCGATGGAAAAATCCTTTTTGGGTGATCTGTATGAAACGCTGGTTACTGACAATGAACACGCTGTAGTACCAGCTCATCCAGCTTGGGAAGAACAATAATGCGGCGATGGCGATACTCACCAAAAAACTGAGATAAAAGAATGTGAGCGTCGGTGGGCTGTTTGGCTTAACATACGTGAGAATGAGCGTGAAAAGCGGCCCTACAAGCAGACCGAGCGAGCCGAATATCAAGCCTCTGCGCATCACGATGGGGTGTTTGCGGAAGACATACAACACTTCTTCGTCATCGAACTGATCGGGAAAATATTTGACCTTGTTTGTTTTGGGCTGTGTCGCCTGATCTTTTGCCATCTAGCTTCGCTCTGTTCTGCAGATACTGCCAGTCTCTGGAAATATCTGCCCTCGCTCTGCTGTGCAGAGGAATTCATTACATTCAATCATAAGCGTATTGTATCAAGAAAAGATGATTCTGATGATAGCCACCAGCGCCACGGCGGCCCAGACGATGTTGAGCGCTACCGGCTGCGTGTCTTTCTTTGCTGCAGCTTCGGCTATGAGCCCGGCAGCACCGGTCAGGTTCAGCAGCTGGTACACAAGCATATTGGAGTCAATCACCTTAAAGCTCAGCAGTGCGTAGGCCAGCAGTATTGCCATTACACCGTACCAGCCGATTATATTTTTTGTTTGGTTCATAAGTTGGTTCGTAGTGTGATTATCCTGCAGGTAATTTGCAACGCCTCGGTGTCCTCGCCTTGTGCGCACGTTAATCTATGCGCCGAGCTCCGCTCAGACATTAGACTAACGGCCGAGCACTCCTGCTGCGAAAGTTTCGTAAAATCTGGTGCCCCCACCAGGATTCGAACCTAGAGCTTCTCCTTAGGACGGAGTTATTTTATCCATTGAACTATGGGGGCGACGGAGGAAAGATTATACATCTGTGCTTGCACAGAATGTTAATCTTTCCGAGGAGCACCGGCGTTTGCCGAAGGCAAACGTGGGGGCGATGACGGAGGAATAAGAGAAAATGTGTCTGCATATTTTCTCTTATTCCGACGAGCTCACGATTTGCCCTAGGCAAATCGTGGGGCAACCTCGCTAGCCATTCTCGGGCTAACAGGGGTAATTATAGCACACGCTCCCTGTACCGTCATTCCAGCCTGCGCTGGAATGACGGGAAAGGAATTCTGCGCACGTAAAGCCCCCTGCGCAGCAGCATCGAACGGTTACAGTGAAACTAAAAAGCACCATGTCGCCGGAGCGTTGCATGGTGCCTTTGAACACAAAATGTGTTCAAATTGGTATCTGTTAAACTACTTTTTTGGCTGCGTAAAGTGCTCGTGAGCGGTCTCGTACTCGTAGAGCTCTTCGGGCGTAAACCAGTGTGCAATCTCTTGCTTTGCTTCGCCCAGTTCGGCCGACGCGTGCACAATGTTTGCGACCCCCCTACCGTACTTGGAAGGCGTGCCGTAATTGACATGCGCGTAGTCGCCACGAATGGTACCGGGCAAAGCGCTCTTTGGTTCGGTGGCACCAACCATCTTGCGGACGAACTCCACCGCTTCTACGCCCTCAAGCACCATAGCGATAACCGGACTCTCTTGCATGGTTGCCAGCTGGCTCTCAAAGATTTCATCACCCTTGCGAGTTTTGAGCGTACCAATACCTTCGTAGTGCTGGAAGTAATGGTCGTAGCCAGGTGCAAGCATCTTCATGCCGACAATCTTAAGACCAGCGCGTTCAAAGCGTGTAATGACCTCACCGACGATGCCACGCATGACTGAGTCTGGTTTGAAAATGATAAGGGTTCGTTCCATGTAAATCCTTTAACTTAGTTCAGGCTCATTCTAACAGATGGAGCGCTTTGTTTCCAGCCGGCTGCCGCGTCGCAAAACGGCGTTACGGTCAACGACCTTTCTCTGGAAGGTTATTGGAAATCATCCTGGGCAAAATACTTTGCCTAACGCCCACGACTTATAGCCGTTGGTGTCGCCAAATGCTTGACAGCATTAGGCCATTAAGCTGATTATAGGCATATGCGTTTTAGCAAAGCAAAGACAGACTTTTTGGAATATTTGGAGATCGAACAGAATCGTTCACAGAAAACGATTGCCAATTACGACCATTACCTGACCCGCCTGAATGATTACGCCGGCGACATCGCAGTGGCCGACATAGACGCCGAGCTGATCCGCAAATGGCGTCTGTGGCTGAACCGCCTGGGCACCAATGTAAGCGATGAACTGGGCACCACCACATTGAACTATCACCTAATTGCCCTGCGCAGCTTTTTAAAGTTCTGTGGCAAGCGCGACATCACCGCCCTGGCACCGACTAAGATTGAGCTGGCGCGCACCAAGCGCAAACAAGTCACCTTCCTGAACGAAGACGAGCTGGAGCGGATGTTTGCCTGCCCTGATATAACGAAGTTGGCCGGCATGCGCGACCGCGCGATTTTGGAGTTGCTGTTTAGCAGCGGCCTACGCGTTTCGGAGCTCGTAGGGCTCGACCGCGACCACATCAACCTCAAGCGGCGCGAGTTTATGGTGCGTGGGAAGGGCCAGAAAGATCGGCCGATTTTCATCAGTGCCGAGGCAGCTGATTGGCTCCAACGCTATCTGGACGCACGGCGAGACAACACCAAGCCGCTATTCATCCGCTTTGCGGGCAACAAAAAGGTGGATCTCAGCGGCAATTACCACCGCCTGACGGCACGCAGTGTGCAGCGCCTGGTGGCGCAGTACGCCCTGCTGGCAGGCATCACCAAACATGTGAGCCCGCACACGCTAAGGCACAGTTTTGCTACGAATCTATTGATGAATGGCGCTGATTTGCGCAGTGTGCAGGCCATGCTGGGCCACAGCAACATTGCCACCACGCAGATATACACCCACGTTACCGACCCGCATCTCAAGAAAATCCACGAGCAATTCCACCATTTGTAGCACAATGTTACTGTCTAGTAACAGCTAGATCAATGCCACTTCTTACTGCCCGTAGTGTGATAGGATCATCCGCCACCGATTCAAAGGGTGGTTCAAAATCCGGATCTCCAACCGGTGGAAACACGTAATCTCTAGTCTCTATTCTTCCATCGTGACAAACCCTGACCTCACTAATGGTCCAAACATTCGAACCGGCCAGCACCGAGCAAAAATAGGAAGCGGTATCAAGGTCATTACTGCCACCATTATAGTGCACCACTTCGTACCTGCCCTGGGCCTTTCGCAATGCCGACATTAACTCGTTTGGATACACAAACCCCTTGCGCCAACCATTGTACTGAGGCCCTTTCGCATTTTCAGCCACCTCGTTACGACAGGTTGCATACACTAGATCACGAAGACTAGTAACGATACTTGCCGCTGTTTGGACATATTCCATTGAACGGTCGTCCGGGACCTCTGCTGATGTTGGAGAAGAAAATTCGGATGCCATTTCTAAATACTAATATACCGTTGTGAGATTAAAAGTTGCCAAGGTTATTGCATTTGGTAATGCAGGCTAGTTACAAGCGCCGGCAGTGGCGGCGTTGACTGTGCCGGTGGGCAATACCAAGAAGTGCTTGCAGACGCCATTAGCGCCGCTGAGGGCGTTAGCTGGAATAGCGCTTCCGGTGCTGGTGAGCGCCACGCGGGCTTGAATGCGACGCAGCTCGTCCTGATCCTGCCCCGTTACGTCTACCACGGCTTGCGCACCCATAAAGTGCGCCGTGCCGCTATTGGTGACGCCCATAACGGTTACTGTCTTACTGTCTTTGTAGAGCGTAGTAGCCCGCACTTCGTAATTGGCAGTGTTGTCAGGCAGTGTGATGGTCGCGGAACACGCGCCACTCGCGCAAGTACCCGACCCACCAGCATCTTTGCCGGAGACCACATAGCCCGTAGTACTGCCGCCGAATCCAACGGTAACCGCAGCATTGTGTGTACCACGCGGAGTCAGGAAGATTGTGATGGTGTTGCTGGCAAGCGCAGCAACACTGGTGGCGCTGGTACTGGGGTTGGCTATAAGGTCGAGTCGCAGCACACCGAGGTCACAATCGTTACCCCACGTGTCGGACGGCGCAAAGCTGTAGTCGTTGCCACCGGCACAGGCAGTCTGGCTGCCGCCATCTTGCAACGACCATGAAACGTTGAGCGATTTCAGTACATCATCGGCAGTAATTGGTGTGATGGTGGACTCTCCCTGGTTCGCCGAAAATTGCAGGCTAGATGGCTTGGGGTTCACGAGCACGCAGGTGTAGCGCACGCCGCTCGAAAGCTGCGCTATTGGAGCCGTACCGGCCGCTGTGGTCGGGTCATACTCGTTCACACAGGTATTCTTGGTGGCCAGTCCGGCGTAGCCGCTGGTGTTTACGTAGTCAATGATAGTTTTTTGCGTGACATTGATGCCCGATTCGGCAGCATAAAACGCCTGAGCGCTCAGCTGGTGATCGAGCGTCTCGCGCACATTGCGGCGCGTAATGTCCGAAAAACCGACGACTATCAGTGTGATGACAATCATCATTATCATCGTCACCAAAAACGACACCATGCCCCGTTGGTCAGCAAATCCAGCCTGTTTGTTGCTCATGCTTTTCTTATTGTACCAATGCAGGGTAATCATTGAGAAATCCTTTGCTGCGCCACGGTAGACAATGCTGCCACCGAACAGAACTGCGAACCAGTTTGTGATTTACAGGCAATATCGGCACCACTGACATTTGCTGTTGCTGCACTGGTTTGATCACCTGGCGAGCAGCCACCCGTGTTGCCGTTCTGGCTGGTATTGCACAGTAAGTCGGCGTCACCATAGGCTATGCCGAGCGCTATCTGCCACAAGTTGGTCGTTGGATTGGAATTTGCGACAGACAGATTGGTGACGCGCATATTCGCGGCGAGCAATTCGACACCGTTTGCCAGCTGGGCGGGCGTTAGGCCGCTACCCACGCAACTAGCCGTGTTTGGGTTATCAATCATGTATAGTCCCCAATTCCCCACCGCAGGCGCAGCGGTGCCATATTCTTTACCTAGTGTGTACAGAAACAGTTTGCTGCCGACACAGAAGTTACCATCCGTGCCAGCGCCGGTGGCAGGAGTGCCAGCACTGGGCGTGTTGCTGCTAAACTGCACTGTCTGAGAGATGGTGTCGATGGCGTTCTGGGCGGCTGTCTGTGTAGCCGAGCTGTTCACGCCCTTGTAGTAGCTGTTGGTAAAATGCAGCACGCCCACGGTTATCACCAGCAGCACCATCGAAAACACTAGCGTGGCAATCATCAGCTCCACAATGGTGAACCCGGCTTGGCGCATGCCAAGTCTGGTACAGCCAGAACATTGCCGTTTCGCGGCAATATGGGAGCACCGCTGCCGCCAAGCAGAGACTGTGAAACCTGATTGATCAGAACAGCCTGTACCTGGGGATTGCGCGTGGACAATCTGTCTCATTATTGCAACCTGTAGTACATGATTATGCTGCTATCGTTCACTTTGGTGCCGCCCAGGCTCGACCAGGTGACGGTTACGGTGTAGACGCCGCTAGCCGGCCCGGTGATAGTAGCCGCGTAGGCAGCGCCACTGCCCGTCTGCTGGAGCGTATTGCACGGACTACCCACACCTCCAGCGGTATCGACAGTGCCTATGAAACACCCACCGGAATGCACTAGGCTATTCTGCGCCCGCAGCGCTTCTATCTGCGCCTCTACCAGGTGCTGTGCCTGGATACGCTCTTGGTTCGCCTGGATGGCAATGGTGTTTTTGTTGGTGATGACGTACGCTACTGTCAGCACCAAGCTGACAATAGCTATCGCGATAAGTACTTCAACAATCGTGTCGCCCTCTTGGCGGCCACGCACGCTCCGCAGACTTAGCACACCGTACCTCCCTTGATCGTAAGCGTCACGTGGAGACCGCTATCGATAGTGAACAGGCCGGACTGGTTCGTAGTTGCGCTGGCAATACAGATACTAGCACTCGACGACGCCTTGAGCTGGCTGACATAAGGAGTCGTAGTGCCTCCAATGTATGTACTGGCCTGGGCGAGTGACTTGTTGGGAGTGCTGCTAGCCACCCCATAGAGGCTCAGCTGTTGCGAACCTGGCTGTAGGTTGCCGCTCGTATCATTCGAGGTAATGTTACCTTTGCCATCACCGGACACGAACGCGACAATACCCGTTGCCTGCTTGGTACCACTAGTGCTGTCAGTGTAGCAAATGCCGCCCAGCCCCACGCCACAGTCACCGTTGGAGGTAGCGACCGTTAGCCCATTTTGCATAAATTCTGTCGTCGACGTGTCGGGGATGCCGGACTCGCCATTGCCCGGCGACGCCGCTCGCGGCCTAGCATCTGTAACGGTAAGTATGGGGTCAAAACTACCCGGGAGGTACTGATTGCCCACTAGTGGCAAGATACCCAGCGTGCTAGCATTAGTGCCTGTGTCGAGGCCAAACTGAATAGCCTTGCCCATGAATATACACCCACCGTTAGCACCCTGCTGGTTAGCAGTGTTGCTGAATGTTACAGGACCGGTACCAGTGATGTCACCCTTGCAAGTAAACGTGCCGTTATTGGGATAGTATCCGCTGGAAGTCTCGTTGATGACCTGCTGCAATTGCTGCTGCAAAGCATTGATAGCCGTCGTGAATTCGGTCTTGTTCTGGCGGCCATTGATAGCCAAGGCGGCACTCACGAACAGCATGCCAGTTACGGCAAGAACTATCATGGTTTCCACGATAGTAAACCCACCACTGGCCTCTTGGCAGCCACCCTTTGTCATAGGCCTTAGTATAGCAGGAAGCGTAAGCGAAACGCCAGAACCCAAGTGCAGTTGTTTTGCCCCATGCAAGCCGCTACACCAGCAGCAAATTCTCGTACCAGGCAACTATGTGCGTGCCATACAGCACGATCAGGACCGTAGCAGCCAGCAGGTACGGTCCGAACGGAATGTGCACCTTTAGCCCCTTTTTGCCTTGCGCCAGCAGTGGAATACTTACCAGTGTACCCAGCAGCGACGCAAAGAATATCACCAAGAACGCGCGCAGTGGTGTGCCCACTAGCAGGCCGAGCACAATCCCCAGTTTTACATCCCCACCGCCTATCCAGGCGCCTTTTGATGCTTGATAGAGCAGCCAAAACAGCCCAAAGATGATGCCAGCCGCGACCAGTGGTTGCCACAGCAGTGTCCAATTGCCCAGCCACAGGGCCACTACGACGGTCTGGAGGGCTGCTAGGAGGGTCAGCGGCAGCACAATCTTATCTGGCAGCAAAAACCAGCGCAGGTCGTACACAGCCAATGCCACAAACCCCACCACAAAAACCAGCCACAAAACCAACTCAAACAAACCAACTTTTTGAAGTTCCAACGGCCACGCTGCATACGAGACTGCAAACAGCGCTCCGGTTACTAGCTCCACCAGTGGGTACTGCCACGATATCGGTTGGCGGCAATAGCGACACTTGCCGCGCAAGCTGACCCAGCTCAGGACTGGCACCAGATCTTTGGCTGCCAGCTCGTGGCCGCAGTGCGGGCACATGGAACGGCCCCGGCTTATCGAAAGTGCCCGCCGCCGTTCGGCAGCCGCCTCCCCCTTTTTACCCGCCAGCTCCTCTTGCTCGTGCAAGCGCCACACCAACGCATTCACGAAACTCCCAAAGATGATGCCTACCAGACCAAGCAATACAATAATCATTACCGTAATAGTAGCACAAAACTAAACTTGCCTAGAGGTGATCGCTTCTGCGCCTTTAGCCTAGAGTGGTTCCACATGTACGCCCTCATAATTCCCCATTCTGTTTAAAGCTTCGCTGTGAATAACTATAGGGTTGAACTATGAAATGTGCATGAAATATGAAAAAAGAGCTCCGGAGAGCTCTTTTTAGTTGCGTGTGACGCTTGACTAGCCGCCGATACACTTCAGAACATTACCGGTACCGCTTTCTGCCACAAACAGGACAACATATCCACGTGCAGGTCCAGCGGTGGTCCCCGATAAGCCAGAATCCGTTGCATTACAAACTGCCGAGCTCCCTGTAACAACCTGGATTGAGCCAACAGCACTAGTCTTAGTGAGCGCACCCGTAGCACTAGTGATAAGTGTGACTGCGCTTGCGTTGGCATCAAGTGTTGCAGTTTCCTGGTTCGAACCACTCGCACCAATAGTAACCGTTGGACTAGTGAATGACGCAGTCGCAGGCAAGCTTCCACCGTTATTGCTAATGTAGTTGCCGACAGCAGTTAGCGTATTGTTAGCGTCAGTGTTAAGCGCATTGTTGCGGCCACTGCGCTGCAGGGCTGGTACGGCCAAGAAAACGACGACCATAATTAAACCGGCGATAGCCAGCACGATCAGGACTTCAATAATAGTGAAGCCTTCTGATTTGCGTTTTGATATTTGTTTCAGCATGTTGCAAGTGCCCCTTTGCGTGTTTAGTTAATGCCTATGCTTGGATAGTACGAGTAACCGCGCCAAAAAGCAAGCAGTTATCCACAGCCACACCGATGGCAGTTAGCCCAGAACCTTCACAAAACTGGCTAAACTTTTCCGGGTGGTGCAGTTTGGGATGGTGTGCGATATTTGGAGCGATCAGCGACAAATATATGCCGAACCCGACTCATTCCATAATCTAATAGTTTAAGAACGAGCCGGCGTGAAGCTATAAGTCCGCAAATAAGCCGTACTAAAGGTACGGTGAATGCGGACTGGAGCTTTACGCCCGAAATGTGCCGCCTGGGAGAGTTTAGCCGCCGGTAAAGCTACTATTGCCAGCCAGGCCGTAAATTGGCAGCAACACCGCAGCCACAATCACAAACGCTACCACACCCAAGATAACCATCATCACCGGCTCGATGATGCTGGAGATGTTTGCGACCTCGTTGTCGACTTCTTTTTCGTAGTAATCGGCCACTTTGGTCATCATCTGTTCGATAGCACCTGATTGCTCACCGATGCGCAGCATGTTTGGCACCAGGGGCAAGAAATTAGGGTCATTCTCGATACTATCGGCCAGGCTTTTACCACCCTTCACCTTCTCGATAGCCTTGGTAATGGCGCGCTGGATGTGCACGTTGTTTACTGCGGCAGCCGTGATGTTAAGCATCTGCAGCAACGGCACACCACTGGCCACCAGCGTGGAACCAGTGCGGGCGAACCGCGCCATGTACACCTTCATGAAGAGGGGACCGATGGGCCAAGCCTTCATTTTGAGCTTGTCGACGACCTCTTTGCCCGGGCCAGTTCGCGCCCAGCGTGTCGTAAAGAATGCTAGCAGCACCACCGCGACAGCGACGATCCACCAGAAATGAATTACAAAGTCGGAGAACGCCAGCAGCACACGAGTAATCAGCGGCAGCTGGGCGCCCGGCAGGCCACTATACAGCGTCTTGACCTGCGGCAGCACTTTTACCACCATGAACCCGACCACGCCGCCCATCACCACCAGCACAATGACAGGGTACGTCATGGCACCGCGGATCTTGCTGTTGAGGTCGGCATCTTTTTCCTGCTGGATAGCCAGGCGCTCTAGAGCCGCATCCAACGTACCGGATGTTTCACCGGCGGCTATAAGGCTCACATACACCTGGTTAAACACCCGCGGGTGTTTGCTCATAGCGCCAGACAATGTCGAGCCGCCTTCCACATTGGCAATGACTTGGCTCACTACCACCTTGAGCGGTTTGCTGGTAGTCTGCTGGTTTACGCTACGGAGCGCCTGCAGCAGCGGCAGGCCGGCATTTATAAGCGTACTGAGCTGACGGCTAAACAGCACCCGATCTTTGGCGCCTACTCGGTTTCCGAACTTGCCAAAGACGCTCTCGCCACTACCGCCCAGCTTGATATCGATGGGCACCAAACCCTGGTCGCTAATGAGCTTGGCAGCCGCACCTTCGCTATCCGCCTCCACGGTCGCCTTGACCTGCTGGCCAGTCGCCGGGTTGCGCGCGGTGTATTGATAATTTAGCATGGCCGAACTCCGTTCGGCTGTAGTATGCAGCATGTAGCATGGGAAATGGGGGCGGCTTGGCCGCTTGCCCCATCCATACCCCATGCTACATACCCCATGCTACTCATCTTTAGTCCCGCATCAACCTATCTAGTTCGTCTTGATCGACAGCAAAGTTACGGGCTTCATCGTAGCTGATGGTGCCGGCGTGGATAAGGCTTACCAGTGTTTTGTCCATGCTCTGCATGCCAAACTCGGCACCAGTCTGGATGACGGCATCGAGCTGGTGGGTCTTGCCTTCGCGAATGATGTTGCGCACCGCCGGAGTTGCTACCAAGATTTCGGTAGCAGCAATGCGTCCGCCGCCGATGGCCGGGACCAGGCGCTGGCTACAGATAGCCATCAGAATATTGCTGAGCTGCGCGCGGATCTGCGGCTGCTGGTGTGGCGGGAACACGTCAACCATACGGTCGATAGACTGTGCGGCACTGTTGGTGTGCAGCGTAGCAAACACCAGGTGACCGGTTTCGGCAATAGTGATGGCGCTGGCGATGGTTTCGAGGTCGCGCATCTCGCCGATCAGCACCACGTCGGGGTCTTCACGGAGACTACTGCGAAGTGCCGCACTAAAGCTGTAAGTGTCGTAGTGCACTTCGCGCTGGACGATGACCGACTTCCGGCTCTTGTGTGTGTACTCGATAGGGTCTTCGATGGTAATAATGTGCTTGGCCTGCTCCACATTGATCTTGTGGATCAGCGCCGCCAGACTGGTGGATTTACCAGAACCAGTTGGGCCAGTCACCAGCACCAAGCCGCGCGGATATTCAGAAAATTTTGAAACAATCGGCGGGAGGCCCAGCTGCTCGATGGTAAGGATATCGCCCGGGATAAGGCGCAATGCGGCAGCCAAGTTGCCGCGCTCGTGGAAGGCATTCACACGGAAGCGGCCCAGATCACCAAAGGCGAAACTGAAGTCGAACTCTTTGTCTTTGAGCAAAATCTGCTTCTGGTCTTCATCCAAGATAGCAAAAATCAGCGTCTCTACCGTTTCTTCGGTGAGGACCTCTGCTCCGCTTACCGGCGCCAGTGCACCGTCTACGCGTAACATCGGTGGCAAACCAACCTGCAAGTGCAGGTCACTGGCCTTCTTTTTTACGACTTCTTCGAGAAGGACTTCTATACGTGGTTGGCCGGCGCTCATCGCTTACCTCCGGTCAGCTCAATAAACAATAAACAATAAGCATCCGCCGTCAGGGCGCTATCTGCTATCCTCTGTCCCCTGTTTATTGTTTTTTGTTTATTGCTCATTGCTGTATTCCCACCATCATTTATTCATTATTCTGTGTTATCTGGCGATTATGCGCTATCGGCCGACGCCACCCGGTTTACTTCTTTGACAGTGGTCTGCCCTGCCAGCGCTTTCAGGTATCCATCTTGGCGCATGGTAATCATACCCTCGGCTTGTGCCTGCGCCTGGATCTCCGAACTAGTCGCGCGCTTCAGGATAAGATCCTGTATCGCCTCGCTGATGTCAAACACCTCGTAGATGCCCATTCGGCCCTTATAGCCACCAGGTGAATCTGGGCTGTCGACGCCCTTGGTTAAAGTATAAGCGGTATCGCTGCTTAATGGCAAGCTTTGGTAGCCGAGGTCTTTGGCGATATCGGGCATCTTCTGGGCTGAATCGGGCAATAGCGGCCCGAGCGCCTCCTTTATAGCCACCGTTTCGGCCGCATCGGATGGATAGGTCTCTTTGGTCTTGCCAATGCGCCGCACCAAGCGCTGACCAATCACCGTGTGCACGGTGCTGGCAATAAGGAACGGCTCGATGCCCATATCGAGCAACCGCGGCAAGATACCGGCAGCACTGTTGGTATGCAGCGTGCTAAACACCAGGTGGCCCGTCAGGCTGGCCTGTACCGCCAGTTCGGCGGTCTCTTTATCGCGGATCTCTCCCACCATCACGATGTCGGGGTCCTGGCGCAATATAGAGCGTAAACCACCCGCAAACGTCAGACCCACATCGGCATTCACCTGTATCTGGTTGATGCCCTCCATCTTGTACTCTACCGGGTCTTCCAGCGTCACGATGTTCACGCCATCGTTCTTTACCTCTTGCAGCAATGCATACAGGCTCGTCGACTTACCGGAGCCAGTTGGGCCAGAGGTTAGGATCATGCCGTTGGTACGCTCCAAGCCGCTCCTGATGGTACGCAAACTGCGGCCGACATAGCCCATATCCTGCAGCTTTAGGCTGGTGCCGCTTTTGTCGAGCAAACGGATAACTACTTGCTCACCCCACACCACCGGGCTCACCGAAATACGCAGGTCCACATCCCTGCCGCCAACTACCACCGTAAACTCACCGTCTTGCGGCACACGGTGCTCGTCAATCTTCAGATTGGATAAAATTTTGATGCGGGAAATGAGTGGCGGCTCGGTGCTTTTGGGCAGCTTCATGATTTCGCGCAATATGCCGTCGATACGGCAGCGGATCTTGAGCGCGTCTTTCATAGGTTCGATGTGGATATCGCTCGCCCGGTTCTTGGCGGCGTATTCCAGTATTGTGTTCAGCGCCTTGGAAATCGGTGAGTCCTGCACGATGGTACCGATGCTGGCTGCACGGTCGGCCGCTTTTTGGGCCTCTTTTTCTTCTTCTTTGGTAGTATCGACCTTAATGTCGCCAGCCAGGCCGCTGATTTCATCGACCACGGCATCGGAAATTTTGGTCTGGTACTGGTGGAGCACCTGGCGGATACCCTCTTCGCTCGCTGCATACACCTTGAGCGGCCGGCCGATACGGTTGCTCAGGTAGTCCACCGCCTGCACGTTATCGGCATCCAGCATCGCCACCACCAGGCGGTGTTGCATTTCGCCCAGCGGCACGGCCATGTAGCGCTCGGCCACGTCCTCGGGTAGCAGCGCCAGCACCTTAGCGTCAATCTTGGCATCGGTGAGGTTTACGTACGGCACCTTGGTAACATGCGCGATGGTTTTGGTGAGCTGTTCGTTGCTGACCTTGCCGCTACTCACCAACAAGCCGAATAGTGGCGTGCCCTTCTGCTTGGATTCGGTCTTGAGCTGCGACAAATCGGCCCGCGAAAGGATTTTATCTTCGACGAGCTTATCTTCTACCTGGGTCTGCGCGGTAGCAGAGAGAACGCTCATATAAGCCTACCCCGCTATTGGCTACTGCCGTTAAACGGGGCTTGGTTAGTGCCGTTGCCAATGGTCGAGCTCTGGGTCGGATCGATGCTTGATGAATTGAAGTACTTTTTGTCTGGCGTTTGGAACGAAGCATTGATAGGATCAACCACCTCAACTTGCTGCTGACGATTACTGGGCGTAACAAAAACCTTACCCGACACGAAGAATGATACCACCGCACTCACGGCGGCTATAACGATAATCAACGCAATATCTTTCTGTTTCATAGTTGGACCTCGTACCGGTTAGCAGAACAATAAGCAATAAACAATAAGCACGGCTCTTGAAGCCTGAGGGCGTTTAAGCAAGCCGGTGCGTCCGCGAACGCAAGCTGTTTATTGCTTTTTGTTTCTTGCTCTTTGCCATTCATGCTCATTTCACTACCTGCTTCTGTATGTTGAGTGATTTTGCCGGTTGGTAATACGTTTGGGCTGTAATATTTAGCGTTACTTTGTCATCCCCACCAGAGAGAGTCAGCTGTTGAATTTGAATAGGCCGTATAGACTTCTCGAAGGTAGTAACAACCTTCTGCGCATCCCCATTCACATAGCTACCTTCGACGCTCACAGTAAATGGAATGGCCACCGGCTGTGGGGTGATGCTACTCTGGTTGACGCTCTGTGCCACTTCATCATCGGTACCCGCTATACTGTCAATCTTGACGTTCTGTTTGCTGAGCAATGCCTCGAGACTAGCTGTAAGGCCTGGGAAATCGTAGCTGCTTGGCAGCGCATCGAGCACAATCTTGGCATTATCGCCATCTTGGCTACCTGTGCCGTCTGGGTTGCCACCCAGTACGTTCTGTGGAGTGCCGGTAAATGCCTTGTAGGCCGTCTTCAGTTGCCCGGTAGCGGCGATATCAGTCTTTAATTGATTCACCGCCGTGCGTTTTTTGCTAATAACGCGGTTTTGGTAGGCGGCCTGGCTCACCAGTGTCTTGGTGGCCACCAGCGAAAACACCAATATGAACGCGGCCACACTCACATACGCCACGATTCGGGCATTCGCCTTATCAATAAGCATCCGCTTGGTTGATACAGCAACAGTTGCAGCCATATTAGTTACCCCCTCCAAAGACTGTCGATTGGTCGGTAGTCGCCTTCTGCGGCACCGTGAGTGTTACATTGTTGGCGCTATTGAAAATAATCGGATCAAATGCACAGGTTATGGTAAATGTAGCGCCAGAGTCGCTGCGCCCGAATGAGGTCAGCACAACATTGGTAAATGCGTGCATTGCGGTGCTCGAAGCGTCGGTCTTGTAGGTAGCACTCTTGAGCGTATCGGTGTATGCGCTGACTACGTCGAGGTTTGGAGCAGATCCACCGATGGTCATCGTGTTAGTGCTAAAATCTACCGACCGCTGGTTCAGACTAGCCTGCGAAGGCGTCACCTGAGAAATGTAATTGAACAAACGGCTGGCCACTGGCTTTTGATTGTGCAAGCTCGTAAGTGTGCTCAGCTGGTTCTGCACCGTGAGGATCTTATCCAGGTCGTTCACGTTCTTGAGCTGCGTGCTGTAGCGAGAAATATCATTGTTTAGATCATCCATGCTCTTCTTCTGCACCACGTCCACAGTCACGATAGAAAGCAGCAATATGGCAACACCAGCAATACTCACTATGATAGAAGCCAGCGTCAGCATGTGCTTTGTGCGCTGCGTCTTTACATACTCCAGCTTTACGTTTGGTAGTAGGTTGAATTGAATCATCGCGCTTCACCGTTCCGCCGCAGAGAGCAATCATCAATAAACAATAAACAGGGCTCTTGAAGCCTGAGTGCGTTTAAGCAAGCCAGTACATCCGCGAATGCAGGCTGTTTATTGTTTATTGTTTGTTGTTTACCGCCCGCCATCATTCGTTTCTCTCCGCTAAGCCAACTGCCACGCTAAATTGATTGGAGACCGCCAGCAACTCATTCTGCCGATCAGCCGCAAACGCCACATTGCGCCACGCATTGCCAATTTCCACGCTCAGACCAAACTTGTTTGCCAAATACAGGGGAAATTCTGGAATAGTTGATGCCCCACCGGTGACGGTTATGCGCTCCAGCTTGGCATCCGGATAGCGTGTCTGGAAAAACTTGATAGATTTATCTACTTCGCCAACCAACAGGTCGATAGTACTCACGATGGCCTGGTACACCTGGCCTTCCAGCTTGTCTTTGCTAACACCAAACTTGTAGACAAACTGCTGCGCCTGCTTTTCATCGATGCCCAGGTTCTGCTGCGCGGCCCGCACGATTGCTTCGGCACCGGTAGGTATGGAGCGCGTCAAGCGGGGCGCATCACCCATGGTTATCACCAGGTCGGTACTGAGGTTGCCCATGTCGAGCACTAGCTGTGGCGTCGTAGTACCGGCCGGCACTACTGCCCGAGCCAACGCCAAGCTGTCAGGCTCAAACGCGATTACATTGAGGCCTATCGACTCGATCATGTCGAGGCGCTGCTCAATAAAATTGTTTGGTACGCTGCTCAGCAGCACTTCCACTTGCGATTTATCTTTGGGTGAATCGCCCAGCAAAGCCCAGTCTATCTTACTCTCGGCTGGCGGCGTGGGAATGAGCGAATCCGCCTGATACATCAGCGCCTTACCAAGCTCAGCCTCTGGTAATCGCTCCATATCCGCAACCGTGGTAAACACACGATTGCTTGGCAGCCCCACCGCTACGTTGTGCGTCGATAGCTTAGCCTCAGCTACCAGGTTCGCAATCACTTGGGCTACTTTTTGCTGGTCGGCCTTACTGTCACTCTGAATCATTTTGGACTCGACCGGTACGTAGGCGTATTTGACCAGAGTTTTGGTAGGCCCTGTACCTCGCAGTTCAACGAGCCGTATACCTGTCGTGCCGATATCCAGACCAAAGAACGATGATACCCCACTCAATATACTCATGTTGCTTCGATTATATTACTTGTCGCCGGGCAGGCTTTTATGTTTGTTTTCCCGCCTGCTCGCGGTTTGTATATAATTCTCCTTCATTAGTCAAATTATAGCATGAGCGTTATGCTTCGGCGCAAGTCTTTTTGCATCCGTTCGTTGCCTGGACTGATTCGCAACCCCTATGCACAAGCTCGATGAGACTACAACACCGGCGGCAAGCTAGTGTACGCTTTGGGGTTCAGCTGGGTGAGCGGTGGTGCGTTCAACCATAGCTCGGGGCTGTACTGGAATGTTTCGGCCGGTTCGGCAGCCACACCTGCAGCAGGCACGCCCACCAGGTTACCGTGCGTACGCATCAGCTGCAATTGGCCTTCGGCGGCCATGGCTCCAACTACCAGCAGTTTACTAGTACAGGTGTTGTACGGTTCAATAGTTGTCGTTATAGTCTCAGCGCAGGTGTTTATGTCACCCTTCAAGGTTGCAGAGGTTGTAGATTTCTGGGCAATATACACACCATGCAGCTCCGTTACTTTCGGATCGATGAATATGTTGCCCTGAACATACAAATTAAATCGTGGCACGTTCGTAAGGCCATACCCTGCATACATAATGTTACTCTCGATGGAAACATTCCCCTTCACGTACAAGGTTATAGTCCTTCCCGCGGGGATGGTAATAGCGCCATGTAACACAGCATCTCCTATAGTAAGGTCACCCGTAAAGCTGTAGTTGTCTTTTGCATTGCCACTTGGAGCACCAAGAACTGGCGAACTCACACCCGTCGGACTCGCTGATGCTATAGTTCCGTAATAATCGGCAACGCACGGAATCCTATTAGATCCAAAGCCACCACCATAGTTCTTCGGCGTATTGCCCTTGCCGTTGTTAGTATTAGCAAACGATAGTCCGTGTCCCAGCAGAGTTTGCGTGCCGCTCGTGTAGTCACTTAGCCCCATACCACTCACAAAGCTCGTAATGTCACCGGTGGCTAACGCACCTAAAGTCGATCCACCACCAAAATAGTTTGGCGTAGCATCCGTATTAGTATTCCAAGTTTCTATATCGGCCGTCGCTCCATTACAGCTGCCGTTGCCAAACCCAGCACCCGCCGCCACATCGCCACCAAGCACACCAAAATATGGCGTGTAGCTGGCATTGCTCGAATCGTTACAACCGGTAGTACCATAGTAGCTCCAGGTGACACTGTAGCTACCCGCACCCGTTGGTTTAAACGTTACCGGGTTGCTATACACCGAGCCACTCGTCACTCCGCCCGACCCCACATTACTGAACGTCTGGTTGTTCGTGCCCACGCCCGACCCAGTCACCGTTATAGTAAACGTCGGATTGCCCGGCGGTTCTGTACTAGCGCCATTCAGTTTCATATTTACCCTGAACGTGTCCGGGGTACCTACCGTATCAACTGCAAAGTCCGTCGTACCACAACTAACGCTAGCACAAGTGCCTGCCGGCACATCCAGCGAATCTACTTGTTTCAGATTGCTGGCGCTGGCATCTTTGGCATACACGTAGTAGTTGTCCTCACCCCAAGGCCCCTGGTAGCCGTGCCCGGTCACATCCGCCGGAATATTTATCTTAAATCCATGGTTAGCAGGCGTGCCCGAGGCCGTACCAGATGGATTAGCCAAGTTAGCAGTAAATGGACCTATAAAGTTGCTGCCCCCCGGAAAGCTCGTATAGGTCGCAGGCGGTGTCGACGCAGGGTTGATGTACACATAGTACTGAAGCTGCGTGGCAGAATTATCCACATCGTACATCCACCCCTGCAGCGATGTACATGCCGCGCTAGCGCTCGACGTAATGCCGCCCGACGGTGCACAGTTAATCTGTGCGTTCACACTATCAAATGGAATCTGCATCTGTATAACGTTATTCAGGTTGATGTGAATAATCTTGAGCATGTAGGCATGGTGCGGTGTGTAGTTGAAGTTGAACGTAGCCGTATAACCATTGGACTCACTACCGGTATAGCTGTTGTTATTCACCGTCGCGCCGGTGGTTGTGTCGACGATTTTGACCGTTGCAGTCTCGGGCTGGATTACCGGATGAGTGCCATCGTTGTCCATATCAAATATCTTTACCGCCACCGGGTTCACCGCCGTATTCACCGTGCAGGCCGGCGCAAATGGCACGTCGTATTCATCATAGCTATTGCAGCTTTGGCCACCCGACACACAGTAGCTGCCCTGAGCAACCGCAAAGTTCTTGCTGGCATCCGGCCCTATTATGTAGCTACTTGGAGCCGTCAGGCGGAAGTTTACATGGTCGCCATCACTACCACCATTGCAACTATTTGTACCGTCAACGATGTTTGCCGTCAGGTCCACGCTGTAGCCCACGCCGTTACTCACCCAGGCGCTTGTCGGTATAGACAAGGTTGCAGTACCGTGCGTCCCGGTGGTGGCTACATAGGCAGTAAACTGCACTTTGGCGTAGCCCTGCGCATTCTGATTTAGGCAAGTTTGAGCACCACCCTGATACCCTACCGTCACCGTCACAGCACTGGTCGGCTTTGCACCAGGGTGATACAAATTCAGCCCCATAGACCTCGTATTTTTCACGTCGGTAGTGTCCGATAGCGTGTAGTACGCGCCGTTAGTACCGCCAACCGCGAAGTCCGTCGCATCTGGCCCCACATTCGAAAGTGCCCAGGCCCTATGTACATAAAAAACCGATACCACCACACTCGCGGCAATCACAAACAAGCTCAACGACAATCCGAGGGAGAATGGTGTCACCAACCGCTTCATAGTTACTCTAAATATACCAAAGCGTAAGCACTACCCGCAAATCTCGTGCGCAAACCAAGTGCGCATAACTCAAACCCTGGCGACTGCAGCATACCCCATAAAAACTCGCAATGTCATTCTTCAATACCCCCTACTCTGTCTGATGGCCTGTGGAGACCATAAGATATCAGCGCCACCTGCGCTTAGGCCGTCAGCTGGTCTTTGTAGTGCTCAATCATGAAGCGCACTGGGACGATTACATCCTTCGCCAGCGCCTCGTCCAGCGTCATCCAGATGGGCGCTTCACCTTCTTCACGAACTTCAATAGTTGGTGTGTCGGGTAGCGTAACCAAAAACGCATGCCACACATGCGCGTCGGATCCCCGGCTGCAGGAGTCACCAACGATAGGTTCATCAGCTATACTCACTAGCTCACCCTCTAGGCCTACCTCTTCCTCTAACTCACGGCGAGCTGCTACTATGGGAATCTCACCACTATCCACATGACCAGCTGGTACCGTCATGGAAAACGGGAAAATAGTACGCTGAAAGAACAAAAACTTACCCTCAGCATTACGCACAAATATCCCACTGCTCTCGTGCCAATATTCATCATCCTCCGCTACCCACCATGTAAGGCCTGGGTCTATCTTGATCCACCGATCATAGATCTTCTGGCAGTCAGCACAGTAGTACTGCGTCTTGCCCTCTATTTGGCGTACCTCCATATGTTCACCATGGCATACCACGCAGTAGGTGTGTACTTGGCCGTCTTCTGCCCAGTTGAAGTTAAGTTTCATGCCCATATTGTAACGCACCAGAGCAACTAGCCCTACAGCAGCAGTCTGTAGCCTTCACTAGCCCCGTTACAATAGCGATCGTATAACCCAACTACCTTTTGAGCTGAAACTTGCTATGCCGCCAGCTGATCGGGATGGTCATAGCTACTCTGATAAATACGTCGTCTCTGCGCGGGAAGAGCTACAGCTATAGATACAACGAAGGCATTTCTATCAGATTATTAAATAAATATTAAGGTATTAAAAGAAATTGTTTCGTACCGTTGACAAATAGATGTCATTTTAGTTATTATTTATGGCGAGTGAGACGCTCTAAACAGAGATGTGTCGGTGAAACTGGCAACCACACAAACAAAAAGTCTCCTTGTACCAGCCAGCTCATGGCTTAGGCCGTGGGGTTCACTTCCGAG
>Ga0268266_10002029_pt1 | contig 22526 bp, 15 predicted proteins | sample KBSS13metaG_FD_190356 | JGI IMG/M metagenome (GOLD analysis project Ga0268266, IMG submission 190356) | Switchgrass rhizosphere microbial communities from Kellogg Biological Station, Michigan, USA - KBS S1-3 metaG (SPAdes) (version 2) | ecosystem: Host-associated > Plants > Roots > Rhizosphere... | reverse complement strand
AATCGGACACTCCCAGCGGTGTTTGACGCGGTCGTCGCGCGGGCGCTCGACAAGGTCGCGGCGAATCGTTACACGTCCGCGGTGGAGTTCCAGCAGGCACTGCGGGCGAGTTGGGAGTCCGTGTCGTCCCAGCCACCCTCGCCGACGATGTCGGACCGGGCAAAGATGATCGCAACCGCCATCGGCCGCCATCCGGCGAAAGCCAAGGCCGCCACGCCCGCTTCCGGCCCCGGCCCTCCTCCGCCGGCCCAGGCTCCAGCACCGGTTTCATCCGCATCCCGCCGGCCGCGCAATGTCGCGGACTCCGGCTCGCTTGCTGCCTGGTCACGGGAACAGTTGGCCGAAATCGAACGGCATCTGAGCGCGATCATGGGGCCGGTGGCGCGGGTGCTCGTCCAGGATGCCGCTGCGACGACCGCGAGCCGCAAGGAGCTGTACCAACTCCTGGCGAATCGCCTTCAAACCCCGGAGGAGCGCCGCAAGTTTCTGCAGGCTGGCGGAGAGACTGCCGCTGCCGCCTCCATAGACACCGGTGCAACCCCGCTGCGGGCCACGAACGCGATCGTGTTCAGCAACATCGTCGGTCGCCCGCTGACGTCGGAGGCAACGCAGCGAGCGAGCCTTCTGTTGGCCCGCTATCTAGGGCCGATCGCGGGTCTTCTCACCAAGAAGGCTGCACAGACGGCCACCGACGAGGCGCAACTGTATGCCATGCTCGCCGAAAAAGTGACCGACGCCGCCGAGCGGGAGCGCTTCATCAAGGAGGCCGGACGGGCGCGCCGCTGAGCTAACGCGCCCGCGCCGTTCCCTAGACGTCGAACTCGACGCCTTGCGCCAGCGGGAGGCTCGAACCGTAGTTGATGGTCTGAGTCTGGCGGCGCATGTAAGCCTTCCAACTGTCCGAGCCCGACTCGCGGCCGCCTCCCGTTTCCTTCTCGCCGCCGAACGCACCGCCAATCTCGGCACCGCTCGTGCCCATATTGACATTGGCGATGCCGCAGTCGGACCCTCGGGCCGACAGGAAGGTCTCGGACTCCCGGAGGTCGTTTGTCAGGATGGAGGAAGACAGTCCTTGCGGAACGTCCTGCAGCAGGTGCAGGGCGCCGTCGAAATCCCGATACTTCAAGACGTACAGGATCGGGGCAAAGGTTTCCTGTCGTACCAGGTCCGTCTGCGCCGGCATTTCCACCAACGCCGGCCTGACATAGTAGCCGGGGCGCTCCAGCCGCTCACCGCCAGTCACCTTCCCGCCGGCCGCACGGGCTTGCGCCAGGGTTGACGCCATCATCTCGCACGCGGCCGCGTCAATCAGCGGTCCCGAATGCGTCTGCGGGCTACGCGGGTCTCCGATCTGAAGCGTGCTGTAGGCGCGCTTGACGGCTGTCAGGACACTGTCCGCGACATCCTCGTGAACGATCAGGCGCCGCATCGTCGTGCATCTCTGACCGGTCGTACCGGTTGCGCCGAAGGCGATTGCGCGCACGGCCAGGTCGATGTTGGCCGAAGGTGTCACGATGGTCGCGGCGTTACCACCGAGCTCGAGGAGACTGCGCCCGAAGCGAGCGGCGACTGCAACACCTACAGAGCGCCCCATCCGGGTGCTACCGGTCGCGGAAATGAGCGGAACGCGCAAATCCTCCGTCAACGCACGACCCACGGCCGAATCACCGCTCAAGAGCGCGCTCAGGCCGGCGGGAGCCGCCGGGAACTCCAGCAACGTACGCGTCAACAGCTCATGAGCGGCGAATGCCGTCAGGGGCGCCTTCTCGGAAGGTTTCCACAGGATCGGATTGCCGCACACGAGTGCCAGGGCCGCGTTCCACGCCCATACGGCTACCGGGAAGTTGAAGGCGGAAATGATTCCGACTGGACCCAGGGGGTGCCACATCTCGCGCATGTGGTGCTCGGGCCGCTCCGACGCGATGGTGAGCCCGTAGAGCTGTCGTGAGAGACCCACGGCAAAGTCGCAGATGTCGATCATTTCCTGCACTTCGCCCACGCCTTCGGACAGGGGTTTGCCCACTTCGAGAGTCACCAGGCGTCCGAGTGCATTCTTGTGCGTCCGGAGCTGTTGTCCGAACAGGCGAACGAGTTCGCCGCGCACCGGAGCCGGCACGTTCCGCCAGCGTTGGAATGCAGCCCGCGACGCGGCTATCGCCTCCCCAACCTCCAACATGGAGCACTGCCGTACTCCGGGCATCAGCGACTCGTCGATGGGCGAGCGCAGCGTACGCTTGTCGCGGGCGCCGCCCTCGATACCCATCGATTGCAACAACTCGCCGGCTTCGTCGCCGGCCAGGACTGTCGTCTCGCGATTCATCAAGCCGCCCTCGCCGTGGCCGCCAACGGCTGCTGGGCGTAGGCGGCGCCGAAGCGATTGGCGAGGAACGCGGCGAGCGAAACCTCTTCCTGGCGCACGAATCCACGCGTCGGCAGCGCGCCGGAGGCGAGCAGGTCCAACACGGCGCAGATGCCACTCGCAGTCGTGATCTGGATGGCACTGCACGGCACACCGCCGATCGCACGGCCATAGATCTTGTTGGCGTACGTCTCCTGGAGCAGGCGGCCACCTTTCCGACCACTCACGGTGACGAACACGAGCACTACATCCTGCAGCGTGCCGGGGATGGCATGCTCGAGAATATCCTTCAACACTTCGGGCCGCTGTCCCAGGCGCAGGTCATGGATGAGCGCCTTCATGATGTCCCGGTGACCCGGATAGCGGACGGTGCGGTAGTTGAGGCTCCGGACTTTGCCCTTGAGGCTTTCGCAGAGGGTGCCGAGGCCGCCCGAGGTGTTGAATGCCTCGTAACGTACGCCATCGAGGGAGAACTCTTCCAGTTCCTCCAAGGCGGGCACTTCGCGCAGCACGCCGTCCACGATGGCCTCGCAAGGCTGGAGGTACTCGTTGATGACGCCGTCGGTGCTCCAGGTCAGGTTGTAATTGAGCGCGTTCGAGGGGTACTGCGGCAAAGCGCCGACACGCAGACGCACGGTGTCGAGAACGTCGAAGCGACGAGCCAGATCGTGCGCGACAATCGAGATGAAACCGGGAGCCAGTCCGCATTGAGGAATGAAGGCGGTGGACGCATCAGCCGCCAGGGTCTTCACCAGCCGGGTGGTGGCAACATCTTCCGTCAGATCCAGGTAATGGACGTTGGCCTTGCGGGCCGCGCGAGCGATGTGACTCGTGATGCTATAGGGTGCCGCACTCAGCACGGCAAACTGGTCGCGCATGGCGTCCTGTAGCTGCACGTCGTCGGTCAGATCGAGCTCGCGCGTGCGCAGCAGGGTGTGCTTCGGGAGACTCGCCAACTGCTCAGCCGAGCGGTCGACCACGGTAACCTGGTAATCGCCCGTCGAGGTGAGCAGGTTTGCAATCATGCCGCCGATCTTGCCGGCGCCGGCCAACAGTACCTTCTTCATGCCAGTCTCCCAGGGAATTCAAGTCGCGTAGTGTGTCCGGGGCGGCTGTCCAGATTGAAGTACCCAATCTGTCGGCGCGCAGTGCGCTACACTGACAAAATGTCTAAACCAAAAGACACTTTGCAACTGGACGAGCTGGATCGCCGGCTGCTGGCGCTGCTACGCAAGGATGCGCGGATGCCGATCGTGCGACTGTCCAAGTCCCTCGGCATCTCACGCGCGGGCACCTATGCCCGGCTGCAGAGATTGCAGGATAGCGGCGTCATCGAAGGTTTCACGGTGCGCGTGAACCCGGAATTGGAGCGCCGCCAGATCCGCGCGCACGTGCTGATCAAAGTGAAAGGCAAGCTGGCCAGGGCCGCGGAGAAACAGCTTCACTCGATGCCCGAGATCATCACTCTGCACGCCATCAGTGGGGTGTATGACCTCATCGCGGAGCTCGAAGCCTCGAGCGCCGCCGAGCTCAACGAGCTCATCGACCGGATCGGCGAGTTGGAGGGGGTCGAGGAGACGACCTCCTCCATTCTGCTCGCGACCAAGTGGTCCCGACGCGAGCGGGTCTAGCCGGAGGCTAGCCCATAGACAATAGCCGGAGGCTAGCCCATAGACAATAGCCGGCCAGGCTAGCCAATAGACAATCAGGCTGCCGCCGTCATCTTGAAGATGCCCTGCGCATTCGAGCTATCGAAGGCGAGGTCGAGCCGTGACGCGCCCGTCACCGGGTCGCTCATCCGCTCACGTTGGATGAACTCGTAGAAAGAGCCGGGCACTTTGCGTCGAACGACGCCACCGTGCCCATCAATGAATTCCCGCTCGACGGGATCGGCGCGGAATGCCGTCTGGCGCACGCGTCCGGATCGGGATGTTTCGATGGTGTCCTTCAACGGACGGGCCAGGCGCCGTTGCTCCGCAACGAGATCGTCGAGATTCGGTACCCGGTCGGTCGCGTGATTGAAGGCGTTGCCTTCGGTCGAAATCCAGGCCATCTCGGGGGACTCGGCCAGGAGGATGTCGTAGTCGCGCGAGTGCGGCGTCGCATGTTGGCGTTGGAAGCACGCGAGCAACGTCGGCAGCAGCGCCACTGCATCGGCAAACTGCAGCTTGTGCCGCGTATCCAGCTCATGCAGAGCTCCGCCCGAGCTTTCCGCAATCGGGTTGCGTGACGTGGCTGTAACACGCGCAACGGCCTGTTGGAACCCCTTTGTGAAGCGTTCCGGATGCAACTCACTGACAAAGAACTGCGGCAGCTCCTCCGGAAAATCGCTGTGAGTGTAGGACCGACCGGTCATCCCCAGCCGGTCGAGCGGATAAACATGGCTCAGCCGATATCCCAGCGGGAGCAGGACTCGGGTGATCGCGAGTTCCCCTTGCGGCAGATCGCCCATCCCCTCCAGGGCAACAGTTCGCAATGCGCCGTGGTCGAACACGATCTGGCGGCCGTGCGCGACGGACTCTTCTACATAACGCCTGCCCGTGGGCACGCGCTCGAGCAGATCACGGAATAAAAGGAGATTCAGCGCCATGGCCAGAACGGCACGGGACACCTCGTTGCCCTCTTCCGCCAACAGGACCGGAGCCACGTGAACGCGGGCTTCGGGGGACCCTGTAGCAGCAAGCAGCCGTTGCAGGTTTGATTGCCGTTTTGTCATAAATTGACTGAAGCGTTGCCGATATCCCCCTATTTTGGGGCTACCCGGTCCAGGCTCAATCGATATAATGGGATGAGATCATTACAAAATGGAATATGACCCGGCCAGCCGCCGCCAAACGCAAGCGACGCCCCCTGCCGAAGCTCCTGGGCCTGCAGGCCTTCGAGGCAACCGCACGCCTGGGTAGCGTCTCGCGGGCCGCCGCGGAGCTGTACCTGACTCAAGGGGCCGTGAGTCGTCAGTTGCAGGCGCTGGAAACACAACTGGGCCTCCAACTCTTCGTACGCTCAAAAAAACGGCTGGTTCTCACGGAAGCCGGAGCGGGCTATCTCCACGACGTTCGCGGCGGACTTGCCGTGTTGGGAGAGGCCACGGAGGCGTTGCTTTCCAAGCAAGGCCGCGGCGGCGCGTTGCGGCTGGCAACCTTGCCGACATTCGGCGCGAAGTGGCTGGTGCCGCGGCTGCCGCGCTTCTACGAAAGTCATCCTCACATCACGCTGGACGTGATCACCCGGTTGGCGCCTTTCGACTTTTCCATTGAGCAACTGGACGGCGCGATCCACTTCGGTGGCCGTGACTGGCCTGGGGCGGTCGCCGAGCATCTGACCAATGAAGAAATGATCGCAGTAGCCGCGCCGCGCCTGGCGAGCCGCTGCCGCGCGCCCGCCGATGTTCTGGGACTGCCGCTTCTTCAGATCGCCACACGCGCCTTCTCCTGGAGATCGTGGCTTGCGGCCATCGGGTCGCCCGATGCCACGATTGCGCCTTACCTGCAGGTCGAGACTTTCGCGATGGGGATCGAGGCGGTGCTCGCGGGCATTTGTGTTGGAATTTTGCCCACGTTTTTCGTCACGGCCGAAATCGACTCGGGCGCGCTGATCCCGATCGGACCGCCCGTGGCGAGCGAATCGGCCTACTACTTCGTCTATCCCGAGCGAAAACGTGACTATTACCCTTTACGGGAGTTTTCGCACTGGATAAAGAATGAGGCGATCCCCGCTCGTCCTCCCCTCGGTCCCCGGGAGCGAGATTTCGACGGGGCGCAATAGGATTCGGTAGGGTATTCCATGACGGAAAGCGCGCGGAGCGCGCGTGGGGGTTCTTCATAACATGCGTATTCAGATCATTGCGGCGCTGGGTGCCGCGACACTCGCAGCCGTAGTCGGTCTCGTGGGCTGCCAGACTGCCGGGGGTTCCTCGTCCGCCACGACGATGGACGCCAAGCGCCTGGCGGCAGCCGACTCGCCCGAGAACGCCGGCCAGTGGATGATGTACGGACGCGACTACGGCGAGCAGCGTTTCAGCCCGCTGAAACAGGTCAACGCGGACAATGTCGCGGGGCTGGGGCTGGCGTGGTATGCCGATCTCGCCGAGCGCGGGGGCGTCTACGAGACCACGCCGATCGTCGTCGACGGCCGCATTTTTGTAACGAGCCCATGGAGCAAGGTCTACGCGTTCGACGCGAAAACGGGCCAGAAGCTATGGAAGTACGACCCCCACGTTCCGGGTGAATACGCGGTGAAGCTGTGCTGCGGCATCGTCAATCGCGGCGTCGCGTATTGGAAGGGAAAGGTCATCTGGGGAACGCTCGATGGGAGACTGATCGCTGTCAACGCGCAGAGCGGCGAGAAGGTGTGGGAAATCCAGGCCACCGATCCGCAGAAATGGTTGTCCATCACTGGGGCGCCGCGCATTGCCGACGGGCGCATCTTCATCGGCGAGGCCGGCTCGGAATTTGAGATGCGCGGCTACCTCGCAGCCTACGACGCGGAAACCGGCAAGGAGCTATGGCGCTGGTGGTCCGTGCCGGGTGATCCCTCGAAGCCCTTCGAGCAGCCCGAACTGGCCATGGCTGCGAAGACCTGGCACGGCGAATGGTGGAAATTCGGTGGCGGCGGCACCCCCTGGGATGGGATCACCTACGACCCAGTTACAGGCTACGTCTATTTCGGCACGGGTAACGGCGCGCCCTGGCCAACCGAGGTTCGCTCGCCGGGTGGCGGCGATAACCTGTTCACGGCCTGCATCGTTGCGCTGGATGCGAAGACCGGCAAGTACGTCTGGCATTACCAGGAAACACCGTCCGAGAACTTCGACTTCGATAGCACCGCGCAGATCTCGACAGCCGATCTCGTCATCAACGGGCAGAAAAGGCACGTCGTGATGCATGCGCCGAAGAACGGCGTGTTCTACGTGCTCGATGCGAAGTCCGGTAAAGTTGTGTCAGCGAACCTGTTCGTGCCGACGGCCAACTGGCTCACCGGCTTCGATAAAGACTTCCGGCCGATCCTGAATCCGCAGGCCGATTACGGCAAGACCAAGGAAGGCTTCTACCTCGTCGGCTTCCAGTCGCACGTGTGGTATCCGATGTCTTTCAATCCCGGCACGGGATTGGTGTACGTGCCGACCAACTACGGCAGCTTCGGGTACGTCGCCGAGGCCGGCGCGAAGATGGGCAACCAGTTGTTGTCCATCAACATCGCGAAGCGTCCCAACGGTGAGCCCCCGAAAGTCGAGGGCGCCGGCAATTACCTGGTGGCCTGGGACCCGGTGAAGCAGAAGGCAGCCTGGGAGCAACGCGAGGGCAACGGTCGATCCGGCACGATGACGACCGCGGGCAATCTCGTGTTCCAAGGCACGCTGCCTCACAACTTCACCGCCTTCCGCGCCGACAACGGGGAGAAGGTGTGGACGACGGACTCGCAGGCGCAGATTGCGGCCGGCTCGGCAAGCTACGAGGTGGATGGCGAGCAGTACATTGCCGTGGTGGCGGCCGGCCAGGGGGGATTCGGCAACCCCTACTGGGCGCCCAACTACGCACGCCTGCTGGTCTACAAACTCGGCGGCAAGGTCACGCTACCGCCAGCCGAGCCGTACACGCCGCCGCCGCTGAATCCGCCGGCTGACTTCGGCGACGCCGCTCTACTCACCAAGGGCGAGAAGAACTACAACGAGCACTGCGCGAGCTGCCACGGTAATAACACGGCCCGTGTTTCCAGCATCTTCCCTGACCTGCGCTACGCCGGGCCGCTCTGGAGCAACGAAGCCTTCAAGGCCATCGTGATCGACGGGGCTCTGCAGAACAACGGCATGGTGTCTTTCCGCAAGGTGCTCACGCCGGAGGATGCTGAAGCGATTCGCGCCTACGTCGTCCATATCGCGAATGTAGCGAAGGCGGGTCCGCCTCCCGGCTTTGGACGGCCACCGGCAACCCCCGGGCCGGGTGCGGCGCCGTCAGCGCCGGCCCCCGCGCCAGCGGCCGGCACGGCTACATTGCATCAATAACATCGTGGGGCGCCGGTCATGCGACCAGCGCCCCGCTCCTGTCAGGTCTGTCGCGCGATCCAGTCCCGCAAGTCGGAGCGCTGAATTGCAGCCGCAAGAAGCTCCGGAAACTTGTCGGGTGTGCAAGCAAACGCCGGAACGCCGAGGGTCGCCAGCTGCGCGGCCAACGGCGCGTTGAACGCCGGCGCACCCTCGTCGCTGAGCGCAAGCAACGTCACAAACTGCACGCCTGAGGCGACCAGGCTTGCCGCGCGACGCATGAAATCCACTTCGACGCCGCCTTCGTACAGATCGCTGATCAATACAAAAATAGTGTCCTGAGGCGCTCGGATGAGCTGCTGGCAATACGCGACGGCACGATTGATGTCCGTGCCACCGCCGAGCCGTGTCGAGAACAGCAGCTCGATCGGATCATCGAGCTCGTCCGTCAGGTCGACGACTGACGTGTCGAAGACGACGAGCGCAGTCGAGACCGCCGGCATGCTGGCCAGCACTGCGCCGAAGATCGCCGAGTACACGACGCTCGCCGCCATCGAGCCGCTCTGGTCGATGCACAACACAACATGTCGCATGGACTGCCGGCGTCGTCCGAAGCCAATGCGCACCTCGGGCACGATCGTACGGTAGTCCGGTTGATAGTGTTTCAGGTTGGCTCGGATGGTTCGCGGCCAGTCGATGTCGTGATGGCGCGGGCGGCGATTGCGCTCGGCTCGATTCAGGGCGCCGTACACCGCCTGGCGTGTCGTCTGCGCCACGCGCTGCATGACCTGGTCGACGACACGCTTCACCACCTGCCGCGCGGTATCCCGGGTCTTCGCTGGAATGCTTCCGGAAAGCGCCACGAGATCGGCAACCAGGTGGACATCGGGCTGCACGACATCGAGCAACTCCGGCTCCATCAGCATCCGCTTCATGTCGAGTCGCTCGAGCGCATCCCGCTGCATCACCTGCACGACGCTCGTTGGGAAGTATTCGCGGATGTCGCCGAGCCACCGGGCAACGCTCGGCGTCGAGCTGCCGAGTCCTCCCTGCCGATTCGAGTCGTAGAGCGCCTCGAGCGCGTGGTCCATCTTTTGATCGAGGGCGCCAAGTTGACAGCCGGTGCCGTCCGCCTCGTTGCCACCCAGGACCAGGCGCCAGCGACGGGCTGCCTCGTCGTCAGATATCACGGTGCAGGCTCCTTATCCCAGATCGTTTGCAATAACGGAACCACGCGTCGGGCCGCCTCGACATCGAAATCGACTCGAGCCACCGATGCCTGCGCGGAATCTCCACCCCGCTTCAGGCGTGCCCCCAGCAGGCGTCGCTCGGGAGCCGGAAACTCGGAAAAGGTGCGCCTCAGAAGGGGCAGGACATTCGTGAAGTGCTCGGCGGAGACGCTGCGCAGCCAACCATCCAGTAACGTGCGTAGCCGGTCGTCATGGATCAGGATCGTGCCACTGCCGCTCAACAGTCCTTCAATCCAGCTCGCCGCAACTTCAGCCGCGTTGCCGGGAGACAACGCACGGGAGAGCGCGTCCGACAATCCTTCGAATTCGATGACGTCCGCATCGTACAGCAGCCGCTGCGCATACCCTGCGATCAGCGGGTGAACCCCCTCGCCGCTCGCAAGACTGGTGAGACAGTTGCGCCATCCGCCAATAAAATCGGTGTCGGCAAGTTGGGTGAGCGTCCGCTCGGCCTCACGCATCTGCTTCCACAATGTCGCTGCGGCATCATTGTCAATGTTGGTCGCAGCGGGCAACAGTCCAACCAACACACGCGGCACTACGGCGTCCAGAATGTGTCGAACCAGGGTGACGTCCGTATCGCGTACGTTACCGTAGCGATAGACATTCACGAGCGGCGCTATCGCTTCGAGAAGCTGCAGAACGTCCGCTTGGGCGGCGGCGCGCTGCTCGATTGCCGTCACCAGCGGTTGAATGGCATCGGCCAGGTCTGCGAACAGAGCATCGTCGAGCAATCCGACCAGATCGGACAAGCGCTGCAGGTCCGTGGATTTCTCTGCGAGCGCGGTGGCGGCCGCACTTGCAACGGTGTGCCCGTAACGGCTGGCTTCGACGAGCCGCACGGCGAACTCGGGTTGCCACAAGAGCTGCCAGAGCTCGTGAAACGTACCCTTCCCCGACGGCGCGCGCGCTGCGGGCTTGGCCCACTCGACGCCCAGAATCCGCAGACGTCGCAACAGGCGGCTGCGCTCGCGATCGAGCGTTTCGCGAAGATCGAGATCGAGCGTCTTCTCTTCGACGGAGGGCGGCAAACGCAACCGCTTCTGTGCCGCTGTCAGATCACGCTGCAACGGCGCGGCCGGAAAATCCTCAGGTACGCGTCCTAGCCGGGCGTCGAAGTGCCAGCGCCTGTTGATCAGACGCAGGTTCGTTTCGTCACCGGCACCCAGAACTGAAACCGCGGCTTCCTGGTACTCGCTCAGTCCGGGAATCGGACGGTCACGCACCGCCGACAGCGCGTCTGCCAGTCGGCACGCCTCGATCACATGAGCGGACGATGCCGGAATATCTTCAGCTCGCAGCAGTCGTGCTGCGCGTGTGAGCCACTCCGCGCCAAGCGCCTCGCGCTTCTCCCACATCAACTCGTACCATGCAGGCGAGACGACGCCCGCGCCATATCCCGATGCGTAAGCGAGTCGCTCGTACGACCATGGCACCCATGCCGCCGCGGTTTTGACTTTCGGCATGCCGCGCAGCGTCTCGTCGTCCTGTCGCGCAGGTGGCATCTCTGCGAGTGCGGGCGTGTGATAAGCGCCGCAAACTACCGCGATTCGCGCGAAACCCTCTGTGCGTGCGGCGCGAATGCATTTACGCATCCACGCTTCGCGGCGACGCTCTGTCAGTGGCTCGGGCAGCTTCAGTTCGAAGCGCAGGGCCGACATCATCTCGTGAACGGCGTCGAAGACATCGAGATCGGCGCCCTCACGCGACTCGACGAGGTGATCCCACCACCGCTCCGTGTCTCCGTAACCCGCGGCAACCGCGAGTGGGCGAAGCGGGTCGCCTCGCAGCGAGCCCTCTTCGCTCGCAGACGCATCGTCTTGGTCTTCCTGCGCGTCGGCCAATCGGTTCACGTGCGGCAGGTCGATGAAGCGTACCGTCCGCTGACGACTCAGCGCGAACTGAATCGCCTGCCACTCCGGCGAAAACTTCGCGAAAGGATACATCACCGCCTTCCGCGGCTCGTCCTGCGCGTAGACGAGCAGCGCGACCGGCGGCTCGAGTCCGGCGTTCGAGGCCAGCGGCAAGAGGTCGTTCGCGTCCGGCGGGCCTTCGATGAGTACCGCATCCGGGTCGAAAGACGCGAGCGCGTGTACGAGACTACGCGCCGAGCCGGGCCCGTGATGCCGAACACCGAAGAGTCGAACGCCTTCTGGAGGCATGACGGCTACAGCAGTTCCCGACACGCGCGGTACAGGTCTTTCCAGCCTTCGCGCTCTTTTACAACCGTCTCGAGATACTCGCGCCAAACGACATTGTCTTGCGTTGGGTCTTTCACGATCGCACCGACAAGGCCGGATGCCACATCCTGCGCGCGCAAGGTGCCATCGCCGAAGTGCCCGGCGAGCGCGAGACCGCTGCTGACGACACTGATCGCCTCCGCCGTCGACAGCGTTCCGCTGGGCGACTTCAGCTTCGACTTCCCGTCTTCCGTTTTACCTTCGCGCAATTCGCGAAACACGGTGACGATGCGTTGGATCTCGGCGAGGGCCGGGGCCTCCGCCGGTAATTCCAGCGCCTTGCCGATGGAGTTGACACGCATCTGGACGATGGAGACCTCTTCGTCGAGCGTGTCGGGCGTCGGCAGAATGACAGTGTTGAACCGGCGCTTGAGCGCGCTCGACATTTCGTTGACGCCACGATCCTTGTTGTTCGCGGTGGCGATCAGATTGAAACCGCGCTGCGCGCGGACCTCTGACTGCAGTTCCGGAATCGGCAGCGTCTTCTCGGACAGTATGCTGATCAGCGTATCCTGCACATCGGCCGGAACGCGCGTCAGCTCTTCCAGGCGTGCGAGAGCCCCACTCTCCATCGCGCGCATGATCGGGCTCGCGACGAGCGCCTCTCGCGACGGCCCCTTGGCAAGCAGCAGCGCGTAGTTCCAGCTATAGCGGATAGACTCCTCCGCCGTGCCCGCGGTGCCTTGCACGAGCAATGTCGAGTCGCCGCTGATCGCAGCAGCGAGGTGCTCGCTGACCCAACTCTTCGCGGTGCCCGGTAATCCCAGCAACAGCAACGCGCGATCCGTCGCCAAGGTTGCAACGGCAATCTCCATGAGGCGCCGCTGCCCCACATATTTGGCTGATATGGGGGTGCCGTCCTCGGCCTTGCCACCTACGAGGTAGGTCACCACGGCCCACGGTGAGAGCTTCCAGTTCGGTGGCTTCTGCCGCGTGTCGGAACGGACGAGCGCGGCGATCTCCGCGGCGAATTCCCGCTCTGCCGGTTGGCGTTGGATGGCGGTTTGATTCACTTCGACAACTCCTGCCTCATGGCGGCACGAAATCCGATGATCTCTTTCAGGCCCTCGACCGCGTTACGCCACGGCGAAGGGTCGGGGCACTTCGCGTCGACTCGCTCGATTTCCGCGAGCGCGGTCTCGATGTGCGCGTGGCGTCCCCATTCCGTAAGCGTGTTGCGTGGAAAAGGGTACGCCTGGGGCTCGATCCGCACGCGCCGGCCGAGAAGCTCGAAGGCGCGTTGCGTTATTCCGGGGGACCAGTCGGCGCGGCGGGTATTCAGCAGCATGAGCGCCAGTGGGAAGCTCGCATCGTTGCTCGATTCGAGCACCTGTTGTATCAACGGCTCGCGAGCGGCGGTCGGTGCTTGATTGACGAGCTCTATCACAGAGCCGTGTCCCTGCGCTTCGTCGGGCGGAGCTTTCGCGAGAGTCAGGCGAAGCAGCTCGGCCAGCCAGGTCTCCTCCGCGTGACGGCCTGCGGCCTCTGTGAACGCTGCAATGAGCTCGTCGCCGTATTCGGTTTCCATCGCCGCTTCGACGAGGGTGCGGGCGTCGCAGCCGAACCGCGTCGTCCAATGCGCCGGGGGCACGAGCGAGACCATTTGCACCAGCCACCATGATCGCTCCCCGATCTTTCGGGTCGCCGGCACATTCGCCTCGATGCCGTCCCGCGCGGCGTCCTTGTCGAGGGGCCCTGCTGGTAACTCGACGTGCAGGCGGCGTTTCTTCAGTTTGCCGAGCAAACCGGAGGCCGGAGGATCGAACGTGAGCAGTGGATCGACGCGCGCGAGGTTCCGTCGTGCATGCGCGGAAGTTGGGAGGCGCGCCAGACACTCACATGCTGCGGTTCGTACACCCTTGCGCTTGTCGCGAAGTGCGGTTTCCAGGAATGCTTCATCCGCGGTGCTGAGGCCCTTGAGAAGCACACGCACAAACGCTTCGCGTGCTTCCGGTGGATCTTTGTCCCATGTCTTTTCGATCCAGCCACGCGCTGCGGCTGGATCGAGCGTACGAAGCGCAGTCAGCTCCTCTGTGCGTTCGACAACCGTGCCGTTTTCCCATCGCTCCTCGGACGGCGGTGCGGCAACATCACGCAGATGCCACGCCGGATTGCGTGCGGCGAGCCACACAGCGCGTCGACCAAGAACGGCAGCGACGCCCTCCAACTCCGAGGGCTTCAACGCGTTGAGTACGACTGGCAACCATTGCGGTGGTAGGACGAGGCCGAAACGCTCAGCTAGCGCGAACCATTCGGGGAGCAGATCGCGATGGTCGCCGCTCAGCATCCGTGCCATCCGCCAGGCTGCGACTTCGCTGACGAGGCGGTCTTCTAACGGAGGGGCGGTTTCCACAGCGGCGGCGGTGGCGGGCGGCGCGGCAACCACTGCGCGTGAGCCGGCGAGTTGCCATAGATAGTTGGCTGCGGCGACCCGAAGAAAGGTGCTCTCCGGGGTCTCGCCCGGCATCGCCAGCGACGCATCGGGCCAGAGCGAATCGACCGGCTGGGCCGCTCGCGCGGTGCCGAGCGCTGCGAGCGATGAAATCGAGGTCCACCGGCTCTCGGCGTCGCCGGGCATCAGGCAATCTCCGGTAGCACGGGCAACTCTCCCACATACCCGAGCGAGAACAAGCGGCCTTGGTGCTCGACGGTGATCGGGTCGAACACGTGTCCATTCCAGAGACCGAACAGAGTCAGTGGCCCGCCACCGGCCAACGCCTCGAAGTGCCACCCGTGCTTCAGACCACTGCGCGCCAGGACGTGCCGACCCTGCGAATCGACGAGCTGAAGTTGGCCGCCGCGGCTATGGGGAATGACCGGCCCAAGAACCACGGGCCACGTCTCGAGCCAGGGGTTCGTGACGAGGAGTGAGCTGTAGAGCTCCTGCAGACCTGACACATCGATCGGCTTGGGCAAAGAAGACTGCACAGCACCGAAGGTCGTGCGCTGCTTGATGAGCGCGCGCAGCGGCGGCTCGCCGTCGAAAAAGACGAGCTCCGCGTCCGTAACCTGACCGGTGCGAAAGTTCGCGGGAAACGGCTGATTACCGACCGCGAAATCGAGCAGCAATGCCATGCGGCCGGAATCGATGCCTGCAAACCACGTGTATTGGGTGCGCACTGGCTCGTTGGCTGTTTGCCTGTGCCCTAACACCTGCCACCGCCCGCTCACGCCCTGCCGTTCGAGTAGCGCATCCTGTTGTTGCGACCAGCCGATGAGCGTGCGCACTTCGGCGGCCAGACCCGGCGACAGGCGATCCAACTTACGGTACGCGTCAAGCAGCAGCTGCAGCCGCGCGAGGCCGGCCAACAGATCGGTTTGCCAGTTTTCGCCGGAAACGGCGACATCGGCGAGCTCCCGGACTCTGCGGGCGAGACCCGGCGCCTGCGCATCCACAAGGCGCGCTGCCATCTGCGCCCAGAACTGCGGCGACTGGGTACGGGCGGCGGCCAACCCTTGCGCGACGAGGTCGGCGAGCCAGGCTTCGAGTTGTGCAAGTCCCGCTTCAATGCGGCCTTCGCGCTTTTCGACACGACGGGCCTGGGCCTGCGGGTCCGGCGGCTTCTCCGGAGCGGCTGCGCGTGCCGCCTTCGCCTCGGCTCGCTTGGCACGCCCGCTCTGCCACTCCTCGACGAATCCCGGCACCGCGGCTGTCGGGACAGAGCTTCCCACGAACATCATCAACAGTCCGAGCGCGTGCTTGCAGGGCAGCTTGCGGCTCGGACAACTGCACTTGGAAGCACCGTCGTCCAGGTCGATCCGCACCTGGTAGGGATTCGCACCGCTGCCCTGGCATTCGCCCCAGAGTAAGCGCTCGTTGTGACCGCTACTTTGCCACTTCCCAGGCTTCGCGACGCCCTGCGCCGCCTTGACAGCCGCAGCGTCCGGCGCGACCTGCTCCACCCTCTGCATCGACCAGTCCGGCAAGCGTCGTCCTTTACTTCGGCCAGCTCTCGAGGGAAGTCGCGCAGCGGAAGCTCGCGTCAGACACTCCTCCAGGAGGAGCAAGACGCCGCAGTGCGAGGCGCTGGAAATAGGGCTGAGGGAGAAGCCAGGAGCCCCCGCGCAAGACACGCTGCCCCGGTATGCGGGTCTCTGCCCACTGGGCGACATTGTTCGCCTCAGTCAAAGGTGGAGAGGCATCGGGCTGATCGCCCCAGCGGAAAATATGGCTGGATGGACCGCGGGCGTCGTACTCCCACTCATCCTCCGTGGGCAGACGCTTGCCCTTCCAGGTGCAATAGGCACGTGCCGACTCCAAGTCGATCCCCAACACGGGTAACGAGTCAGCCGCCTGGCCTCGAGCGCTAGCCGCGTCGCGCAGCGTTCGCCAATTCTGTCCACGCAAAACGGTGGTCCATCCGTGTACGGGGTCGACAGCGTAGAGTGAACCCTTGGTTTCTGCCGTCGTGCGTCGACCTGTTGCCCCTACAAAGCTGGCGAAATCGGTGTTCGTGACTGGCGCTGGATCGATTGCGAAAGGCGTCAGACTCACGGAGCGCGGCGACTCGTCCACCAGGTCAGCGGCGGAGCATCGTTGGCTCCGGAGTTGCAATTGCTGGCAGAGCTGGAGCGCCTGTTGCATTTGAGACGCGGAGGTTCCGAGTTGCGCGACGCGCGGTGAATTCGCAGCGGAGGCGGCCGCTGCCTGCGCCGCAACGCTCTTGGCCTGCTCGATTGCCGCAGGGGCAGCCGGGCCCTTGTGTTGAGCTCCGGACGGCGATCTCAGCAGCCACCAGGTCGCGAGTGCCCCGCATAGCACAATGCCGGCGGCGCCAATGACCAGCGGCAGCGCAAGTTTCGGTAGCGAAAACCGCAAGCTCGGTTCAGTGGCGGCGACCGCCGCGACAGCAGCGGTAACGCGTGGAGCTCCGCTGTTGCCGCTGCCAAAGGCACTGCCCAACGCTTCCACACTGGGAAGCCGCTCGTCACGCTTGAATTTCAGCGCCTGTAGCAGCGCGTGGTTCTCGCGCCGACGCAGCGCGGGCAGAGGTTTAGGCTGAAGGCCTTTCTTCTGGGCGTCGGACGCGCTGACTCCATCGAACGGATGAGCGCCCGTCAACATCTCGTAAATGACGCAAGCGAGGGCATAAACGTCGTCGCGCGGGTCCGGCCTTGCACCCTCCTCCATCTCGAGACTGCAATAGGCCAGTGTCAGTGCACCGAGTTTACCCGCGTCGAAGTATCCGGACGGTCCACGCAGCAAGCGAGCGATGTCAAAATCGAACAGCTTGGCGCGGCCGGACGGGGTCACGAAAATGTTGGAAGGTTTGATATCACTATGGATGACACCGTGATCGTGCGCGTAGGCCAGTGCCGAGCACAGATCCGCGATGAGCGATCGGGCCATCCCGATTGGCAGTCCACGCGCATATTCCGCGTCCAGCAAAGCTTGCAGGGTCTGGCCCTGCAACAGCTCCATGATGATGAAGTCACCATGAGCGTCGGACTCGAGCGAATAGACACCGGCAATGTTGGGATGCGGGAGCGCGCGCACCTTGCGGACCGACTCCCGCAGCATGTTCAGCAGTTCCGGCATCTGCCTGAGCTCGGGCTTCAGGAGCTTGAGGGCGATCTGCACCCCGGGCATCTGCAGGTCTGTCGCGCGGAAAACGACACCCATGCCGCCCTGGCCGAGCAATTCATCGAGACGATAACGCCGTAGCAGAGTCGTATTGGTGATCCCGGACTCACTGAGCCGGATGTCCGACACGGCTTCAACAGGCGACGCCGGTCGCGGCGACCGCAGCTTCGTCGCCTCGTCCAATGCGTCTGTCGTGGTCAAGGAAGCCTGCTCAGCTTCATGTCGTTCAACTCGAGCTGCTCGACGTCGTATACCTTGAGTCGACCGGTGAGAACGCCTTCGCGTTGCCCCGCAAACCGCTTGGCCTCGGTGCGCGGTGTCGGCAGGGTGAGCGTCACATCCCCGATACGGACCGAGTAGGTCTCGGCGTCCGCGTTGTATTCGACGAGCGCGACCAATGCCGTGTAGGGCGAAGTCCACTCGGCGACACGCTTGGTGTAGTCACTCGAGGATTCGAACTGGTCGCGCTTCAGCTTCTCCAGATCCTGGACATCGGGGAGGCCCCACAGCTTCGCTGTGCGTCCCTTGCCGAAGCTCACGAGACGTTTACCACCGGGCGAAAACACGACCTGCTCCACGGCATCGATGTGGCCCGTGAGCTGGGCCACGGGGTCTCCATGCTCAAACTCCCACAGGCTGACCTTCCCGTCGGAGGCGACGGTTGCAAATACACCCCCGGTGTTCGTCTGGAGGAATCCGCTGGTCTGGCTGGGCATGCGAGCAATAGGGGTGAACGTGCGCGCATCATAGAGCCGCATGCCATCGCCCTCACGCGTGAGCACGCGCTGCCCATCCGCGGAGAATCCGGCGAGCGTCGCGTCAGTCAACACGGTCCGCTTGGATTTGGTGTTGAGCTCATAAACGTTGATCGTATTGTCCGACAGCGAGAAGTAGACCCGCTGCGAGTCCAGGGAATAGCGCAGGTCGGTGACCGCGTTACCCTGCACGACCGTCGACAGCAACTTGCCGCTGCTCGTATCCCAGACTCCCAGGCGATGCACGACGCCGAGCTTCGGATCCGACAGCGCGACGTAACCGATCAACTCCTTGCCATCGTTCAGGAACTCTGCCTTGGAGAGCGACGCGTTGCTGCCTCCCAGGACGAGCTTGGCCTGCGAGTTGCCATCCGACGTGCGGTAGACCGTGGCATTCCCGCCGTCGAACGAAGCCAACAGCAGGTTGCCGTCGCGACTGAAATGCAGTGCCACGGCGGGCTTGTCGTGGCCCCCGATGCGGCCGACTCGTTTGCCGGTCTGCAGGTCCACCAGCAGCAGGTCGCTTTCCGGGCCACCCGAAATCAAGGCGCGACTGCCTCCCGGTGCCAGCTCGATATGCGACTCCCCGGTCACCTTGCCCGCGCTCGGACCGACAGGGCGACCGCTGTCGAAGTCGTATACGTTGATCACGCCCGCGCGACTCACGACCACCAGGCGTCCTGCTTTGGGCGCGATGACAGCTCGCTGCGCGTCGAGTGAGCGGAAGGTTCGTACCGCGGGAGGGCTGGCGTTGAGGTCCAGCACGTTGACCGAGCGATCGTCGGCAACGCCTATGATGAAGCGACCATCGGCGGACGCCGCGGCGGCATCGAAGCCATCCTGGCTTATCAGTGTATTGCCGGTGACGACGTCCCAGACGCGAAGCTGCCGGTCCTGCGTGACCAGCGCGAAGCGGGTGTCGTTAGCCGAAAACTGGGCCAGCGCCATCGGCGCCGGCATGGGCAGATTCGAGGCCAACTGATAACTGTCCAGCAGCCGGCGGGGGATCAGCACCGGGTTGGCATGCAGCTCCCGGGCGAGACCGCCCTGGGGCTGTTGGGTAAGCGTGGCCAGTTGAATGGGCGCTGCCGACCTGCCCGCTTCGACCGGCGGCGGTGCATCGCCGCCGGCGCCACGATTGAAATAAAATTCGCCGATGAGAGATGAGTTCTCCCACGGTGTCTGCGCGCCGCTGGAGCGCCGGTAGACCTCCATGCGCACCTGCTTGAAGACATCCTCCACCCGCAGCCCCGGTTGCGAGAGCGCCAGCAGAAGCTGCTGCGTGTAGAGGCTGTTGCCGCCCATCGGACCATCAGCGGCCGTAGCTCCCGGCTGCGTCGCGTAGGCGACGATCGTCCCGGTGCCCTGTTGCATCGTGGCGAGCCCGTTCGACACGGAACGCGTGGAGCGCAGGAGCGGATTGTTGCGGCAGGCGTCCAGAATGACGATATTCAGACGATTTTTCGCCGAATCCATCTTGTTCAACATCTCGTTGATGTCGTACGAGCGTGTTTGCAGCTCGGTCTCGTCCTGGATGTCCGAGTCGACCGGGAGCAGATAGTTGATGCCGTTCAACTGCACGCCGTGGCCGGCGTAATAGAAGACACCGACTCCGCCCAGTTTCAGCCGATTTCCAAACTCGCGCGAGGCGTGCACCATGTCCTCGCGTGTCGCGTTTTCCTTCTCCATCACCTCGAAGCCGAGCTGGCGGAGCTTGGTGGCCATCGCCCGTGCGTCGTTGGCCGGGTTGGCCAATGGCGAGTTCGTATAAGAAGAGTTGCCGATGACCAGGGCGAGGCGTCGCTCGCTGGCCTGCTCCGGGTCATGAATCTGAAATGACAGCGCGCGGGGCGGACCATTCGGCTCATCGGCGGCCGCCTGTGCCGGGCCGACGACAGCAGGCAGCGTACAAACCGCTGACAATTGCAGACACACGACAGCCCAACGCCACCGGAATAAAGACCGGGGGGCGAGCCCAGAGGCAAAGCGCAAGTTCATGAGAGATCCCCGAGAAAGGCCGCGTCTCGAATACGCGTTGTGGTTATTGTTCCGATGCTAGCAGGGCGATGGGCTCCGTGCAGCCTCGACGTGATGTGTCGTGGCGGGGGGCTCCGCCAACACCATTTAACATTAAGTCCGCTACTCAACATACTGAGGTAACAGGATTTCCGACTATCGGTAATTCCACGGTAAGCCGGGCATGGGTTGCCATCAAACTAGGCTGGTGGCGGGCGGAAGGCTATAGTTCGACCCTGTCGAGCTGACCGGAGAACAATAAACATGAAGGGCCATCGCCCTCGGTCCAAGCTGGCCGCCGTCCCGCCGGCCTGCGTGGCGGCCATATTGCTTCAGAGCCATGCGGTGTTGGCTGCAGCCCCGGCGGCGCCGGCTGCTGCGGAGGAGCCGGAAGGTATTACGTTCAATTCGACGGCCGGCACCTATTCAGTGCATCGCACGCCGAAGCGGACCCTGGAGGCGGTTTTGAAGTCGCTGGCTGGCTGGCAACACCAGGTGCTGGCGGACGGCTCGACCGCCGACTACTCCGCGGAGGACGGTATTCTCGCCATGGAGTGCTCCGCGTGTGGCCTGACCCGTCCGAGCGCGGTCGATATCGCGAAAATCGATCTGGATACGGCCGTGGCCTATGAAGCCGGGACCTGGCACATCGGGATGCGCTCCAAGGACGGCGCCGAGGACTTTTTCGGGGTGTTGCGCGGCGAGATTGGTCCGCAGCCCCATGACCCGTCGCTCGTCAGCAGCGATCGCCGCACCGCACTAATGGTTTTGGCGGATCTGTATGACCTTGCTTACCTGACGCAGAACCCAGCGGCGGCAACACCACCTTCGGCCTCGGCCGCGAAAGGGACCTCGGCTCCGGCGGCGGCGGTCGCTCCTTCCACGCCGGCAGTGAAACCGACAGCAGCCCCTTCAGCGCCGGCGTCACTCGCGGCACTCGCCGCCAGCGGCGATGTGGAAGGTATCCAGGCCCGCCACAAGGGCAAAAGTTTTCCGCCAGACGTGGCCCACGCGCTCGAAACGGCCTACGGCGTGCGGGCACGCTCCGAGATGCTGGAGGGTAACGTTGATGCGGCACTACAGACTTTGAGCGCCGCTCGCCAGAGCTTCGGTAAGTCAGTCCCCTTGCGCGACCGTGAAGCACACTACGTCGTGATTGGCGATGCCTACGATCGGTTGCGGTTGGCGGTCAAGCTCGATGTCGCCGAGCAGCGGGGTTATCTGCAGCAGATCCGCAGCCTCGAGTCCGACGATGCGAACGCTATCGAACAGATGTTGATGCGCACTCTGTCCAACCGTATCGCCGATCAGAGCGCCGCAGGACGCAAGGTCATAGTCGAGGACCTCGTGAGCGCCGGCCGGGACCTGTTCCCCGCCTGGGCAGATCAACTGACCCGGGGAAAGCCCGGAGCGCTATCGACGGCCGGCGTGGAGATCGGTGCCATCAACCCATCGAGCTACAAATAAATACCTTCGTGCTATGGCTGACGCAGCGCGACTTTGGTTTCATGGCGGCTGACGTTGTCTGGAGGAGCCGCGATGAGAATCAACAGCCTGGTAATGAGTGTAGCGACCACGTTATCCCTCGCCGTCGTGGCGACGGGGGTCGCAATTTCCGCGCAGGATCGGTACACCGTCAAAGTCCCCGGTGGCCTCGCGTTCGCGGAGTTCAAGGGCTACGAGACCTGGCAGACCATTGCGGTCAGCAAGAGCGAGACGGCGATGGCGGTGATTCTCGGCAATCCCGCGATGATCGCGGCCTACAAAGCAGGCATTCCAGGTAATGGCAAGCCGTTCCCGGACGGCGCCAAAATGGCCAAGATCCACTGGGTGCCGAAAAAGAACGAGCTCGCCCCTGGTGCCCCGTTGGTGCCCGGTAACCTTCACGACATCGATTTCATGGTGAAGGACGCCAAGCGGTTCGCGGACAGTGGCGGCTGGGGATACGGGGCGTTCGAGTACGACGCCACGGCGAAGACGTTCAGGCCCGGCAACACCTCCGATATGCCACCGCAGGCGCAAGACGCCAAGTGCGGGTTCGGGTGCCACACCATCGTGAAGAATCGGGACTACGTTTTCACGGAGTATCCCGAGCGCTGAAGCTCGCGTGGCTGAGAAGGGGGGAATACATGTCATTGCGACTGCGCGCACTCGGCATTGGTGCGCTAACCGTTGGCGTAATCGCCGTGCGCCTCGCATTCGCCGGGGATGCTGCAATTCAGCGCGCCCCGGCATTTGACGCTACGCAGCTCACCGCTGCGCCTACCACGAGTTGGATCACCAACGGGGGTACGCTCTTCAATCAGCGCTACTCGCCGCTCAAGTCCTTGAACAAAGATAAC
>Ga0268266_10002028_pt1 | contig 22543 bp, 24 predicted proteins | sample KBSS13metaG_FD_190356 | JGI IMG/M metagenome (GOLD analysis project Ga0268266, IMG submission 190356) | Switchgrass rhizosphere microbial communities from Kellogg Biological Station, Michigan, USA - KBS S1-3 metaG (SPAdes) (version 2) | ecosystem: Host-associated > Plants > Roots > Rhizosphere... | reverse complement strand
TCTCCGAGGCCAACGAGGTCATCGTCATCAAGCGCTCGCTCTCGACCGGCTTCGCCGGCATCGACAACGACCTCTTCTACGAACCGAACACCTCGATGCTCTTCGCCGACGCGAAAGCCGCGGCGAGTGAAGTCGCCGCGGAGATCGAGCAGCTGTGAAGGAATCTTCGGGGATGTATGGCCGGTGTGCGGGGCTGGTGCAGCCTGAGCTGAACGAAAGGCTCGAGCGCATGCTGGAGATCGAGACCTTCGAGCCGCCCGCGGAGTTCCGCGAGCGCGCGGGCTGGACCGACCCGGCGATCTACGAGGAGGCAGCCGCCGACCCGGTCGCCTGGTGGACGGCGCGCTCCAAGGAACTGCTCGACTGGGACACCGAGCCGACCGTCGGCCTCGACGACTCGAATCCCCCCTTCTACAAATGGTTCGAGGACGGCCGGATCAACGCCTCGGCCCAGTGCCTCGACCGCCACGTCGCCGCCGGGAACGGCGACCGCGTCGCCTACCACTGGCGCGGCGAGGAGGGGGAGCGGCGCGACGTCACCTACGCCGAGCTGCTCGCCGACACGCAGCGCTTCGCCAACGCGCTCAAGGACCTGGGAGTGCGCAAGGGCGACGTGGTCGGGATCTACCTGCCGATGATCCCCGAGGTCGCGGTCGCGATGCTCGCCTGCGCGCGGATCGGCGCGGTCCACAACGTCGTCTTCGGCGGCTTCAGCGCCGAGTCGGTCCGCGAGCGGATGGAATTCGCCGAGGCCAAGGCGCTCGTCACCGTCGACGGCGCGCGCCGCAAGGGCAGGACCGCGCCGATCAAGGAGCAGGTCGACTCCGAGATGGGCGACCTCGCGACGCTGGAGAAGATCGTCGTCGTCCGCGCCACCGGCACCCCGTGCCCGATGACCGAGGGCCGCGACGTCTTCTACGACGAGGTCTGCGCCGCCGCCGACCCCGAGTGCCCGGCCGAGCCGATGGAGGCCGAGCACCCGCTCTTCATCCTCTACACCTCCGGCTCGACCGCCAGCCCGAAGGGGATCCTCCACACCACCGGCGGCTACCTCACCGGGGTCACCACCACGCACCGCCACGTCTTCGACCTGAAGCCGGAGACCGACGTCTACTGGTGCGCCGCCGACGTCGGCTGGATCACCGGCCACTCCTACATCGTCTACGGCCCGCTCGCCAACGGGGCGACCTCGGTCATGTGGGAGGGGGCGCCCGACTACCCCCACAAGGGCATCTGGTGGGAGATCGCGCAGGAGACGAAGGCGACGATCCTCTACGCGGCGCCGACCGCGATCCGCACCTTCATCAAATGGGGCGCCGACATCCCGGAGAAGTACGACCTCTCGAGTCTGCGGCTGCTCGGCTCGGTGGGCGAGCCGATCAACCCCAAGGCCTGGCTCTGGTACCACAAGGTGATCGGCGGAGGACGGTGCCCGATCGTCGACACCTGGTGGCAGACCGAGACCGGCGCGATCATGATCACGCCGCTGCCGGGGATCACGGCGACCAAGCCCGGCTCGGCGACGACGCCGTTCCCCGGGGTGGTCGCCGAGGTGGTCGACGAGAAGGACGGCACTCCCGTCGAGGAGGGCCAGGGCCTGCTGATGCTCGAAAAGCCGTGGCCCTCGATGCTCCGCACCCTCTACAAGGAGGACGAGCGCTTCGTCGAGACCTACTTCTCGAAATTCGGCAAGGAGCGCTACCTGGTCGGCGACGCCGCCCGGCGCGACAAAGACGGCTACTTCTGGGTGATCGGGCGGATCGACGACGTGGTCAACGTGTCGGGGCACCGGCTCTCGACCGCCGAGGTCGAGTCGGCAATCGTCGCCCACGAGAAGGTCGCCGAGGCGGCGGTGATCGGCCAGTCCGACCCCGACACCGGCCAGGCGATCTGCGCCTTCGTCACCCTGAACGGCGGGGTCGAGCCCTCCGAGGAGGTGACGGAGGGGATCCGCGAGAGCGTCGCCGCGCGGATCGGCAAATTCGCCCGGCCGAAGCGGATCATCTGGGCCGACGACCTGCCGAAGACGCGCTCGGGCAAGATCATGCGCCGCCTGCTGCGCGACATCGCCGAGGGGCGGGCGCTGGGCGACGTGACGACGCTGCGCGACCCGGGCGTGATGGCGGAGCTGGAGCGGCAGATCGCCGCCGAGGGCGACGAGGACTGAGCGGCCGGCAGAGACGGTCGAACAGGTCGGGCCGGCGACGGGTGCGATCGTCGCCATGGATCCCTCGACCGGCAGGATCGAGTGGCGGGACGAAGCTACCGCTGCCCTCCAACGGCGGCGTGCTCGCGACCGCCGGCGGCCTGGTCAGGCGATCCCGCGAAGGATGATGTCGACCGCCTCCTCGGCGGCGAGCTCACGTGCGGCGCGGTCAGCGTGCTGTGCGGTCGCCGCGTCGATCATCATCAGCAGCGGGACCATGCCCTCCGGCGTGCGATCCTGGCGCACCGACCCGGCAGCCTTGGCGGATTCGAGGGGCCCACGGAACATCTCGGTCGTGCGGCTCCTCAACCTGGCGAAGCGAACGTCATCGGGCTCACGCTGGCGGGTCTCCGCCATCAGACCCTGGAATTTCGCCTGTTCGATGGCGATCAGGCGGACCAAGCGCTCGAAGGCCCCGGGCCCCACGTCCCAACCGGCGACTTCGCCTTCGTGGCGGTCCAGCCGCCTTTCCATAAGCTCGATCAGGAGCTCCGTGCGATCGGCGAAGTGACGATAGATGGTCGCGTGGCTGACGCCGGCGGCGACCGCGATTTCGGTCAGGCTCGCCTCCCTGTCTTCGGCTAGCAGCTCCTCGGCCGCCGACAGGAGACCTGTCCGCGTCCGCACCGCGTCCTTTCGAAGAGCATGCCCCATCCATTGAGGATGGTAGGCGCGACCTCTACCTGGCGCGCTTCAGGGTGATCCGCTGCGGGCGGATCGGCGCGTACGGGGGCTTCAGTGGTTCGAGCATCCCGGTCAGGTTGCCGCTTGCACCGACCCGCAGGCGGAGTCGGGCGAAGATCGACTCGTTGGCCGGGCTGATCACGTCGATCGCCATCCTGGTGCCGCCCAGCGGGTGGTACTCGTAGGTGCGCGCGACCCAGCTGGTCTCGCGCCCGGCCCGGTCGTAGGTGTAGACCGCGATCGTGCCCTCGAGATATCCGTAGGTGTTGAACGTGGCGGCGTAGCCGACGCTGATCAGCTGCCTGCCGTGCGGATGGGCGAGCTTGAAGCGGCCGATGTAGGGATGGGCCTCGCGCTTGCTGACGTTCCACCGCGGCGGCTTGGTCAGCGGCGTCGCCCCGGTGGTCGCGACCGCCGTAGGGGCGCCGGACAGGCCGAGGAGCAGAGCGGCAACGACCCCCGTGGTCGCGGTCGCCTGTTTGATCACCGACCGCATCTTGAACGTAGGACCGAAAAAGGATAGGTTAACGCCACAACTGGGAAACGATACACACTTAACCCTTGCGTCTCTCGTCCCTTGATCGCATCGGAATTGGCAACAGGAGGATCTGAGAGTGAAGATCGGGTTTGTGGTGGGCTGTGTCGTCGCCTGTGTGGTGGCCTTATCGGCTTGTGGCGGGTCAGGCGGAACGACGACGACGGGTTCGACCGGCGGGACCGAATCGGGTTCGACCACCGAGGCGGAATCGAAGCCTGCGAGCTTTTCCCCGGAGGAGCTGGTCAAGGCGGCTTCCCCGGAATCCTCCGAGCTGACCGAAAGCGCCGGCGCGAACTGGCCGACCGTCGGCGGCGACGTCGCCGACACCCGCTTCTCCACGCTGAGCCAGATCGACACCTCCAACGTCTCCAAGCTTCACCTGGTCTGGCAGGAGGCCTACAGTCAACCGCTCGATGAAAAAACCACGGGCGTTCTCGAGGAGGAGAGTGCCCCGCTCGTCAATGAAGGCGTGATGTACGTGGTGACGCCCGAAGAGAACGTCCTCGCGGTCGACGCCGCCACCGGCGAGAAGATCTGGGAATACAAATCAGGGATCAAAAAACAGGAAGAAGTGGTGGAGTTCGGCGCCGGGGTCCAAGGTCTAGCGATCGGCGAAGGGCGCGTGTACGTCGAGGACAACGCGGGCAGGATCGACGCGATCAGCGCCTCGACCGGCGAGCTGGACTGGCAGAAGACGATCATCGAACCGGGCACCAAAATCGAGAGCCCGGCGACGCCCGTGTATTACGAAGGAGTCGTCTACGCCGGTATCTCCGGCGCCGAGACCGCCCGTGGCCACGTCAACGCGTATGAGGCGAAGACCGGCAAGGAGATCTGGACCACCAATCTCGTCTGCGGTCCTACCGAAACCCCGACCGGCAACGGGAAATGCCCGAAGAAGCTGAGCCCCAACGAAGGGGGTGGCAGCGTCTGGACCTGGCCCGCCTTCGACGTCAAGGATGGCCTGCTGTTCGTCAGCACCGCGAATCCGTCCAACAATGAAGGGACCGCGGGCGACTACAAATGGGCAACCGGCCTGGTCGCACTCGACATGAAGAGCGGCAAGATCAAGTGGGGCTTCCAGTGCGTCCACCACGACATGTGGGACTACGACTGCACCACCCCGCCGGTCTTCTTCGAAAAGGAAGTCGAAGGCGAAATGAAGAGCATCATCGCCCTCACCTCGAAGACCGACCTCCACTACGAGCTCGAAGCAGCCACCGGGAAGCCGTTCATCCCGGTGAAGGAGGAACCGGTGCCGACCAGCGCCAAGGGGATCACCCCTGATGTCGCGGCGCAGAAGAAATTGAAGGCCTCGGAAACGCAGCCGATCCCGGAGAACTCCGAAAACGCCGAAATCGTCCCGCACTGCGCGAACGAAAAGGGCCTGCCGAATCCGGCGCCCGATGGCACCAAGTACGTCTACTCCTGCACCTTCGCGGCGCCCGGCTCGAAGCACTACACCGCCTACGGCCTCTCCTACCAAGGGGGGCAGGACGGCAAGACGCCGCTCTCCTACGATCCCGAAACGGGTCAGATGTACTACTGCGAGACGGTGTCCTACGTCGGTCGCAAGATCGGAGCGACCGAAGTCGGCGGTTCCTACTTCGGCGTCAACACGGGTTGGGAAGGCGCGGTCGCCGCGCTTGACGTCGACAACAACACGATCACCTGGCGGGCCAAACTGATGTCCCCGCGGGGCGCCTGCAAAGGCGGCGACACGACGACGGCCGGAGGCCTCATCTTCACGTCGGCCAATCACGGCGACTTCATCGCCTACGACGCGAAAACCGGAAAAGAACTGTGGCACTTCCAGGGTCCGGAGAACGTCTGGGCGGCACCGGTGGTCTACGAAGCGGAAGGCAACGAGTACGTGGCGATCTACTACGGCGGTCAGGTCGGCCCCAACGGCGGGATGACCGAACCGCACACCCCGCGCCTGTTGGTCTTCTCGGTGGAAGCCGAAGCGCTGCCGTCGGCGGCCGAACTGCCGAAGACCGAATTCACGCCGACTGAAACCGAAGCGCTCAAACTGGCCGCCGAAGGCAAAGAAGCGTCGGTCGAAAAAGAAGAAGAAGAAGCTGAAGAAGGCAAGGGCGGCGAGGTCGAAGCGCATGAAAAGGCGAAGGCCAACGCCAAGTCCAACGAAGGTGAAGAAATGGCGACCGGCGAAACCGCGGCAGCCGAAATCTTCACCACGAACTGCGCCAGCTGCCACACGTTGGCCGCGGACGGTGCCAGCGGAACGGTCGGCCCGAATCTCGACAGCCTGAAGCCGAGCGCGTCGACCGTCGAACACCAGGTGATCAACGGTGGCGGCGCCATGCCTGCATTCGGCAAAGCGAAGATCATGACGCCGGCCGAAATCAAGGAAGTCTCCGAATACGTTGCGAGCGTCGCAGGCGAATAGCCGCTAGCGCCCGCCCGAGATCTTTCCCGCAGAAGTCTTGGCGGGAAGCAGAGCAAGGCCCGTCGCCCCACCCACCCGGGGCGACGGGCCTCAGCTTGGCGCCGAGTGTCGCGCCGACCTCTCGGCTATGGGCGAAGGGAGGACGAGGACGTCTTCTCCGCCTGGGGCGTGAGACGTTCGACGGCGAGTCCGTCGACGAGGAGCTCGAGCATCCGGTCCGCCGTTTCCTGCCTTGCCCCGGGTTTCGCGGCCATCAGCGCGCCGTCGAGCATCGCGAAGAGCATCGGCATCTCCTCTGCCTCCAGGTCCCCGCGGACCGTGCCCTCCGCCTTGGCTTCGGCGAGCGGGAGGCGGAAGAGCTTGACGACCCGCTGGACGATCCCGTCGATGCGGTCGTCGGCGACCGCCTCGGCCCTGATCACCGACATCAGGCCCTGACAGGCGACCTGCTCGGCGACGGTCGCACGGAGTAGTCGCTCGAATCGTCCCGGAACCGGGTCCTGTCCGGCGGCGAAATCCCCCACCCGGTCGATCGCCTGCTCCAGCAGGGCCACGATGAGCGCGCGGCGGTCCGAGAAGTGGCGGTAGACGGTGGCCTGACCGACCCCGGCCTGGCGAGCGATGTCGGCGAAGGAGGACTCTGGGTCGTCCTGCAGCCGCTCCGCGGCCGCGTCGAGGATGGCGGCATGAACGCGTCGGGCGTCCTTGCGTCGAAGGGTCGTCTGCCTCTCCATCGTCCCACCGTATCGCCAAGGCACTACAGAGAATTAAGAATCACTTCTCAGATTATTGCTACCTTGCATCGGTCCCGCGACCCCCCGACCGATCTGGAGAAGAAAGATGGAGATGGCGACCAAACCCGAAGTCGGTGCCGGTGAGACGGCGGCCGGCGAGCGCCGCTCCCGCCGTGGTCACCCCGGCCTCACCCTGCTGAGCCTCGCCCTCGGGATCATCATGGTCGGCCTCGACGGCTCCGTAGTCGCGATCGCCAACCCGAAGATCGCCGCCGACCTCGGCGCGTCCCTCTCGGAGCTGCAGTGGATCACCAACGCCTACCTGCTGACCCTCGGCATCCTTCTGATCCCGGCAGGGAAGCTCGGCGACCGCTTCGGGCGGCGCAAGATGTTCCTGGTCGGGGTCGTCGGCTTCGGCGTCGCCTCGGTCGGCATCGGCCTGATCGGCTCGACCGCCGGCGTGATCGGCCTGCGCATCGTCCAAGGCGCATTCGGCGCGCTGCTGATGCCGAACTCCCTGGCGATCATCCGGGCCACGTTCCCGCCTGAGAAACTGAACGCGGCGATCGGGATCTGGAGTGGCGCGTCCGGCGTGTCGATCGCGGCCGGGCCGATCGTAGGCGGCCTTCTGGTCGAGCACGTCTCCTGGGAGTCGGTCTTCTTCATCAACCTCCCGATCGCGCTCGCCGCCCTGGCGGTCGGGTCGAGGGTTCTGCTCGAGAGCCGCTCCGACGCGGAGAGCTCGACCGACATCCCGGGTCTCGCGACCCTGGCCGGCGGTCTCTTCGCGATCGTCTTCGGCCTGATCAAGGCGCAGGAATGGGGATGGGGGTCGGGCAAGACGATCGGCTTCCTCGTCGCCGGCGCGGCGCTCCTCGTAGCCTTCGGCCTGATCGAGTCGCGCACCCGCCTGCCGCTGCTGCCGATGCGGCTGTTCCGCAATCGCTCGTTGACGATCGGTACCGTCACCGTCCTCGTCGGCTTCCTGGCGATGTTCGGCGTCCTCTTCTTCCTCACGCTCTACCTGCAGAGCGTGCACGGATACTCGCCGGTGGCGGCGGGCGTGCGGACCCTACCGCTCAGCCTGACGATGATGGTCATGGCTCCGGTGGCGGGCATCCTCCTCGACCGCATCGGCCCGCGTCCGATCCTCACCGGTGGCTTGGCCGCGATCGGGGTCGGCCTGCTCCTGATGACCGGCATCGAACCCGACTCGTCCTTCACGGGGCTGATCGCCCCGCTGGTCCTGCTCGGCGCCGGGCTCGGCTCGGTGATCACGGCCGCGTCCGAGGTGATCGTCGGCAACGCCCCGGTCGAGGACGCGGGTGTGGCCGGTGGCCTGCAGTCGACCGCGGTCCAGGTCGGCGGCGTGATGGGGACGGCGATCCTCGGCTCCGTGCTGAGCAGTCGCGTGGGCTCGGTGCTGGTCGAAAAGCTGACCGGTGCCGGTGTCCCGGAATCCGTCGCCGATACCTTGACCGGTGCCAAGGAGACGGTCGCCCAGGGCGTCGCCCCGGTGGTCGAAGGGGTGTCGCCTCAGGTCCAGGCGGCGATCGTGACCGGCAGCCACGAAGCCTTCATGGCCGGCTTCCAGACGTCGATGGTGATCGGCGCGATCCTTGCCTTCGCCGCCGCAATCGGCGCCCTCTTCATTCAACGCGGCGAGAAGCGAGAGGGCGTCGTGGCCGTGCACTGACTCGTCCTCGGACAGTGACCTCGAAGAACCCAGAAGGAGAAGAAGATGACCCTGAAACTCCCACCGCTCCTCCACGTCGGCATCGTCGTCGCCGACCTCGAGGCCGCGGCCCAAGACTATCGGCGCCGATGGGGTGTCGAGACTGAAAGCGTCATGGAGATGACCTTCCCGGGCGCCGGCTACGAAGGTGCGGAGATCGCCCTCACCGCGACCTACGGATTCGTCCGCACCGGCGCCTCGGAGATCGAGTTCATCCAGCCGGGCTCGACTCCCTCGCCCTACGCGGACTTCCTCGAGCAGAACGGCGGCGACGGCGTGCACCACCTGGCCTACATGGTGGAGGCGATCGAGCCCTACCTGGAGCAGCTCGCCGAGGCCGGCACCGTTCCGAGGATCCTTCTCGACGCCTCACTCGGCGACGACGGCGGCCGCTTCGTCTACGTCGACGGGGCGGCCCACGGGCCGGTGGTCGAGCTGATCGAGCTCTCCGCGACGCAGCGCGAGGAGATGGCCGAACGTAACGCGTTCTAGTCAGGCCGGGTCGAGGCGGCCGCTGTGCTCAGAGTCCCGCCCCGCTCCGAAGGTGGGCGAGGGCGTGCGAGAAGTCTTGCGCCAGGGTCGGCTTCTTCTTCCCTGCCGACAGCTCGAGCGAGGCGCGGATGGCGAGGACGATCGCGCCGGCGGTGAGGCGGGCCTCGAGCGAGGACATCGTCCCCGAGGTGCGTGCTTCCACCACCGGCACCAGCAGCCCCTCGACGCCATGCATGGCGTCGAGCCACCTCGCCCGCAGCGGTGGGGCGTCCATGAGGACGGCGATCATCCGGGTCGCCTCGGCGGTTTCGGTCACCAGCTCCTCGTAGGACGCCTGCACCGCGGTGGCCAGATCCTCCGTTGAGGGCCTGGCGGCCAGGGCGCCTACCAGTTCCTCGATCCCCTCGGTCAGGACCGGGACGAAGACGTCGTCCTTGGTCGCGCAGTGGCGGTAGAAGGTCCGCGTCGAGACGCCGGCCTCGCGCGCGATCTCCTCGACGGTGACGTTCTCATAGCCCCGCTCGGCGAAGAGGGCGACCGCGGCATCGGCGATCGCCCGCTGGGTCTCGAGGTGGCGGCGCTCGGTCAGCGTCCTGGAAACGGGGGCTGAGGCGTTCGCGGGCATAGGTCGACTCTACCAGATCGGCAGACTCTGCCAGTTCTACAGAATCTGCTACTCTGGCAGAATCTGCCAAACGGTTCCGTCCGTCTACCTCTAAGCAAGGAGCCCCCAAATGCGCCGAATAGCAGCCTGGGCATATGACCGTCACCGCCTCGTGATCGCGATCTGGATCGCGTCCATCGCGCTCCTCGGCGGGATCGCCGCCGCGGCCGGGGGTGGCTTCGTCAACAACTTCTCGTTGCCTGGGTCCGAGTCTCAGAAGGCCGTCGATCTGCTCGAAGAAAAGTTCCCGGAGCACTCCGGTGACTCCGACCAGATCGTCTTCCACGCCACCAAGGGGACGCTTTCCGACCCGGCCGACCGGCAGGCGATCTCGGCGATCGTCAAGCGGGTCGAACGGTTCCCCTCGGTGGCCGGGGTCGAAAGCCCGCTTCACGCTGAAGGGCAGATCAGCCAGGACGGCAAGATCGGCTTCGCCACCCTGCTCTTCGACAAGCAGGCGACCTCGCTCGACAAAGACGAGACCAAGGAAGTCGTCGAGGCTGCCCAGGCGGGCGCGACGCCGGATCTCGAAGTCCAGCTCGGCGGCCGGGCGGTCGAACAGGCGGAGTCCGCCGGCACCGGCCCCTCCGAGCTGATCGGGGTCGGTGTGGCGATCATCGTCCTGATCGTCGTGCTCGGGTCCGGCGCGGCGATGACGATGCCGCTGTTGATGGCCTTCGCGGCGATCGGTTTGGCGATGACCATCGTCCTGGCGGCGTCGTCGGTGATCGACATCGCCGAGTTCGCACCGACCCTGGCGGTGATGCTAGGCCTCGGGGTGGGGATCGACTACGGCCTCCTGGTCGTCAACCGGTTCCGCGGGGAGCGCGGGTCCGGCGCCGATGTCCGCGCCGCGACCCTGACCGCGATCGACACCGCGGGGCGCTCGGTGATCTTCGCCGGCGCCACCGTCGTCATCGCCCTACTCGGCATGCTCATCCTCGGGGTCGGCATCCTCAACGGCCCCTCGGTCGCGGCCGCGCTGACGGTGGCGGCGACGATGCTGAGCGCCCTGACGCTGCTGCCGGCGCTGCTCCGTGCCTACGGCCACCGGGTCAAGGTCCCTGCGCACTACGACCCCGACCAGGAGTCTGGTTTCTGGTCGCGCTTCAGCGGCTTCGTGCACCGCCGGCCGCTGCCCTTGGCACTCGGCTCGGTGGTCCTGCTGTTGATCCTCGCCGTGCCGGCGACCGGGATGAACCTCGGCCTCTCCGATGCCGGCAACCTGCCCGAGGAAAACACCGCCCGCAAGTCCTATGACCTGCTCTCGGAAGGCTTCGGACCGGGCTTCAACGGCCCGCTCCTGGTCGTCGCCGAGACGCCGACGGAAGGCGCCGCCCAGCGGATGGATCAGATGAAGGCGGCCCTCGAAGGCCAGCAGGGCGTGGCCGCGGTCACGCCCCCGGTGCTGAACTCCTCGCGAGACACCGCGGTGATGCAGGTGATCCCGGAAAGCCAGCCCCAGGACACCGCCACCAATGACCTGGTCGAACGGCTGCGTGACGACGTCATGCCGGGCCTCGAGCGCAAGACCGGGACGACGGTCGACATCGGCGGGGCGACCGCGACCGGGATCGACGTGAGCCAGGTCCTGACCGAAAAGCTGCCGCTCTTCATCATCATCGTCGTCGGCCTCTCGCTGATCCTGCTGACCGTGGTGTTCAGGTCACTTTTCATCGCTCTCACCGCCGGGGTGATGAACCTGCTGACGATCGGCGCCGCGCTCGGCATCATCACCTTCGTCTTTCAGGACGGTCACCTCGCGTCGCTGATCGGGGTGGATACGACCGGGCCGATCGAATCGTTCCTGCCGATCTTCCTCTTCGCGATCATCTTCGGCCTCTCGATGGACTACGAGGTGTTCCTCGTCAGCCGGATGCACGAGATCTGGGAGCGGACCCACGACAGCGATCGCGCCGTCCGCCACGGCCTCGCCCTGACCGGGAAGATCATCACCGCGGCGGCGGTGATCATGATCTCGGTGTTCGGCTCGTTCATCCTCGGCGACGAACGGGTGATCAAGCTGTTCGGCCTCGGGTTGGCATCGGCGATCCTCTTCGATGCCTTCGTGGTCCGCCTGATCCTGGTGCCGGCACTGATGACCCTCGCCGGCACCCGTACCTGGTGGCTGCCGAGCTGGCTCGGGCGACGCCTCCCGCACCTCTCGGTCGAGGGGCCGGACGAGGTGCGGGAGGAGCCCGCCTGAGTCGACGGCGGACGATGGGTGACCCGCGCGGTCCTCCATCGTCCGCCGCAGGGTCGTCAGCCGAAGAGCAGGCGATCCGCCATCACCCGGGCTCGCTTCCTGTCGGCGGCGGCGGTGCCCGGCCGCATCATCCCGGCGACCATCATCAGGACGATGCCGACGTCGTCGGGGGTGACCTCCGACCCGACCAGGCCCGCCTCCTGGGCGCGGGCGAGCGGCGCCGCGAAGATGTCGTTGACGCTGCGCCGCATCCGCTGCCAGGCGCTGGGCGAACGTGGGCCGGCGCGCACCGACTCGAGGATCGAGACGTTTCGCTCCTGGAGCGCAATCGCCTCCTCGAAGAGAGGTCGGAGCGTGTCGGCGGGTGGCCCGACCGACCCCTGCTGCCGGGGCGACATCCTCGAGGGGGATCTCGGGGGGTCCGTCTCGTCGACCTCGACCAAAGCGCGGCCTCTGAACCTGATACTGCTCACCGGCTATCTGCTGAGCGCCGCGGTCGCGACGCCGATCCTCGGGCGCCTCGGTGACCTCTTCGGCAAGCGTCGTATCCTGCTGCTCGCCCTCGGCGGCCTGGCGGTCGGTTCCCTGGTCTCGGCCCTGGCGACGTCCCTGCCGCCGGCTCGATCGGACTGGTCTCCGCGCTCCTCGGCCTCGGCGGCGGCCTGGGCGTCGTCCTCTGCGGGCTGATCGTCGATCCTCTTCGCGGTCAGCCAGACGACGACCTGGGGCTGGGGCTCGGCCAAGACGCTCGGCCTGACCGCCCTCGGATGGCGATCCGCGGGGTCTGGACCACCAACCTGGCCGCGATCTACCTGGCCTCCGGCCTCCTCGGCGTGGGCATCGGCCTCGCCTTCGCGGCGATGGCGAACCTGATCGTCGGGGCCGTCTCGCCGACCGAGACCGGCGTGGCCACCGCGATGAACACCGTGGCCCGCTTTGGCCGCGATCAGTGCCTCGGGCAGCCGCTGATAGGCGAACGTCATGTGGTAATGTCGTCATACAATTTTTCCAACGGACGGCGTCTGACGGGGATGGATGTCCACGCTGGTGGCGAATCCGTTCTCGACAAATCCGGCCCTAAGTCGAGAGCGGCATACCCGTAAGGCGACGCGCATCAGGCCTTTCGGATCCGGGCACGTCTGATCAGCTGAGGAGCTAGGGATGCTGGACTTCGATGGAAGAGTGGCGGTAGTGACCGGCGCGGCAAGCGGGATGGGGCGGGCATTCGCCGACCGCTTCGCGGCCGAGGGAATGAAGATGGTCCTCGCCGACGTCGAGGAGGCCGCCCTGCAGGATGCGGTCGCCGAGATCGCAGCGACTGGCGCCGAGGCGATCGGCGTCCGGACCGATGTGAGTTCTGAGGAGGAGGTCCAGAACCTGGCTGACCGTGCGGTCGAGGCATTCGGCGGCGTCAACGTCCTCTGCAACAACGCCGGGGTCGAGACCGGGGCGGCCTTCGCCGAGATCCCGGCGTCGTCGTGGAGATGGGTCGTCGACGTCAACCTCTGGGGGGTCATCCACGGTTGCCGCATCTTCCTGCCGCTGATCCGCGAGCAGGGGGAGGGGCACATCGTGAACACCGGCTCGGGAGCCTCCTTCGCGGCCTCGTTGCCGACCTTTGCGCCCTACATCGCCACCAAGTTCGCCGTCCTCGGCCTCAGCGAAAGCCTCGACATGGAACTTCGCGCGGCCGGCGAGCCGATCGGCGTCTCACTGCTGGCGCCGGGACCGGTGAAGACCCAGATGACGAAAGCCGAGCGCAACCGGCCGGCCGGCGTGCGGTCGACCGATTCCGATCCTCGTCGCAGACAGATCATGAGCGTGATCGAGCAGGTCACGGCCGAACACGGGATCGAGCCGGCCGAGGTCGCCGAGTTGGTCCTCGACGCGATCGAAAAGCAGCGCTTCTTCGTCTTCACCCACCCAGATGACCCGATCGCCGCCGTCCGGGCGAGGCTCGCCTGGATGGAAGGCGGCCCGGCAACCACGCAGATGGGACTCGAGCAGCGGATCTCGGGCGGGCAAGACGGGTGACCCAGTTCGGACAAGCTGACGCTCCCCAGGAGGAGGACGAGATGAGTACGGCTGCGGAACCAATCGCGCACCACGATCCAGTACCAGTGGTGGCGCACGACGGCCCCTCGGGATGCCCCGTGCTGCATAACTTCGACATCCTCGGCGAGGCTGAGGTCAATCGGCCCGGCACTTACACGACGGTCGCCCGCGAGGAAGCACCGGTGTTCTTCGTACCCGAGGTCGGCCAGTACGTGGTCACCCGCTGGGACGACGCACACCGGGCGCTGACCGATCACAAAGTGTTCGCGCCGCTGCAGACGCCCTATACCAAGGTGCCGGCCGAGGCCGCCGAGCTCCTGCCCAACGGGTTCGCGTACGGCAGGGCCTCCGCCCTCAGCGTCCTCAGTCCGCCCGAGCACACGCGCGTCCGCAAGCTGGCGCAGAAGGCATTTACGCGCTCCGCGGCGCTGGCCAAGGCCGAGGAGATTCGGGGCATCTGCCAAGAGCTGATCGACGGCTTCGTCGCCGACGGGAGCTGCGACCTGGTCACCTCCTTCACTTCCAAGTACCCGATCCGGGCGCTCTGCGCGGTCCTCGGGATCGAGCACGAGTTGGCGCCGACGCTCTACCAATGGGCAGTGGACATCATCACCCTGCGCGGCGACCCAGGGTTGCCGCACGACGAGATGATGGAGCTCTGTGGTCGTCAGGCCGAGATGGAGTCCTGGGCGCGGGATCTGATCGCAGATCGTCGAGCCCGGCCCCGCGGTGACGGCGACGTCGTCAGCACGCTCGTGACCGCCACGTCCGACGACGGGACGCTCAGGCTGACCACCGACGAGATCTTCGACGTGATCGTGATCGTGATCACCGGCGGCGCCGAGACCTCTTCGGCGACCACCGCCCAGATGGTCCGGCGCCTGCTCATCGATGACGCCCTGCGCGCCCGGATCGAAGCCGACCACGGCCTTCTCGAGGAGGCGTTGGAGGAGGAGCTGCGGGCCGACATGGTCGGCCGGATGACCTTCCGCGAGGTCATCGAGGACGAAGTCGAACTCGGCGGCGTGCCGGTACCAAAGGGCGCGCGCCTGGCCATTCACCTCTGGTCGGCCAATCACGACCCCGAGGTCTTCTCGGACCCGGAGTCGTTCGACCTCGATCGCGCCGACGTGGGCAAGCTGCTCTCCTGGGGAAAGGGAACGCACTTCTGCCTCGGCGCGCCGCTTGCCCGAGTCGAGATTCCGATCGCGATCGAATGTCTGCTGCAACGGCTCCCCGGCCTGCGCCTGGTGCCGGGTCACGAGCTGCGGCGGCTGCCGGCGATGTTCATGCCGTCGGTCAACGGCGGGCTCGTCGTGGAGTGGGACGCCTGATGGCAGCGTCGATGGAGGGCCGGGTCGCCCTGGTGACCGGCGCAGCGGGGGGAATCGGCCGGGCGACGGCGCTTGCCTTCGCCCGGCGGGGAGCCGTCGTCGCCTGCCTCGATATCGCTGCCGGTGCGGGCAAGGAGACGGCGGCCGCGGTCGCCGAGCTCGGGGCAGTCGGTGAGTTCTTCCACTGCAACGTCGCCGACGAAGCTTCGGTGGAGGCCGCGGTCACCGCGGTCACCGGTCGCTTCGGCCGCCTCGATTTCGCTCACAACAACGCCGGGGTCGAGGGGGCCGTGGTGCCCTTGGCCGAGGTCGAGCGGGCCGACTGGGACCGAGTCCTTTCGATCAACCTGACCGGGGTCTGGCTCTGCATGCGAGCGGAGATCCCGGCGATGCTCGAGCGTGGGGGGGGCGATCGTCAACACCGCCTCGGCTTCCGGGCTCGTCGCTCGCCCCGGTGGCCTCTCCACCTACATCGCCAGTAAGCACGGCGTCGTCGGCCTCAGCAAGGCTGCCGCGATCGACTACTCGGCGCGGGGGATTCGCGTCAACGCGGTGTGCCCGGGACCGATCGCCACGCCCTTTACGGAGAACTTGACGCCGGAGGTGAAGGAGACGCTGATGTCGCTGACCCCGATCCGTCGTTTCGCCGCCCCGGAGGAGGTCGCCGAGGTCGTGGTCTGGCTCTGCTCGGACGAGGCCTCATACGTGGCGGGGTCGACGATGACGGTCGACGGCGGGGTGACCGCGTTTTGAGCGCTCTCACGACCAAAGTCGATCGGTAGCCCGCCGGGAAGAGCGGACCCCGGCCGGCTCAGTCGCCCGGCTGCCAGCGGACTTGGAGCCCGCCCATTATGGACGGCAGGAAGAACGCCGGCATCCGCTCGAGCTCGGCGGTGTCGGCAAGCTCCAGGCCGTGAAGGCGATCCAGCACGACTTCGACGGCGGTGACGATCTCGACTCGGGCCAGCGGTGCCCCCAGGCAGAAGTGCGTGCCTTTGCCCCAGGAGAGCAGCTGGTTGACATTGGACCGTTCCAGGTCGAATCGAGTGGGGTCGTCGAAGACGCTCTCGTCGTGATTCGCGGCCCACATGTGTACGCCGAGCATGGCGCCGGGAGGCAGGGCGACGCCGCCGAGGTCGGCTCCGTTCTCAGTGACCTTCCGGAACGTCATCCTCCCGACGAAGTCGTGACGGAGCTCCTCCTCGAGGAAGTTCGGAAGCAGGGAGCGGTCGCCCTGGACGCGGTCGAGAAGGTCGTCGTTGCTCAGCATCCGCCAGAGCATCTGCGCGGCCGTCGCCGACGAAGTGTCGGCACCGCCGATGACCATCGTCACGATCATCCCGAAGATCTCGGTGTCGGCCAATTTCGACTCGCCATCCTCTGAGCGAGCGTGGACCAGGGCGGAGATCACGTCGGCCTCATCCAGTGGTTTGGACCTCCGATCCTCGATCTGCGCGAGGGCCCATTCCTCCCATTCCTTCTGGCGCCGGCAGATGGCCATCATGTCCTCAGCGGAGATCGCGTGATCGCCGAACAGCCGTAGAGAGTCGACGGCCCAGTCATACAGCTGCGCGGATTCGGCCTCGTCGACCCCCATCACGATCGCCATCACGCGGATCGGAAAGCGACTGGTGTAGGCCTGGACCAACTCGGCTTCGCCGTCCGCCTCGAACTCGTCCACCAGCCGGTTGCACAAGGCCCGGATCTCTGGCTCCTTCGCGAGAGCCGCCGGCCTGCTGAAAGCCTTCTGGGCGAGCTTGCGCATCGCGTTGTGACGCGGTGGATTGGTCGTCGGGAGGAAGTTCGGCCGCTCGTGGACGAAGCCGTCCGGCAGCATCGCCCGCGCCTCCTCCGGAACGCTGTTCACTCCAAGGATCGGCTCGAAGTACTCGTGGTCGGTCAGCGCCCGGCGCACATCGGCGTGCCGAGTGGTGATGTAGATGTCCGCCTCCGGAACGTAGAAGACGGGGGCTTCCTCGCGTGAGACCGCGGAGTAGTGGCCCGGGAGGTTGACCTCCTCATGGCGCAGTGGATCGAAGCCGTGAATTACCGGACATCCGCCGGGGCCGTCCCGTCGGACCTCATACTCGGTCGCCTCGGGGTGGCTGTTCGTAATCGCCATCTCTCGCTCCTCCTTCGCGATCGCCGTGATCGCCTCTGTCCGGATTCCCTTTCCGGCCCGACATACTATCGTCATACAAAAGCGGGATCGGCTCCGCTTCCTAGAAATGTCTGGTCGTCGAGTGAGAGGGTCAGCCCGAGGATCGCACCCACGTAGCTGTACTCACGGAGGCCCATCATCACGCCGGTCGCGTGTTCGCTGAAAGTGGACTTCCAGGGGCCGATCGGCACGCCGCGGGGATGGGAGGGGACAGCGCTCACATTGGCGAAATGCACCTCGACGAATGGCTTGCCGCTTTCGAAGAGGGTGTGCTTCGTGGCGATGCCTCCCACGGTAAGGCCAGCCGGATTCACGACGTAGGCGTCGGTCCTCTCCGCGGACTCATGGATGAACTCGAGGATCGAGCCCTCGAAATTGGAGGCGAAGGTGATGATCTCGATGCCGAGTTCATCCCCGATGCCCGTACAGAACTCCTGCAGCTCTGCCAAGGAGCCGATCTCGCCATAGACCCTCTTGCTGCGTCGGCCGAGGTTCGTCTGGTTGGGCCCCTCGATGACGGCTATCCGATGGCGGGTGGTTCCGGCGCGCGCCAATTGAAAGCTTTTCATATCGTCATCTTGTCATACGAATTGTGGCTAGTATCTACAGGGGGAAGTTGGGAAATCGGACTGGAGGATTGGGATGAGGAGCCGAAACGTGGCCGGCGCACGGCCAGACGAGATCGTCGGGGTCTACGCGACCGGTAGACGATCGGAGCTGCCGGCGTTCGCCGCCGCCCGCGAAGCGGTCGATGGTCGGGACGTCGGCTTGGCCGTGCTTCTCCGTCGGCCGTTCGTCCCGCCGCACGGCACGGTCGCGGTCAACCTGGATCCGGTCGTGGTGGCACATGAATTCGAGATGGACGCGAGACGGAAGGTCAGGGAGTTGGCCGAACTCTCGGTTCCCGGACGCCGGTATTCGGTATCGATCGTTTCGCGTCCTTGCCTGCTGCGGGTCTGGTCCGTGGCGATGCGGGAAGGCTGCACGACGCTGGTGGTCCCGGGGAGGGCGTGGGGGCCCTTCAGGTGGTGGTGTCGGCTGCAGGCGAAGCGCCTCGGGGTCGAGCTTGTGTTCGCGACCCGCGACCGCCGGCGGGCGCCGGCGCCTGCCTCATCCGGGCGCCTCGCCCAAGGTGATGAAGCGATCGATCGGTTCGTGCAGGGCATCGTCCAGTAGCTCGACGATCACGCCGGTGGCGAGGGAGGGCCTCGAGTACCAACCGAGCATCGTGCCGTCGGGACTGAGGATTGCCCCGAGGCTGCCAGGGTTATCGGTTTCGATTGCACGGATCCCCTCCATCAGGTCCCCGGGGAAGGTCCCGACGTGATGAAGGCCGGCACCGTGTCGGCTGATCGAGTGGATGCCGCTGCCATGAGCCTGGGAAAGCTCGATGTACGGCGGGCCCTCGATCGAAAAGGTCAGTCGGCCGCTCGACGGGTGCGGGTGCTCGTCGCCGAATTCGGCCGGATCGACTCGGACGCTGGGCACGGTCAGGGGGGGTCGGAACGTGAGTCCGAGACTTGACGACAGTTCCTCGATGGACGTATCCAGGTCAGCGACGAGGATCCCGAAGTGGTGGATGGGAGAGGTCAGGTCAGTTGGTCCGGATCTGCCGCCCACGGCTCGAGCGGGAGCTGGAGTGCGCGACTCAGGTACGAGACGAGGTGGTAATAGCCGACCAGGAAGATCAGCTCGACGATCTGTGCGTCGTCGTAGCGGTCGGCCAGACGGGCCCAGGTTTCGTCGCTCACGGTTCCCGTCTCGTGCATCTCGTCGCACATCGTCGCGAGCAGACTCTGGGTGGGATCGGGGATGTCTTCCGGAGCGCCACTCCAAGTGGCGCGCAGCCAGTCCGCTCCTAGCCCGAGTTGCCGTGTGGCGAAGAGCTCTGCGTGGATTCCCCACTCGTAGGCGCTGCCTACCCGCGCCGCCGTCCGATGCACGACGGTCTCCCTCTCGGCCTCACTGAGCAGAGTGGTTGCGCGGAGTGAATCGCCCATGGACCGCATGGCGTCCAACAGGGCGGGGTGGAGGGCGGCGGCGAGATAGAGCGCCGGTGACTTCCCGTCGGGACCCTTCGCCATCTGGTCGAGGATGGCTTGGACCTCGGAAGGTGGCTCCGGGAGATCGATACGCGGGCGATTCGCCCCGTCTTCATCAGCAGGCACAGCGTTAGTATAAGACGGTATGGCGAGAATACGATCCTGGACAGCTTGCGAAGGTCGGTAAGGATGGCCACGCCGATAAACCTGATGGGGATCGTCAACGTGACGCCCGACTCCTTCTTCGACGGGGGTGAGTTCGCCGACGCGGAGGCAGCTGCGGCCCAGGCCGCGCGACTGGTGAAAGCGGGCGCCGCCATCATCGACGTCGGTGGCGAATCGACTCGCCCCGGATCATCGCCTGTCGCGACCGAGGCGGAGCTCGAGCGCGTGATCCCGACGATCGAACTGATCTCTCGGTCGGCCGTCATCTCGGTCGACACCTCGCAGGCGGAGGTCGCTCGACAAGCCCTCGCCGCGGGGGCGACGATCGTCAACGACGTCTCCGCGTTCCGACGGGACCCTGATCTCGGGGCGGTCTGTGCTGAACACGACGCGATCGTCATCCTCATGCACTCCCCCGACGGGTGGCCCGAACCGACGCCGCCGCCCTACGACGATGTGATCGACTGGGTGAAGTCGTCGCTCGCCTCGAGCATCGAAGCCGCGGTCGGCTTTGGGGTTTCGGAGGATCGGATCTGGCTCGATCCAGGCATCGGTTTCGGCAAGGTGAATCCGGAGGGCAACCTGGAGATACTCCGCCGGCTCGCTGAGCTGACCGACCTGGAGAGACCGCTGGTCGTCGGTCCTTCGCGAAAGGCCTTCATCGGGCGACTCGACGGATCGTCGCCGGCGAATCGTCTCGGTGGCACGATCGCCGCCTGTCTGATCGCGGCGGCGAACGGCGCGAGGGTGCTCCGGGTTCACGACGTCGGTGACGTGGCCCAGGCACTTGCAGTCATCTCGAGCGCGCTGGAGGACTCCCGATTCTTCGTGCCGCGGCAACGTTTGCGGTAGCGATGTAGGCGGCCCGCCTGCACCCGGGAGCGGGCGCCTTCAGTCGATGCGACCCTGGGCGTCGGTGCCGAAACCGAGGCCTTCGATCATCGTCATCTTGGGCTGGCCGGTGAAGGCGTCGTGGCCCATCGCCGCGGCGACGTGGTCGGTCTGCCCATGGGCTTCGAGGCTCTGAGGAGAGGCCCAGCGCTCGACCATGACGACCTTGGTCGGCTCATCGGCCACCCGATGTGCCGCGTAGAGCAGGCAACCTTCGTCGTTGGCGTGGGTCGCCTCGATCAGTGCCCGCAGTGCCTCGAGCGCTTCCTCTTCGCGGCCGGGAACAAGCTCGACCTCCACGATCGCCGTGATCTCTTGCACGTCACTCCTCCTTCGATCCGCGGCCACCCTCGCCGCCCTTTCCTTTCGTCGAGGATACCTTTATTGGCATATCGTCATACAAGACCTATCTAGGCTTTGGAGGATGGGGCCGCTTCGCAGGCGAAGCGACCAAGGAGGAGGTCCACGCCGATGAGCGACGGACAGGTGCGCCTATATCGAGAGATCACCGGCCCTGCCGACGGGCCGGTGCTGCTGCTGGCGAACACGTTGGGCAGCACGTTGTCAGTCTGGGACGGTCAGATAGATCGCCTGGCGGAGCACTTCCGGGTCGTCCGATTCGATCACCGCGGACACGGGCGCTCCCCGGTTCCGTCGGGGCCCTATGGGATCGCCGACCTCGGCCGCGACGCTCTCGGCCTGCTGGACGAACTGGAGGTCGAGCGGGCCCACATCTGCGGGGTCTCCATCGGCGCGATGACTGCGATCTGGATGGCGGCGAACGCCGCAGACCGAATTGATCGCTTGGTGCTCTGCTCCGCCTCGGCTCGGCTTTCACCGGCCGAGGCTTGGAGGGACCGCGCCGCCTTGGTCCGCACGCACGGAACGCGGGCCATCGCACCGACCGTTGTAGATCACTGGTTTACCCGCTGGCTGAAAACGCGCCGCCCGGATGTGGTCGAGGCGATGGAGGAAATGGTTGCGTCGACGCCGGCGGAGGGCTACGCGGGCTGCGCCGAGGCAATGGGGACGATGGATCTGCGCGGGGCGCTCGGCAGGATTCGGGCCCCGACCTTGGTGGTGGCGGGCGCCGAAGATCTGGCGACGCACCCAGGGCACCAGCGGACGATCGCCAGGGGAATATCCGACGCCCGATATGTCGAGGTCGAGCGTGCCGCGCACGTCGGCATCGTCGAGGAGCCGGGAGTTTTCGGCGACTTGATTTTGAGCCACCTGACTGGCTCGACGGGGGAGACGGGCGAGGCACTCTCCCCTCTCGGTGCGGCGGCCGAACCGTCGGGGGAGTCAAACCTGGATCCGCGATTGCGGAGCGCGGTGGCTCTGGCCACTTTCGTGGCGCTTCGGGTGGAGGAGGAGTTGACCGCGTCGCAGGTCAAGGAGTGTCTGAGAGTCGGCATGTCGGTCGCCGAAATCGAGGAGGTGCTTCGGACCACGGCGCGCTACGCGGACCTTCCGGCGGCGGACGCCGGCCTCGCGGTGCTGGAGGCGGCAGTCGACGCAAGCAGGCCAGACGTTGGATAACTTTGTATGATGATCTGCTCGTATGTCGAAAATGGAAGAAACTGACCTTGCCTGAGATCACCACCCTTCCCGAGGCGATCGCCGACCTCGTCCACGACGGCGACACCGTCGCCCTCGAGGGCTTCACCCACCTGATCCCGTTCGCCGCCGGCCACGAGATCATCCGCCAGGGGCGCACCGGTCTCAACCTGGTGCGGATGACCCCCGACCTCCTCTACGACCAGATGATCGGCATGGGCTGCGCGTCGGGCCTCGTCTTCTCCTACGGGGGCAACCCGGGGGTGGGATCGCTGCACCGCTTCCGCGACGCGATCGAGAACGGCTGGCCGCGACCGCTGGAGGTCGAAGAGCACTCGCACGCCGGGATGGCGAACCGCTACGCCGCCTCGGCGGCGGGGCTGCCGATGGCGATCATGCGCGGCTACCTCGGCACCGACCTCGTCGCCCACACCCGGGTGGAGCAGATCGATTGCCCGTTCACGGGGGAGAAGCTGGTCGCGGTGCCGGCGCTCGACCTCGACGTGGCGATCGTCCATGCCCAGGAGGCCGATCGCCACGGCAACGTGCAGCTCTGGGGCATCCCCGGGGTGCAGAAGGAGGCGGTGCTGGGGGCGCGGCGCTCGCTGGTGACGGTCGAGCGGATCGTCGAGGCGCTGGAGCCGCGGCCGGGCGGTGTGGTCATCC